>Ga0307479_10000265_pt1 | contig 49997 bp, 50 predicted proteins | sample atmos_gasesECM4C_FD_203743 | JGI IMG/M metagenome (GOLD analysis project Ga0307479, IMG submission 203743) | Hardwood forest soil microbial communities from Morgan-Monroe State Forest, Indiana, United States - atmos_gasesECM4C_515 | ecosystem: Environmental > Terrestrial > Soil > Temperate...
GATCGACAGCGAAGTCACCGAGCAGAGCGCGCTGGTGACTGCCGGGGTCGAAATGATCGTGCTCTCTCCTTTCGCGGTCTGCAGCCCGGTCGCATCCAACTGCACCGGCACCTGCTGGGATCTGAAGGCCGGCAAGGCGCAGCCGGCGCAGGCAAGCCGGGACAGTTTTCCAGTATCGCACCGGATCAGAATCGAGAAGACCTTTGCATTTCAAAAGTCCGACGGCGGCTGGCACTGCAACGCGGGCGCGCTGCGGCCGGTAAATTTGGGCGTCGCGCTTGGCGCGCGTTGAACGGCGCTGGCGTTAGTTGCGCTTGTAGCAACGTGGCCGCTCAAATCTGCATCACCTGAGATGTTGCGCCGCATCGGGAACTCGCAACGTATTTCGTTTGGCGAAAAGATGACGAAACGAATTTTCTCTTTTTGCCCCAGCGTCCGCCTCTGATTGACGCCGTCGTTTCCCCAACGCTACCATTCGTGCAGATCCGCTAGAGATCGTAGGGAGGGACGAATGAGACGAATGAAATGCGTCGCAGCTGCCGCTTGTCTTGCCATTGTTCTTGCCATCCTTGCTCCGTTCGGTGTGAGCGCTCAGACTGCCGACCAATTGAGCAAGGGCGCGACTGACACATCGAACGTCCTGAATTACGGCATGGGTTACAATCTGCAGCGGTTCAGTCCGCTGACCCAGATCAACCGGGACACCGCCAAGGACCTGGTGCCGGTGTGGAATTACAGTTATGCCGACGACCGAAGCGAGGAATCGCAGCCGCTGGTCTACCAGGGCGTCATCTATGTCACGACCCACAACGCCACGATCGCGGTCGACGTCAAGACCGGCAAGCAGATCTGGAAAACCAAGGTCGAGTATCCGGCGGAAACGCCGCGCATCGTGTGTTGCGGTATCATCAACCGCGGCGCCGCGATCTTCGATGGCAAGCTGTTCCGCACCACGCTCGATGCCAACGTCATCGCGCTCGACGCCAAGACCGGCAAGGAGCTTTGGCGTCAGAAAGCGGCCGACGTCAAGGAAGGCTATTCGATGACGGTGGCCCCGCTGGTCGCGGACGGGGTGGTGTTGACCGGCATCTCAGGCGCGGAATTCGGCATCCGCGGTTTCATCGATGGATGGGATCCGCAGACCGGCAAGCATCTGTGGCGCAGCAATACCGTACCCAGCCCCGAAGAGCCCGGCGGCGATACCTGGAAGGGAGATACCTGGAAACTCGGCGGCGGATCGACCTGGATCACCGGCTCCTACGACCCTGAACTGAACACGGTTTATTGGGGCGTCGGCAACCCCGGGCCGTTCGACTCGGCGGTGCGACCGGGCGACAATCTTTTCACCTGCTCCGTTCTCGCGCTCGAGCCGAAAACCGGCAAGATCAAATGGCACTATCAGTTCTCGCCGAACAATCCGTTCGACTATGACGCCGTCGCCGAGATGGTGCTGGCGGATCTCACTGTCGACGGCAAGCCGACCAAGGTCCTGATGGATGCGAACCGCAACGGTTTCTTCTATGTGCTGGACCGGACCAACGGAAAGCTGCTCGCTGCCAATCCCTATGTGAAGGTGAACTGGGCGACCGGCATCGACATGAAGACCGGCCGGCCGATTGAGACCGACGTCTCGAAGGACGCTCGCGAAGGCAAGAAGGTCATTGTCTACCCGTCCCTTCTCGGCGGCAAGAACTGGGAGCCGATGTCGTTCGATCCGCAGACTGGCCTCGCCTATGCCAACACACTGGCGATCGGCGGCCATTACAAGACCGAGCCGGCCACGTACAAGGCTGGCGAATGGTATCTCGGCATGGACCTGACCGACTTGTGGGAGTGGGGTAATGGACCGCGCGGGCATCTCTCCGCTATCGATCCCCTCACGGGAAAGGCCAAGTGGGAAGTGCCGAGCGATATTCCGCGCTTCTCGGGCGTACTGTCGACCGCGGGCGGCGTCGTGTTCTCCGGCCAGTTGACCGGCGAGTTCGAAGCCTTCGATGCCGACAACGGCAAGAAGCTGTGGCAGTTCCAGACCGGCTCGGGGATCGAAGGGCAACCGGTGACCTGGCAGCAGGACGGTATCCAGTATGTCGCCGTGAACAGCGGCTATGGCGGCGTCTACTCGATATTTTCCGGCGATGAGCGGCTCGCCAACGTGCCGGCCGGCGGATCGCTCTGGGTGTTCGCAGTCAAGCCCCGATAAGCGGTTCGCGCGTGATTGAAAGACGTTTCGGTTGGACGGCGGCGTGTTTCGCCGCCGTCGTCATCACGCTCGTCGCAGCGATCGCGACCCAGCGTGCGAGCGCGCAACAAACTGCCGACATCGATCAGGCCAAGATCGATCATGGCAAGACGATCTACGCCGTGAGATGCTCGCACTGCCACGGTCCAGCCATGTTGAACCCCGGCACGATCACACCCGATCTGCGCCGGTTTCCCGACGACAAAGAGCGCTTTGTCACCACCGTGAAACTGGGCAAGAACAACAAGATGCCGCCGTGGGGCGACCTTCTTGGCGACGAGGAGATCGCGAGCCTATGGGCGTACATCTCAAGCCAGAGAAAACCATGAGAAGGCGGCTCGCGGGTCTCCACGCGATCGTGGTCGGAACCGCGATTCTCACCGCGAATTCCGCCATGGCAGCCGCCACCGCCGAGGTGCTGAAGGTCTGCCTCGACGAGGATTTGCCGCCGCTTTCGGCGCATCATAAAGGCGCGCCCGATAGTGGCTTCGATGTCGCGCTCGCCGAGGCGATCGCACAACAGCTCGGCAGGCCGCTCGAGATTCAGTGGTTCGAAAGCAAATTGGATGAAGATTCAAGCCCGGCGCTCGAGGCAAATGCGCTGCTCTCGGACGGCCGCTGCGCGTTGGTCGGCAGCTATGCCTTGACCAGCGATTCCCTGATGGTGCCCGGCGTGAAGACGGCGAAGCTGCCCGATTTCGAAGGCGCCACGCGCGACGACCGCAAGCGCCGCGTTCCGCTTGGCGTGCTGGCGGCAAGCCAGCCCTACATCTATTCGCCGTTGACCGTCGTGCTCGGCCCAAAGGCGCGCGACCGCCGGATCACCGATGTTGGCAACCTTGCGGGGCTGCGGATTGCAATCGAAAGCGGCACGCTTGCCGATGCCATCCTGATGAATTTCGGCAACGGAGGGCTGATCGACGACATTACCCATTTGGTCCCGGGCAGGAGCGATCTCTTGGGCTCGCTGGAGCGCGGCGAGTTCGATGCGACTCTTTTGGACCTGCGCCGGTTCGACGCCTATCGCGTTGCCCATCCCGACACCAGGCTCACCGGCTCCGGGTATTATTATCCGATCGGCGCCAATCGCGGCTATGTCGGACTGGCGAGCGAGGCGGACCTTCTCGTCGCCGTGAACAAGGTGCTCTCTGACTTGCAGAGCCGAGGCGCCACGGCCGAGCTCGCCAGGGCGGCAGGCGTAACCTATCTTCCGCCGCGGGAGCCGGCGATCCTCGGCGGCGACCTGCTGCAGAAGATATTGCAGAAGCAGAAATAGTCGAGCGTTCGTTGGCCGCGCCCGCATTTGGGCCGCGCGGACTCAGCGCATCCCTTTTAGTTCTACTGCGTCATAACCGGCTTTTTCCCCTCATCCTGAGGAGCTTGCGCGAGCAAGCGTCTCGAAGGACGAGGCCAAGAATTGGGCGCGGGGGGCCTCATGGTTCGAGACGGCGCAAGCGCGCCTCCTCACCATGAGGGTCTAATGACGCAGTAAGACTAGCTTTCGACGACCGTCAGAACATCAGATTGTCCTTCACCAGCACCCAGCGGCCGTGCTGGATCTGTTGCACCTGCGTGATGGTGTTGGCGAGGTGATCGGTCTTGGAGAACTTGGTCGGCGGCGAACTGAAGATATCCTGGAACTTGTCACCGGACTCCAGCGCGTCGAGCATCTTCTGGCCGGTCAAATCCTTGCCCGCCTTGTTGACATAGAAGGCAAAGGTCTCGACCGCATTGTAGCCGATGATCGCCTGCGTATTGGCGTCGGTGCCGAACATCTTCTTGTAGTTGGCCAGCCAGTCCTTGACCTTGCCCTTTGCGGTGTCCTCGTAAGGAATCTCAAAGCCGGAAGCCGCATAGAGGCCCTCGACCGCGTCCTTGCCCAACGTCGGTACTTCGAGCACGTTGGTCGGCGTCGCGCCCAGGAAGGTCACGTCCCATCCGAGCTTCCTGGCTTCGCTCATCGCCCCGATGGTCTCGCGGATCACCGTGCCGAGCAGCACCAGATCGCAGCCGTCGGATTTCATCTTGGCGACCTGCGCGGAGAAGTCGGAGGCGCCGCGCTTGTAGCTCGTGATCGAGGCCGCCGGCACCTTCATGGCATCGAGCTGCTGGTTGAAGCCGTCAAGCACGTTTTTGCCGTACTCGTCATCCTGGTGCATGATGCAGGGCTTCTTGAAACCTTTCCAGTCCATCATGTATTTGAGCGCGGCGCGCGTGCTCTCGACATAGGGCAAGAGGTTGTTGAACTTCAGCCGTTCCTGCGCCTTTGCCGGATCGAACTTGAAGGTGAATTCGGCCGCCGTCAGCGGAAACAGCTGCAACACGCCGGCATCGAACAGGATGTCCTGCGCCGCCAGCACGGTCGGCGACCCCATCGGCCCGATCATGGCAAAAATCTTGTCGCGCTCGACCATCTTTTGCGACGCCAGCACTGCCTTCTTCGGGTCGTAGCCGTTGTCCTCCAGGATCATCTTGAGCTTGCGGCCGTTGATACCGCCGGCGGCGTTGATCTCCTCGACCGCCATCTTCATGCCGTTCGAAACCGGCACGCCCCAGACCTTGATCGGACCCGACAGATCCTGATGGGTGCCGATCACGATCTCATTCGCCGAGATGCCTTCGTTGGTAACCTTGGTGGTCTGGGCCGCGGCCGGCAGATGCGTCAGCGCGAGCGCGCCGAACGCAAGGCCGAGTGCCTTGAACGATGTCGACATTCCACTCCTCCTCTTCCTCGTTTGGTTTCCCTGGCCCTTGTTGTGCGAAGGGTTGGACCCTACTTGTCCTTCGCTTTTTCTCATGCCTTTCGATTCACGCCGCCGCCCGGTCGCGATACATGGCGTCGATCTCGGCGGCGTAACGCTTGTTCACGAAATTCCGCTTCAGCTTCATGGTCGGCGTCAGCTCCTCGTCTTCCGGCGTCAACTGACGTTCGATCAGGAAGAATTTCTTGATGGTCTCGACGCGTGCGAAGTTGGCATTGACCGCCTCAATCTCGCGCTGGATCAGGTCCTGGATTTCCGGCGCGCGGCAAAGGCTCGCATAATTGGTGAAGGGAATGTCGTGGTCCTGCGCGTATTTCTCGACATTCTCCTGATCGATCATCACCAGGCAGGTGAGGTAGGGCCGCTTGTCGCCGATCACCACCGCGTCGGAAACGTAAGGCGAGAATTTGAGCTGGTTCTCGATCTCGGACGGCGTGATGTTCTTGCCTCCGGAGGTGATGATGATGTCCTTCATCCGGTCGGTGATCTTGACAAAGCCCTCATTGTCCATGGTGCCGACGTCGCCGGTATGCAGCCATCCCCTGACGTCGACGGTCTCGGCGGTTTTTTCCGGCTGGTTCAGGTAGCCCATGAACAGAAAGTCGCCCTTGATCAGGATTTCGCCCTCCGGCGAGAGCGCAACCTCGCCCCACGGCACCGCCCTGCCGACCGAGCCGAGCTTGATCCGGTCCGAAGGCATCAAGGTCGCCACACCGCAATTCTCGGTCTGGCCGTAGACCTCGCGCATATCGATGCCGAGTGCGAGATACCAGCGGATCAGATCCGGCGCGATCGGCGCAGCCCCGGTAAAGGCAAGGCGGCAGCGGTCGAGCCCGAGCATGCGGCGGATATTGCGGAACACCAGCCAATAGGCGAACCGGTTGGCAAGCCGCAGCGACAGCGACGGCGTCTCGCCGTGCAGCCTGCAATCAGCCATTCGATAACCGATCGCGAGCGCGCGGGCGTAGGCCCAGTTCTGCAACGCGGTCGCGTCTTTCAATGCGATGGTGATGCCGGAGTAGAACTTCTCCCAGATGCGCGGCACCGCGAGGAACAGCGTGGGCTGCACCTCGCGCAGATTGTCGGGCACCGTTTCCGGGCTTTCGGCAAAATTCATCACCGAGCCCAACGCCAGCGAGACATAGTAGCCGCCAATCCGCTCGGCGACGTGGCAGAGCGGCAGGAACACCAGCCGCTCTTCGTTGTCGGTCGAGGGAAACAGATCATTGGCGTGACGCATCTGGTGCGTGACGCTGCGGTTGGCATGCATCGCGCCCTTCGGCGGGCCGGTCGTGCCGGAGGTGTAGACCAGGATCGCAAGGTCATTCGAGCCCCGGCTCGCGATCATCTCCTGCCACAGCGCTTCCCGGCCGATCATGTGGTTGCGCCCGAGCGCCATGAACTCGGCGAGCGACATCACCATGGGATCGGAAAAGCCGCTCAGGCCTTCCATGTCGAAGACGACGATCCGTTGCAGGGTCGGGCAGCGAGACCGGCAGGTCAGGATCTTGTCGAGCTGCTCCTCATCTTCGGCGAAGATCACCTTGGTGCGGGAATCGTTGACGAGGTACTCGACCTGCGTCGCCGAGTCGGTCGGATAGATGCCGGAGGAAACGCCGCCGGCGCAGAGAATGCCCATATCGGCAAACACCCATTCCGGCACGGCATTGGCCATGATGGACGCGACCTCGCCGGGCAAGAAGCCGACGGCGTGCAGCGCATAGGCGATTTCCTTCGATATCTGCAGCCATTCGCGCCAGCTGGTCGGCTGCCAGATGCCGAATTTCTTCTCGCGGATCGCAGATCTATCGCCGCGCGTCTCGACCGCAAGCAGAAAGCTTTTCGCGATCGTATCGGCGACCGTCAGCACCGCCGGTCGGGCCATGCCATTCCCTCCTCTCGCCTTGCCCGCTTCGGCATGCCGGCTCTTGCGGCCGGTATTCTTGTCCGAAGCAGGAGTTCGTATTTAACGCCAAATCGCTTTCGAACACCACGGCCTTCTCAACGCCAAGCGCTTCTCGACGCCCAGTCCTGCTCGACGCCGACTCCTTCTCACCGCCAAGTCCTGCTCAACGCCAAGTCTTCTTCTTTTTCCAGCGCCGTTCGCCCCGCGCGCCGGCTTCCTTGGCGCCAAGGTAAAACTCCTGGATGTCCTTGGAATCCATCAGCCGCTCGCAGGTGTCGTTCATGACGACCCGGCCGATCTCGAGCACGTAGCCGTAATGCGCGGTCTGAAGCGCCACCCTGGCATTCTGTTCGACCAGCAGGATCGACATGCCCTGCTCTTCGTTGACCCGCCGGATGATTTCGAAAATTTCCTTCACCAGGATCGGCGACAGGCCGAGCGAGGGCTCATCCAGCAGCAGCAATGTCGGCCGGTTCATCAGCGCCCGCCCGATCGCCAGCATCTGCTGTTCACCGCCGGAGAGCTGGCCGGCCGGTTGATCGATCCGCTCCTTCAGCCGCGGAAAGTAGCCGTAGACGCGCTCCAGATCTTCCGCCACCCCGCCGCGATCGCGGCGCGGATAGGCGCCCATCATCAGATTCTCGCGCACAGAGAGGAATGGAAACACCTCGCGCCCCTCCGGCACGTGGCTGAGGCCGAGCCGCACGATCTTGTCGGCCTCCATGCGCTGGATCGGCCTGCCCATGAACTCGATCGAACCCTTCTGCGGATCGAGAATGCCGGAAATCGTCTTCAGCACCGTGGTCTTGCCGGCGCCGTTGGCGCCCAGCAGCGTCACGATCCGGCCGCGCGGGACCTCGAGGCTGATGCCCCTGATCGCCATGATCGGCCCATAATAGCTCTCGATGTTGCTGAGCTTGAGGATGATGTCGGGCGCGCTCATGGCATCCTCTTCAAGCGCCGAGATAGGCGGCAACGACGTCGGGATGGTGCTGCACTTCGGCGGCCGTCCCCATCGCCAGCACGCGTCCATAGTTCAGCGCAATCACCCGATCGGACACGCGATTCACCAGCGTCATGTCGTGCTCGACCATGACGACTGTGATGCCGAGCTCGGATTTCATGTCCCGGATCCAGAACGACATGTCGTCGGTTTCCTCGACGTTCAGCCCCGAGGACGGCTCGTCGAGCAGGATCAGCTTTGGTTCGGAGCAGAGCGCGCGGGCGAGCTCGATGACCTTGCGGACGCCGTAAGGCAGCCCCGAGATCAGCTTGTCGCGATAAGGCTCCAGATCGAGAAATTCGATGACCTGCTCGACGCGGCGGCGATGGGCCTTCTCGTTCGCGCGCACGCTCGGCAGGAACAGCAGCTCCTGCCAGAGCTGCGTGGTGGAATGCCGGTGCCGGCCGACCAGGAGGTTGCTGAGCACGGTCGCATTCGCGAACAATTCGATGTTCTGGAAGGTGCGGGCGATGCCGAGCCTGGCGATGCCATAGGCCGGCTCGCTGGTGATGTCCTGGTCCTCGAAGAAGATTTTTCCCGAGGTCGGCGAATAGATGCGCGAGATCAGATTGAAGATCGAGCTCTTGCCGGCGCCGTTCGGCCCGATGATCGAGAGGATTTCGCCCTTCTCGACCGCGAAGGAGACGGCATCGACGGCTTTCAGGCCGCCGAAATGCAGCGAGAGATTTTCGGCGCGGAAATAGCTCATCGGTTCCGCTCCGATTTCACGTAGATCTTCTGCCGCTTGAAGGTGGCGCGCTTGTAGAGCGGGAACAGCTGGAAGAACAACTTGATCTTGAGCCAGCGGCCGTACAGGCCGAGCGGCTCGAACAGCACGAACAGCACGATGATGACGCCGTAGATCGCGCCCTTCAGGCCGTTGGCCGAAGCAAAGGCCGCAACGCTGTCCTGAACATGCGCTGCGCGCACGCTTCCCGCGCCGAGCGCCGCGGCAAGGCCGCCGATCAGGCCGGGCATGTCATCCTTCAGATAGGTCAGGAACGGATCGATCATGACGATGAAGATCGCCCCCAGCACCGCGCCGTGCAGGCTGAACGTGCCGCCGATCAGGATCACGATGATGAACTCGATCGAGAGCTGCAGGGTGAACATTTCCGGGCTGATGAAGGAGAGCTTGTGGGCGAACAGCACGCCGGCAAAGCCGGTGATGGCCGCGCTGATCGCAAACGACTTCACCTTGTAGAGGGAGACATTGATGCCCATGCTGCGCGCGGCCGTCTCGCTGTCGCGGATGGCAATGAAGGCGCGCCCGGTCGGCGAGCGCAACAGGTTCAGCGCGCCGACGATGGTCAGGATCAAGACCGCAACGCAGAGGAAATAGAAGGCGGGACTGTCGCGCGACACCTGGGTGCCGAGCCACTCGATGGTCTTGACCCGCATGCCCTCGTTGCCATGGGTGACGCTTTCCCACCGCGCCAGGATTTCCTCGACAATAAAGGCAAAGGAAATCGTGGCGATGACCAGATAAATGCCCTGCAGCCGCAGCGCCGGAAATCCGACGATCGCGCCGATCACGCCGGTCAACAGACCGGCGGCAAGGAAATACACCGGAAAGGGGACGTTGAACTGCTGCAGATAGGCGGCGGTATAGGCGCCGATGGCGAGAAAGGCGGCGTGTCCGAGCGAGGCCTGCCCGGTGAAGCCGGTGAGGATCAGCAGCGCCACGCCGACGGTGGCGTAGATGCAGACAAAGACCAGCTGGCTGACCATGTAGCTCGAGAGAACGAACGGCGCGATCGCCAGCAGGATCAAGAGCGTGCCGTAGGACAGCCAATGACCCGCATGCGGGAACAGCCGGATGTCGTCTTCGTAGTCGGTCTTGAACAAGAACCGCATGCATCAGACCTTCTTGCGCATCGGAAGGCCGAACAGGCCTTCCGGCTTGAGCAACAGCACCAGCAGCAGCACGATGTAGGGCGCGACGTCCTTCCACCCTTCCGGCAAATAGAAGCCGGCCATGCTTTCGATCACACCGATCAGGACACCGCCCACGACCGCACCGGGAATCGAGCCGAAGCCGCCAAGCACGGCGGCCGGAAACGCTTTCAGGCCCAGCACCAGGCCGACATTGGAATGGATGAAGGTGATCGGCGCCAGCAGGACCCCGGCGCAGGTCGCGACCGCCGCGCTGATCGCCCAGACGATCGACACCACGCGCTTGACCGGGATGCCCATGTAGTAGGCAGCCAGCATGTTCTCGGAGCTGGCGCGCATCGCCGTCCCCAGCGTCGTCTTGTTGAAGAAGAGATAAAGCAGGGCGCAAAGGATGCCGGTTGCCGCGATTACCGAGAGCTTGTCATAGGCCAGCACCAGACTGCCCAATCGCAACACGCCCTCGCTGAACGGCGTCTCGATCTTGAAGTCGTCGGTGCCCCAGATCATGCCGGCGACCGAGCGCAGGAAATAGCCGAGCCCGATGGTCGCCATGATGATCGAGAATTGCGGATAGCCCAGGATCGGACGCACCACCAGCCGCTCCGCCAGCACGCCGAACAGCGCCATGGTCAGGACCGCGGCGGCGAAGCCGATCCAGTAATTGAGCCCGAAAATACCGATGAAGGTGAAGGCGAAGAATCCGCCCAGCATCATCAGGTCGCCCTGCGCGAAATTGACGACTTCGGTGGCCTTGTAGACCAGGACGAAACCAAGCGCGATCAGGCCGTAAACGCAGCCGAGCGCAATACCACTCACCAACTGCTGAACGAAGTCCAGCATTTGCTTCCCTCCCTGGGCGCGCGGCAATTCTCCTGATCGCCTTCCAACGCCCTGTCTCTCGCGCTCCTTGCCCGAAACGCCGAAAGACTGCACATCGTCCAATGCTCATTCAGCCCAAAGCGCCGATCCCTGTCAACAAAGCGCTGATTGTCATGTCGGAATTTGCGCCCCGGATTCACCGTGCCGAAACATCTTCGGTCCATGTTCGCGTGCAACGCAAACGGTGACGGTGACGATCTCATGGAGCCCGGACCATCCGCACTCGAGGTGCGAGGGTTAACAAAGCGTTTTGACCGCCCCGCCGTCGACGCGCTCGATCTCACCGTCCGTGCCGGCGAATTCTACGCCCTCGTCGGACCCAACGGTGCCGGCAAGACCACGACGCTGCGCATGGTCGCAGGCCTTCTGCGGCCCGACGCCGGATCGGTCGGTATCTTCGGCATCGACGCGTTGCGCGAGCCGGTCGCCGCCAAGCAGGTGATGGCGTGGGTGTCCGACGAGCCGATGATCTACGACAAATTGACGCCGCTGGAATATCTCGAATTCGTCGCCGGCCTTTGGGGCATCGAGCCCAGGATTTCGCAAGGCTACGCACATGAGCTTCTGGTCTCGCTCGGCCTTGCGCCGCATCTCAACGAACGGTGCGAGGGATTTTCCAAGGGCATGCGCCAGAAGGTCGCGCTGGCCGGCGCGCTGGTCCACGACCCCCGCCTGATCATCCTGGACGAACCTTTGACCGGGCTCGATGCGGTGTCCGCCCGTCACGTCAAGGGGCTGCTCGGAGATCGCGTCAGCGCCGGCTGCACGGTGATCATGACCACGCATATTCTCGAAGTCGCCGAACGCATGGCCGACCGCATCGGCGTGATCGCGTCGGGGAAGCTGGTCGCCGAGGGTACGCTGACCGAGTTGCGGCAACAGAACGGCCGCACCAACACCAGCCTCGAGGATCTGTTCATCGCGCTGGTCGATGTGAAGGCCGACGCCGCATGAGCTCGGCCACGGCGCTTTCCTGGTTTGCCCGGCATGAGCTCAAGCTCGCCTGGCGCGAATGGCTCGCCATGATGACCGGCGGGCGGCGCCGGCGAAAGCGCGCGGCCGTCGTGGGCTTGATCGTGTTCGCAATCGTCATGCACCTGCCGGCCTGGGCCGTGACCGGCCGGTTCGCCAATTTGCAGGCGCCGCTCGACAAATCCTCTCTCATCGTCATGACGGCGACGATCTTCCTGGCCTGGGCCCTGATGCTGTCGCAGGCGATCGAATCGGTGACGCGGGTGTTCTATGCCCGCGCCGATCTCGACCTGATCATGTCGTCGCCGGCGAAGCTCGCCAACATCTTCTCGATCCGCATCGCCGCGATTGCGCTCATGGTCACCGGCATGGCGCTGTTGTTCTCGACGCCGTTCGTCGACGTGCTCGTGCTCGGCGGGGGCGCCAGATGGTTTGCAGCCTTCGGCGTCATCGTCGCGGTTGGCATATCGGCCGCCGCGCTCGCGATCGCGGTCACCATCGCGCTGTTCCGCCTGATCGGTCCGGCACGGACGCGGCTGGTCGCGCAAATCCTCGCCGCAATCATCGGCGCCGGCTTTGTCATCGCGCTGCAGATCGCCGCGATCCTGTCCTACGGCACGCTGTCGCGCTTCGCGGTCCTGACCTCGGATGCCGCGGCGGCATATGCCCCCGGCGCCGACAGCATCGTCTGGTGGCCGGCGCGGGCGGTGCTCGGCGATACCGATGTGCTGCTGCTATTGCTGTCCGCAAGCGTGCTGCTGCTCGGCGTCGTGATGGCGGCCTTTTCGCCGCGCTTTGCCGATACCGTCGTGAGCAGCGCGGCGCAGGGCGCCCCCAGCCGCCAAGCTCGCAGCGCGAAGGCATTTCGCGGCGGCTCGCGGCAGCAGGCGCTGCGGCGAAAGGAGTTCGTGCTGCTGTGGCGCGATCCCTGGCTGATCTCGCAGACCCTGATGCAGCTGCTCTATCTGGTGCCGCCGGCGGTCCTGCTGTGGCGAAGCTTTTCCGACAATTCCGCGGCCATCGTGCTGATCACGCCGGTCATCGTGATGGCGGCGGGCCAGCTCGCGGGCGGCCTGGCCTGGCTGACGATTTCGGGTGAAGACGCCGCCGATCTGGTCGCGACCGCGCCACTGTCGCCCTCGCACGTGATCCGCGCCAAGATCGAGGTGGTGCTGATTGCGATCGGCGCGATCTTCGCGCCGCTGATCATGGCGCTCGCCTTGGCTGCGCCGCTGCAGGCGGCGGTCACGGCGTGGGGCGTGATGATCGGCGCGGCTTGCGCGACCGCCATCCAGCTCTGGTTCCGTGTGCAGGCGAAGCGCAGCCAGTTCCGCCGCCGTCAGACCTCCTCGCGCCTTGCGACCTTCGCGGAAGCCTTTTCCTCGATCGGATGGGCCGCGACATCGGCGCTGGCGCTGTCGATGCCCTCCGTCGCCATCGCCAGCGCCTTGCTGACCGCAGCCATTGTCGCTGCGACCTGGAAGCTCAGTCCGCGTCGGGAGTGAGTATCTCGCCGGGGATGCTTTCCCCGACCCTTGATAGTAAGGCTTTTTTGCCTTACATTGTCGGTGGATCAATTGTGAGACTTCCCGTGAGTACACTCACCGTTACTGCCAAAGGCCAGGTCACGCTGCGCAAGGACTTGCTTGAGCATCTGGGTGTACATCCCGGTGAGAAAATCGCCGTGGAAAAGCTGCCCGATGGCCGGATCGAAGTGAAGGCGGCCCGGCCTGCCGGAAAAATCTCCGATCTGTTCGGCAGCCTAAAGAACAAGAAAAAGGGCCGAACCCTTTCGATCGAGGAAATGAACAAGATCATCGCCGATGGTTGGGCCGGCAAACGATGAAGATCACGGCCGATACCAACGTGCTGGTACGGGCATTCCTGGAAGATCACCCTGAGCAGAGCAAAGTTGCCCAGGCCGCCCTAGGCAGAGCCGAAATAATCGCGCTGACGATAGCGACGCTTTGCGAATTCGTTTGGGTGCTACGAACCTATAAAATCGAACCAGGCGACATCGCGACGACGATCCGAAACCTGATCGATGGCGCGAACGTCGTTTTGAACCGACCCGCGGCCGAGGCGGGGCTCGCTCTGCTCGCTGCGGGCGGCGATTTCGCCGATGGCGTTATCGCTTACGAAGGACGCTGGCTTGGCGCAGACATTTTCGTCTCCTTCGACAAGAAGGCGGTCAAGCTGATGCGAACCCGCGGTGATTCCGCGCAACTGCTGTCTTAGGCCCTGGAAGCTCAGCCGGGACCGACGATTCAACCGCGAGGCGCGATAAACTAAACGGAAATGCTGTAACTTATTGAATTTAATCTGGATTTACGAAGGTTCCGAACCGCCTGACGTCGCAGCGACCGTCATCTATTCGTCCGCCTGACTGGGCTATCTTGCCGAAATCGAACCGCCGCACCATGTGGCACGTCGAAGAACAAGCACAGGAGAGGAAGCGCGATGAGCGAATCCATCAACGTCCCGGCGGTCGTGGTGGACGCCTCCGCAGTCGCGCGGATCAAGTCCGAGATCGACATTTCCGACCGGTCGCGCATCGTGACGTTCGGCGACCGGGCGCAGCGTTCGGTCGTCGAATTCGCTGACCGGATCCTCGCCCAGACCCAGAACCGCGAGCTCGGGACCACCGGCAAACTGTTGTCGGACATCCTGGCCAAGGCGCGCGGGCTCGATCCCGCCACGCTCAAGGACAGCGGCTTTCTTGCCCGACTATTTTCCTCGATGGAAGCGCGCCTGCGCCGGTTCTCCGAACAATTCGGTGACGTGGCCTCGCAAGTCGACCGCGTCTGCGTCGAACTCGACCGCAACAAGGAGACCTTGCGGCGCGACATCGCCGTTCTCGACGAGTTGCATGAGCAGACCAAGTCATCGCTCGGCGACCTTGATGCGCACATCGCGGCCGGCAAGAGCTTCGCCGAGGATTTCCGCCGCACCAAACTGGTCGAGCTGGAACAGGCCGCGAAGGCGACAGGTACGGGCAGCGACACGCTGCTGGCGGCACAAACCTATCAGGATGCCGCCCAAGCGCTCGACCGGCTCGAGAAGCGCGTCTTCTATCTTCAGCAGGCGCGCCAGATCGGCATCCAGCAGTTGCCGCAGATCCGGATTGTCCAGTCCGGCGACGAAACCTTGATCGAGAACCTGCAGGCGACCACTGAACTCACGATCCCGGTCTGGAAGCAGAAGATGATCCTGCTGCTTGGCCTCAGCCGTCAGCAGTCCGCGCTTGCCTTGCAAAAGACCGTCACCGACGCCACCAACCAGATGATGCGGGAGGCCTCGGAGATGATGAAGGGCCAGGCGATCGAGATCGAGAAGCAATCGCAGCGCGGCATCGTCGATATCGAGACCCTGGAAAAAACCAACAGGGATCTGATCGACACGATCGGGGGCGTCCTCAACGTCCAGGACCAGGGGCGCAAGAAGCGCGCCGAAATCGAGCAACGGATGGCGCAACTGACCAGCGAGCTGAAATCGGCTTTGTCCAAGTCTCCGACGTGAAGTCTTCAACATAAAGTCTCCGACAAAAAGTCGCCGACATGCACACCTCAACGCTCCGATATTTTGCCGGCCTGCTTTTCGCGCTGGCCCTTGGTGCTTGCTCGGCGCCCGGCCCGCAATTCACCATTCTGTCCGGTTCGGAGAACGACGTGCTGGAGCCGCTGGTGCAGGAATTTTGCCAGTCGCGCCATGCGAGCTGCGTGGTGCGATTCCAGGGCTCGCTCGACATCGCGCTGGCGCTCAAGGCCGGCAATGACCCCGAGGCCGACGCAGTCTGGCCCGCGGCGTCGATCTGGATCGACATGTTCGACACCGCCCGTCGCGTCAAGTCGGTCAAGTCGGTCGCCCAGATGCCTGTCATCCTCGGGGTGCGTCGGTCGAAGGCGCAGGAACTGGGTTGGATCGGCGCCAAGGTGACGACCAGGGACATCCTTGCCGCGGTCGAGGGTGGCCGCCTGAAATTCCTGATGACGTCCGCGACCCAGTCGAATTCCGGCGCCTCTGCTTACCTCGCCATGCTGGCCGCCGGCATCGGCAAGCCGGACCTCATCGAATCAGGCGATCTCGACAAGCCCGAAGTGCTCGCCACCGTGCGCGGGCTACTGCGCGGCGTCGAACGTTCGTCGGGTTCGAGCGGCTGGCTCGCCGATCTCTACCGCGAAGGCGAACGAACCGGCGCGCATTATCAGGCGATGTGGAATTACGAGGCCGTCATCAAGGAAACCAACGACAGGCTGATCGCCGATGGAAAAGAACCGCTTTACGCGATTTACCCGGAAGACGGGGTCGCGGTCGGTGACTCGCCGCTGGGTTTTGTCGATCGCGGTCGCGGCAAGGACGTCGAGAGCTTTTTTGCCGACCTGCAGGCCTTCCTGCTCAACGGCGACACGCAGGCGCGGATCGCCGCGACCGGACGGCGGGTCGAGCTTGGACGCGCCGCCTTGATCAAGGCCGACGCAACCACCAATGTGGATCCCAGCCGTCCCCTTAACGTGGTGCGGTCGCCGGTGCCTGCCGTCATTCAAAAGGCCTTGGCGCTCTATCAGGAGGCGCTCCGCCGCCCGTCGCTCACCGCATTGTGCCTCGATCTGTCCGGCAGCATGCAAGGCCATGGCGAGCAGCAATTGCTGGATGCGATGCGGTTTCTGCTGACCCCGGCGCGGACTCGCGAGATGCTGGTTCAATGGTCGAAGCAAGACCAAATCCTGGTGTTGCCGTTTAGCGATCATGTGCTGTGGACCGCAACGGCGACCGGAGACGACACCGAACAAGCCGGCCTTCTCGCCAGGGCCCTCGAACTGCACGCCGGAGGCGGTACCGATTTCTACACCTGCGGCGCGCAGGCGCTTGCCGCCATGAAGCCTGCTCTCGATGCCGGGCAGCACTTGCCGGCGATTGTCATCATGACTGATGGCAAGAGCCAGGGCGCCATGGCGACCTTCGAATCGGCGTGGCGCGCCGATGGCCGGCGCGTACCGGTGTTCGGCGTCACCTTCGGCGATGAGGCCGACCGCAGCCAGCTCGACAACCTCGCCAGGCTGACCGGCGGCAGGGTGTTCGACGGCACCAAGAGCCTCACCGATGCATTCCGCGCGGTCAGAGGATACAACTGAATGCCACCGGCACCGTCAGGAACGAACTGGATCGTCGGCGGGGCGGCCGCCGCCATCCTGTTGCCGGTGCTCGCGATCGGCGTTGGCATGCCGTTTTGGATCGCCTGCATCATCGGCGCGGCGACGGGCGGTGGGTTGGCGGTCTTGCTCGCGCCGCGCCAGCTGTTCGAGGGGCTGGATGCCAGCGGGGCTGCGCGGGGCAAAATCGAATTCGCGCGCGGACTTCTGACCGATGCCGAGCCGCTTGCGGTCCGCCTGGAAGTCGCCGTGAGCTCGATCCGCACAGCCAAGGTCTCAGAACGCGTCCGTCATCTGGCGCGTGTTAGCCGCGAGATCTTCGCTGGCGTCGAAGAGGACCCCCTGCGCGTCGATCGGGTGCGGCGCTTCCTGACTTACTACCTGCCGCGCGCGGCCGAACTCGTCGAAGCCTATGCCTTGCTGGAGAAGGGCAGCACGCGCGACACGACCCGGCTTGCCGCTACCAGCGATCTGATCGACCGGCTCGATGTCGCATTCACGCACTATGCGACAAACCTGCAGGAGGCCGATCTCGGCAATCTCGACATCGAGCTCAAATTGCTGAAGAGTTCGCTTGACGAGGACCTCGGGCCATCCAAGCTCGGCGCTCCACCTGAGCCCGACAAGATCGGCGCTTCGCCCGATCCAAACAAGAGGAGAGCCTGATGGCGATTTCACGCCGGGCTTTCGGAGTTGGACTGCTCGCCGCGAGCGCGGCGGGCACAGGCGGCTATGTCTATTTGCGCGAACACCCCGAAATCGCTGGCCGGTTCGGCGAACCGAAGCGACTGTTCGGATTTGCCGGCGGCGAAAAAGAAGGGTTTTTGACTAATGCGCGCGTTCGCAGCCTGCTGGAACGCCGGTTCGGGCTAATTCTCGACGCGAGGCGAGCCGGATCGGTCGAGATGGTGCGCGAGCGCGCGCTGCTCGATCAAAAGCCGCAATTTCTGTGGCCCTCATCGTCCGTTCTTGTCGAGCTCGCGCGCGACTCGGGCGTCAAGATTTCGCGCGACCAGGTCATCTTCAATTCGCCGATCGTGCTGTATTCCTGGGACCGCATCGCCGATGGCCTGGTGAAGGGCGGCTTTGCCGAACCCGCCGGCGGGCCACGCTATACCGTCGACCTGTTGAAGGTGCTCAAGGCGATCATCGCGGGCGAAGCCTGGGAAGCGATGGGCGTGAGTGGTCTGTTCGGCCGCGCGCGCGTCGTCTCGACCGACCCCAACAAGTCGAATTCGGGCTTCATGTTTGCAGGGCTCACGGCAAGCCTGCTCAGCGGCGACGTGATTGCACTAGATTCCCTCGGCCGCATCGACGGCGACGTTGCGACGGTGTTCCGCCGCATGGGCTATAAGCCGCCGTCATCGGGAAAACTGTTCGACGACTATGTGGCCGGTGGCGCCGGCGCCCAGCCTTTGATCGTCGGCTATGAGAACCAGTTGATCGAGTGGGTCCTGCAGGACGCCGATCGCTGGAAGCGGGTCGAGGCCAGCGCGCCTTCCAAGCCGGTGATCCTCTATCCACGGCCGACGACCTTTTCGGCCCATCCCCTCATCAGCGTCGACCGCGCCGCCGATGAGCTGATCGATGCCCTGCTCAGCGAAAGCCTGCTCGAACTCGCCTGGGAAGAGCACGGATTTCGCGGCCCGCTCGGAACGATCGGGAAAGCGCGCAACGCGCTGTTGGAATCCCGCCTGCTCGAACGGATCGAAGCGGTGCTGCCGATGCCGGATGCGCCGGTCATGCTGGCGCTGCTCGACCGGCTGGCGGCGGCCTGACGCGCGAGAGCCTATGGCCTCACCAGCTCCATTACCGCATCGGAAAACGCCTCCGGCTCCTCCTGCGGCAGATTATGCCCCGCGCGCGGGATGACGCGATGGCTGCGGCGGCCGGTGAATTTCGCGGCCTGCGCGGTGCCATCGGTCGCAGGCGCGACGCCGTCGCCATGGCCGTCTAGCGTCACCACCGGCACCGTGATCGCCGGCAGCGCGGCGAGACGGCGCTGGATGTCGGCATAGCGCGGGTCGCCCTCGGCAAGACCATAGCGATGGCGATAGCTGTGGATCGCGACGTCGACATAGTCGGGGTTGTCATGCGCGGCCGCGGTACGCGCGAGCGTCGCCTCATCGAAACGCCAGTTCGGCGACCATTGCTGCCATAGTATTTTTGCAATCTCGCGCCGGTTGGCGGCGAGCCCGGCGCGGCCGCGCTCGATCTGGAAATAATACTGATACCAAAACGCAACCTCGCGCTCGGCGCGCGCCGGCTGCATGGCGCGGGCAATGTCCTGGATCAGATAGCCGTTGATCGACACCAGGCCGATGCAGCGCTCCGGCCACGGCGCGGCGCCGATGCAGGCGGCTCGCCCGCCCCAATCGTAACCCGCGAACACCGCTCGCTTCACCATAAGCGCATCCAGCAGCGCGATCAGATCGGCGCCGATCGCGGCCTGCTCGCCGGAGCGCGGGGTCGCCGGATCGCGAAATCGGGTTGGACCGTAACCGCGCAAATAGGGAACGATGACGCGGCAGCCTTTCGCGGCGAGCATCGGCGCGACATCCACGTAGGAGTGGATGTCATAGGGAAAGCCGTGCAGCAGCATCACGGCCGGACCATCCGCAGGTCCTTCCTCGAAATAGGCGACGTCGAGCACGCCGGCCTCGATGTGGCGGAGCGGTTCCAGCCGCTGTGAAGAGGATGCGCGCGACGCCATGTCTGCAACTCCCGGTATGGCTGCCGTCAGGCGACGCTGACGGTCTGTTGATCCGGCGATGATAGTGCGGTTCCGCAGGAGGCGATACAATCGGCCGTCCCTTGCAGATGAGCTTCTCGCGGATGAGGCTTGCCGTGTTGCGCGCCGTATCCACCATCTTCGCCGTGCTCGGCGCCTTGATCACACCCGCCGCGGCGCAGGACGCCCCGCGCAGCGAATGCCTTGCGATGTCGAACGCGCCGCCGCGCGCCACCCCGGTAAATCTTCGGCAGGCGGCTGCGGCGACCGATGAGGTCGCGATCACCTATGCCGGCCACTCCACCTATTTCATCGACACGCCCGGCGGCGTGCGCATCGCCACCGACTATAGCGGCGCCTATCAGACCGGCCGCCTGCCCGACGTCGCCACCATGAACCGCGCCCACTCGACGCATTACACATTGTTTCCCGATCCGCGCATTCCGCATGTGCTGCACGGCTGGGGCGACGACGGGCAGCCCGCAAGAATTTCCGAGCGGATCGGCGACGTCTTCATCCGCAATGTCACGACCGACATCCGCCGCTATTTCGGGGACTCGTCGGGCACCGACATGATCAAGGACGGCAACTCGATCTTCATCTTCGAGGTCGCAGGCCTCTGCATCGGCCATCTCGGCCACCTCCACGTCAAGCTTGACGAATCGCACTTCGCGGCGATCGGCCGACTCGACATCGTGATGGTGCCGATCGACGGCAGCTACACCATGTCGCTGGACGGCATTTCGGAGATTACCAAGCGCCTGCGCGCCTCGGTCGTGCTGCCGATGCACCGCTTCGCAACCCCGCTGGAAGAGTTCATGGAGCGGATCAAGCAGTTCGAGATCGACGTGCGCAGCGAGCGGACCTTGCGGATTTCGCGCGACACCCTTCCTGGCGCGCCCACGGTGATCATTCTCGGCGGCGTTTGAGGGCGACGAAGCAATTTTTCCCAAGTCTCGGCACAACGAACCGTGTTGACCTGCCGCATCGACGCGGAGAGATGAACATGGATGCTCGATTGACCGATTTTGCCACGGCGCTGCACGCGAACGGACCCGACCCCGAGCACGCGGAAGCGCTTCAACTCTACGGACGGTTTGTCGGCGACTGGGACAGCGAGATCATCGCCCACGGCCCGGATGGCGCGCGCCACCGTGCGCGGGGTGAAATCCACTTCGGGTGGATACTGGAAGGCCGCGCGATCCAGGATGTCTGGATGATCCCGCACCTGGCGGATCGCGCGACCGCGCCGCCGTTCCCGATTGCCGGCAATTGGTACGGAACGACGATCCGCGTCTATGACCCGACCATCCAGGCGTGGCGCATCTATTGGATTGATCCAGCGCGCAGCACATTCCGCCAGCAGATCGGACGCGCGAAGGGCGAGGACATCGTGCAGGAAGGCACGACCGAATCCGGCGCCCTGTCGCGCTGGAGCTTTACGAAGATCACCGAAAATTCCTTTCACTGGCTAGGCGAAGCGAAGCCGGCCGGAACTTCGGACTGGCAGCTCATCGTCGAAGTGCTGGCGGAACGGCGCAAATCCGGCTGAACTGCAGGCGGAGCGAACGGACGCTGAAGATTTCGCGAGTGACGCTGCCGGACACCCCGAATGTGATCATCTGGGAAGGCGTCTGATGGCCGCGCCGAACGGCCGTTCCAAGCAGCCGATCCTCGAGCTCGGCTCAGGGTTCAGTCGTTGCGCGTCGGTAGTGGCGCCGCGATTTCGCCAGATTGCCGCAGTCGCCCATCGAGCACCATCGGCGGTTTTGCGCGCGGCTCTCATCGACAAAAAGCCATCCGCAGCCCCGCTCATCCTGGCATTGCTTGATCTTTTGCGCATGCGGTCCCGTCAGCAACCCCGCAGCGGACCAGGCAATCGGCTTGAGCAGTCCCTCCGCTACCAGCCTTCCCGAGGACCGTTGCCATCCCAAGGTTTTGTGAGACAAGGCGACACCAAGGCCTGCCGATCCGGACAGATGCATGTTGAGAACTCTCGCGGCCGCAGGATCCGCTTTGCGTCCGTCGATCCTTGCGATGAACAGCTCATAGATCGCTTCGCGAAGCTCAACTGCGCTCTTGAGAAACGCAGCGCCCTCGAGCGGCGCGGCTTTCCATCGCGCCTTGAGCTGCGAGACGATCGTCCCGTCCGCCAGCTCCGCATCCCACAGCCATTTCAGCATGACGCGGGGCGAAACGATCCGCTCCTCGACGCCATCGCGCAGCCGCCAGGCAACGGTGTTGACGAACCTGATGCTGAGTTCCTCGCGCGCAAGTGCCTCAGGGGAGCTGAAATGCGATGCCATCACGGAGTTCCCCGGAACGTATAACCCGTTAAGGGGTTGGACTGACGTGCCCGACCGATCGTAGCGGCGGAGACCGTCTGATGGCCAGAAGATTCTTGATACTCGGCGCGTTCGCCGCCATCTACCTGTTGTGGGGATCGACCTATTTCGCGATCGCGCTGGGATTGAAATCACTGCCGCCGTTTCTGTTGATGGCAGTTCGCTCGCTATGTGGCGGCCTGATCCTGGTTGCCTTGAACAGACGGGAACTGATCCAGGTATCGCGCCGCACCTGGCTGGATGCCGCTCTGTGCGGGCTGCTGTTCTTTGTCGGCTGCCACGGCGTTCTCGCCTTCGCGCAGCAGACGGTTCCGTCGGGCGTCGCTGCGATTGTTCTGGCCACCATTCCGTTCTGGATCGTGCTGATTGATTTCACCGTTCCGCGGCAGAAACGGCCAAGCCCCTATACATTGATGGCACTGGTGCCCGGATTTGCCGGCGTCGCCATCGTGACCTGGCAGAATGTCGGCCAAAATGGCGTCAGCGTCCGGCCAATCGTCTGGCTGCTCGCGGCAGCCCTGTCGTGGTCGATCGCGACGGTGCTGTCGCGGCGAACCTCAGGCAGTGCATCGTCGATGCTGGTCTCGGGAATGCAATTGACGATCGGCGGCGGCGTGCTGCTTGCCATCAGCTTGATCGCCGGAGAAATGAGCGCCTTCTCGCCGCGCGACGTTTCCACAATTTCGCTTGTCGCCGTGGCCTATCTGATCATATCAGGCAGCGTGATCGGCTTCGCCGCCTATCACTGGCTCCTGAATAACGTGTCGACCTCGCTCGTCTCGACCTATACCTTTGTCAATCCGATTGTCGCCATGCTGCTCGGCACGACGATCCTTGGCGAACCGTTCTCCATCTCGATGCTCCTCGGCGCCTGCCTTGTGATCGCGTCCGTGCTTGTCATGTGGCGCGCGGATCACGCCGAAACCTCCTTCCGCCATCCGGACCCGGCACTGTTCGATTGGCGCACCGGCCGCGTTTGACGCTTCGCCCTCGACTGCTATTCTGAGAACCGGCATCGCCGCATGCTCGAAGGCGATCCGACAACAATAAGAACAGGGAGCGAAATTCATGGCCGTCAGCACCGCGTCCGCCTCGAAAAGCGGGCTCTATGCCGATCCGCGCGAAGACTGGCTTGCGCAGCATACCGAAGGCATCATCGATCCCGCCCGTCCGATCGTCGATCCGCACCATCATCTCTGGGATCGCGGCGGGTTGCGTTACATGATCGAGGAGATGGCCGACGACATCGCCTCCGGCCACAACATCGTCGCCACCGTCTATGTCGATTGCCGCTCGATGTACCGCGCCTCTGGCCCGGAAGCGTTCCGCCCCGTCGGCGAGGTCGAGTTCGCCAACGGCGTTGCGGCGATGGCTGCGAGCGGCGGCTACGGCAAGGCGTTGATCTGCGCCGGCATCGTCAGCCACGTGAACCTCCTGCTCGGTGACGGCGCCAAGGCCGTGCTCGAAGCGGAGATCGCCGCCGGAGGCGGCCGCTTCCGCGGTATCCGCCATTCCTCGGCATGGGACGCGGACCCCGACGTCGCCCACATGTACGCGACACGGCCGAAGGGGCTGTTGCTCGATTCGACCTTCCGCAAGGGCTTTGCCTGCCTCGCGCCGCTTGGCCTGAGCTTCGACGCCTGGCTGTTTCACCCCCAGATCGGCGAATTCACCGACCTCGCCCGCGCCTTTCCGGACACCCGAATCTGCCTCGACCATTGCGGCGGTCCGGCCGGCATTGGCACCTACGCCAACCGGCGCGAGGAGATTTTTCCGATCTGGAAGGCTTCAATCATCGAGGCCGCAAAGTGCCCCAACGTCGTCGTTAAACTGGGCGGGCTGGCGATGCGGCTGCTCGGCTATGATTTTCACGAGCGGCCAAAACCGCCGTCGTCCGAACAGGCGGTGGCGGCATGGCGACCCTATATCGAAACCTGCATCGAGGCGTTTGGACCTTCGCGCTGCATGTTCGAAAGCAATTTCCCGCCCGACAAGGGCCAGTGCAGCTACCAAGTGATCTTCAACGCCTTCAAGCGCATCGCGGCGCACCATAGCGAGGCGGAGAAGACGGCGATGTTCTCCAAGACGGCCGCGGATTTTTACCGGCTGCCGCTTGCCTGATCTTCAGACCGGCTTCGCGTCGTCTTCGGGCCGATAAAGCCGCAGCAGCGCCGCCGTCGCGGCCTCGGCACGGTGCGCGATTTCGGAGGCGCCCGGGCGTTCGGCGACGCCGAGCAACAGACCGGGCATCCGGTTGCCCCAGAGCAGGCCGACAAAATGGTCGGCCATCTCTGCCGGCTCGCCCGTGAGCAGCCCGTTCGAACGGGCGCGGCTCATGACCTCGCGCAGCACGCCGCGGCTCGCCTCCATGCCCTTTTCGTTCAGCGCCTGCGCGACCTCGGGCGTGCGTACCGCCTCGGCGATCGCGAGGCGAAATACCGTGATCACGGCGGGATCGATGATCTCGCGCAAGTGCCCGGCTCCTACAGCCGCCAGCACCCGGGCGAGCGTCTCCCGGTCGCGCGGTTCGGCTAAGTCGGCGGGCATCTGAAATCGTTTGGCACGCTCGCTGATGCAGGCAATCAGCACGTCCTGCTTGCTGCCGAACTCGGCGTAGAGCTCGCGCTTGGAAGCCCGCGCGCGCGTGGCGATCTCGAGCGTCGAGGTCTCGGCAAAGCCGCGTTCCGTGAACGCCGAAAAAGCCGCCTCGATGAGGCGTTGGCGAACCGGGATTTCGCCGGCGGCTTTTGGGCTTTGTTTCGCAGCCGTCTTGGTCGCCATCATCTTCCTTTCAAGACTTGTTGATCAGCATCTCTTGACATTATGCCTCTTGACGTTGGTACCAATCGGTACCATAGCTTCTAGACCGTTGGTACCACACGGTACCAAATATTCCTAGAGGTGCAGCCATGACAAGACCCGTTCTCGTAACTTCCGCTTCCGGCGGTCGGCAGGGCAAGACCGGCCGGCACGTCTCCGAACTGCTGCTCAAGCGCGGCGTTCCCGTGCGCGCCTTCGTGCACAAGATCGACGAGCGATCGGAGCGCCTGCGCGCGCTCGGCGCTGAAATTTTCGAGGGCGACTTCCTCGATATCCGCTCGGTGCAACGCGCGGCAGAAGGCACCTCGTCGATCTATTTCGCCTATCCGGTCCAGGACGGGCTGATGGATGCGACCGCGGCGATGGCGCTGGCGGCGCGCCAAGCCGGCGTTTCCCGACTGGTCAATCTGGTGATGCTGCAGTCTTCACCCGATGCGCCCACCCCACGGATGCGGCAGAATTATCTGTCCGAGCAGGTGTTCGAATGGGCCGATATCGGCACGGTGCATATCCGCGCCACCGTGTTCTATGAAAATCTCGCCGCGGCCGCACGCCAGAGCCTGCCGGCGCAGGGCGCGGTTCGGCTGCCCTGGGGCAGCGAGAGCACCGTGCTGCCACTCGTTGCGGCCGAGGACGTCGCGCGGGTGGCGGTCGGCCTGTTGACCAGCCCGCAGCTTGTGGCGGGAGCCGCCTATCCGCTGATCGGCACCACGATTTCGTTGCGCGAGATCATCGCGACCTTCGCTCGGGTGCTGGGCAAGAACGTGCGTTATGAAGAAATTTCGGACGAGGAATGGCGCCAGCACGCGGCGTCGCGCGGCTACAACGAGCATGCGATTGCCCATCTCTCCGCGCTCTGGCGGGCGCTTCGCGGGGCGGCCATCGATCCCAGCGATCCCCGCTACGCGGTCAGCGATACGATCGAAACAATCGGCGGCGCCAAGCCGAAGACATTCGAGGCCTTCGTTCGCGAAGGCCAGAGCGAATTGCTGGCGAAGTCGGCCTAGTCTATCCAGCCTCAGCCCGCGGTCATCAGGCTCGCGGGCTGGGATTTTCCGGGCGGCAACAGCATGCGCTTGAGCTTGCCGACGAAACGCAGCGCAAAGCCGAGCCACACCGGCTGGGTCTTGCGGCAGAAGGCGAGCTTCTTGACATGGCCTTCGACATGCCATTTGGCATGCGCGCCATCCTTGAAGAAGATGACGTCGCCGGGCCCATGGCGCACAGGCTTTACGCCGTCATATTCGAGCACGATCGAGCCTTCGAGGATCAGGATCGTCTCGTCGAAATCGTAGTACCAGTTGAACTTGCCCTCGGTGCAGTGCCAGACCATGGTCGACGCCAGGCCATCGGCGCTCCTGGAAAGCACGCAGCAGCGTGCCGCCGGCTTGCCCTCGATGATCCAGGACGGCGCAATCGGCCGCGGTGTCAGGTCGACGGTGAGCTTGGCGATTTCAACCAGCGCGCGCGACATCGAAAACCTCTAATTTTAACTAACAAAAAATTGCCGCGCGAACGTTCTGCCCGACAGTGGTACGCCCAAACCTACCCGGCCAATTTTAACCATTCCTTACGGAAGGCGTTACAATCGGCGACAGACGGGTCGCGCCGAGGCCAAGATTCAGCCCGCATCGCACCGACGAACTCGCCTGCGGCGAATTGGAACACGATGGGTTTTGATTAAATCGGGAATACGCCGCTTGCTCCACCTCGCCCCGCTCTCGCGGGGAGAGCATAGGCCGCCCCGGCGGCCGTTCTTTGAGAACGCCGAGGCAAAGCCTCGGCTTTGGCCGAAGCGCAGCGTAGGCTTCGGGTGAGGGGCTCTCTCCACGAACACAGTGCGCGGAGAGAGCCCCTCACCCCACCCTCTCCCCGTAAGAACGGGGCACCTCCGGCGCCGCAACAACTCAATCCAATCTCACCACGTCCCTAGGCCACCACTCTTTCGCGGTGGACGCAGCGGCAATCCATCTCGTATTCGAGCCCCTGTACCGGCGGCCGGTTGAAATGCCAGGTGAGCCCATTCCGGAACACGCCGCGCCGGCCGAGCTCGCTCTTGAGAATCGAATAGACATCCCTCACGGTGTAAAGCTGCACCGCAGTGGTCTGGCGCCAGTCGCCGCCGAACGCGCTCATGCGGCGCTCCATTTCGTCCAGCACGAATTTGGCCTTCTCCAGCATTCCCGCCGGGCTGGTGTCGCCGGGACGAACGATGTGGTCGCGATAGTTGGCCTTGCCTTCGACCGACTCGCCGCTGCCGGCGATCACGAAGGACGCGGGCGCCTGCGGTGCCGGCCGCGTGAACGAGAACGCGTGAAAACCCGGCTCGGCCGGCGGATCGATCTTGGGACAGACATTGCTGCGCGCCACCGGGTTGACGCCATCTCGCATCACGCCCCATTCGATCAGCGTCTTGATGTAAATCTCGTTGAAGGCCCTAAAACCCTCCTCGGTGAACGGCGCGGGCGAGCGAAGCTCGCAAGCCGCAAACGCCGTCAGCGGTCGCCCGGCCTCTTTCAGGATCTCGGCGATCCGCGCAAAGCCCGCTTTGAGCGGCACCGGATCGGCGAACCGGACGCGCTCGATGGCGAAATCTTGAAGGGCGGCAATGCCGCAGGAATATTGGCTGACGCCCGGTATGAAACGATAGCCGCTGTCGGGCGCTTCGACTGACGTGATCATGGTGCCTCTCAAAATTGAACGGCGACAGCCGTTCGATGAACGAAAATCATTGCTCGAGAACGCCGAGATAGGCGTCGCGAACGATCGGATCGGCCAATAGCTCCGCGCCAGAGCCGGAGCGCACGATGCGCCCCATATCCATGACAAAGGCGCGATGGCAGAGATCGAGCGCGATGGTGACGTCCTGCTCGACCAGCAGGATGGAGGTGCCCTTCGCGTTCAGCGCCTGCAGCGCCGCCACCAGTTGCTCGACCAGCAAGGGCGACAGGCCGAGCGACAATTCGTCGATCATGAGCAGCAGCGGCGCGCTCATCAGGCCGCGCCCGATCGCGCACATCTGCTGCTCGCCGCCCGACAAGGTCGCGGCCTGCTGCCGGCGCCGCTCGCGCAGCCGCGGAAATATCGCATAGACCTGATCGAGGTCGCGCTTCAGTTCGGCGCCAGTCATCTTTCGCGCGTAAGCGCCCATCAGCAGATTCTCTTCCACACTCATGGCGCCGAACAGGCGGCGGCCCTCGGGCACATGCACGATGCCGTGCGCCAGGATTTCGGCGGCGCTGTCGCCGGTGAGGTCTCTTCCTTGCGAGAAATAATTGCCGCCCGTGGTCGGGATCAGGCCGGAGAGCGCGCGCATCAAGGTGGTCTTGCCGGCGCCGTTGGAGCCGATCAGCGCCGTGATCTCGCCACGCCGGACTGCGAGGTCGATCCCCCACAGCACCTGGATCTCGCCGTAGCCGGCGCATAGGCCCTTCAGTTCGAGGATCAGGGAGCCCGTCACTTGCCGGCGTTCCGTTTGGCGTATTGCTGGCCGAGATAGGCCTCGACCACAGCGGGATTCTGGATCACATCGCGTGGGGCGCCGTCCGCGATCAGCTCGCCGTTATGCAGCACGGCGATGCGGGTGCAGACATTGAGCACGACCTTCATCAGATGCTCGATCATCACGATGGTGATGCCGCGTGCCGCAAGCCCATGAATGAGCGAGGTCGCCCGCTCCACCTCGGCGCTGTTGAGGCCGGCATTGACCTCATCGAGGAACAACAGCTTTGGCTTCATCGCCAGCGCCTTCGCCAGCTCGAGGCGCTTGCGCATCGCGAGCGTCAGGGTCGCCGCCGATTGCGCGGCCTGCGCTTCCAATCCGACGAAGGCGAGATGCGCCCTTGCCTCCTCGCGCGCGGATTTGAGGCTTTCGCCTGCTTGCGAGAACAGCGCCGCGGCCGCGACGTTGTCGAGCGCGGAAAATTCCGCAAACGGCTGCACGATCTGGAAGGTGCGCGACAAGCCGAGCCGCGCCGCCCGATAGGTCTTTATCCTGGTAATGTCGGTGCCGTCGAAGGTGATGGTGCCGGAATTTGCCGGCGTGACACCGCAGATGGTGTTGACCAGCGTCGTCTTGCCAGCGCCGTTAGGCCCGATCAGGCCGAGCACTTCGCCCCTGGCGATGCCAAGCGTGACGCCGCGCAATGCCTGCAGGCCGGAAAAATGCCGGGACACATTTGTGAGGCGCAAGATCTCAGACATGCTTCATCTCAGACATGCTTGGCCTTCCGCCGGAACACGCTCGCGCGCAGCGAAATCAGCCCGTGCGGCAGGAACAACAGCAGCGCGACGATGAGCAGGCCGAGCACGCCGGTGTGGATCTGGACGTAGTTGCGCCACACCACCTCCTCCAGCCCGAGATAGAGGAACGCGCCGCAGACCACGCCGAGCGGCGAGCCGAGGCCACCCATCAGCGCCATCACGATCGGCTTCACAGAATAGAGAATGTCGAACACGTCGGAGGGATCGATATAGTGGACCCATGCGGCATAGACGCCGCCGGCGGCAGCGACGAAACCGGCCGACAGCCCGAAGGCGATGCTCTTGTAGAGCGTGGTATTGAGACCGACCATGCTGGAGGCGGTCTCGTTCTGGCGGATGCAGGCAAGCCCGAAGCCGAGTTTTGTCGCGGCGACCGTCATCACCATCATCGCGGTCGCCAGCAACAGGCCCCACATCGCATAGAAGAAGAACGTCGCTTCCGCGAGAATGCCGGCGCCCGAGGCGAGCGGGATGTTGAGGCCCATGCCGCCGCCAGTGAGGTCGGTGGCGTTGTTGACGAGCTCGCGCAGCACCTCGACCAGCGACAGGCTGGCGATCGCAAAATAGTGGCCGCGCAGGCGCAACAGCACCGCGCCAAGCGCAGCGGCGACGGCAAGCGCCGCAACCGCAGCGATGCTGACGGCGAGCCACAGCGGCACCCCGATGCCGAGCAGGACGCCCACGGTGTAGGCGCCGAGGCCGAAGAAGGCCGCGGTCGCGAACGACGGGTAGCCGGCAAAACCGCCGACCACGTTCCACGACAGTGCGAGGATCGAGTACATGCAGGCGATGGTGCCGAGCCGCAGCGCATAGGCGCCGCCGAACAGCGGCAGTGCCGCGACGCCGGCAATCAGGACCAGCAATGCGAAATTCGCCCTGCTCATTCGAAGCCCCTGCGGCCGACGAGGCCCTGCGGGCGCAGGATCAGGAACGCGATCAACAGCGCAAACGACAGAGTCGTCGCATGGTCGGGGCCGAGGAACGTCGATCCGACGTTCTCGACCAGCGCCAGCAACAGCCCGCCCGCCAGCGCGCCCGATACGCTGCCGAGACCGCCGAGCACGCAGACTACGAAAGCCTTGCCGAGATAGGCCGATGAGGTCAACGGCGAGATCGGGAAGATCAGCGCCATCGCCACGCCGGCGCAGCCGGCCAGCGCCGCGCCGAGGCCGAACGCGATGGCGTAGATCGATTCGACGTCGACCCCCATCAGCACCGCGGCGTCGCGATCGAGCCGCACCGCGACAATGGCGCGGCCGACGCGCGAGCGCCGCAGCAACAGATAGAGCAGGCCCGTCAGCGCCAAAGCGGTTGCGGTCGCGATCAGCCGATCAACCGGCACTACCACGTGGAAGATCGAGACCGATCCCAGCGCCGGCGTTAGCGTGAGTTTTCGGTAGTCCGCCTTGAAAAAATAGATCATCGCGTTGTTCAGGATCAGATCGAGCCCGAAGGTCAGCGTCAGCGTCACCAGGACCGGCGCCGATATGACGCGATTCAACAACAGCCGCTGCAGGAGGTAGCCAAACGCGAAGAACACCGGCGCAGCGACTAGGACCGCGTACCAGGGTGAGATGTGCAATGAATAATACAGGCCGAAGGCGAGGTAGGCGCCGAGCACGATGAAGGAGCCGTGGATCAGGTTGATGACGTTGAGCACGCCCCAGACCAGCGAGAAGCCAATCGCGATGCAGGCATAAAGACAGCCCAGAACCAGCGCGTTGACCAGTATCTGGGCTGCCTGCATCGGGATTCCTTAACGGTCGATTCGAATGCGATTCAGGTGAACGGCGCATTCCCCGTCATTGCGAGGAGCGCCAGCGACGAAGCAATCCATCAGCCGGCCGCGCACGCTGCGACATGGATTGCTTCGGCGGAGTTCATCATCGGGCGCGCATTCGCGCGACCCGTTGGTTCGCAATGACGGTCTCCGAGATGTGCTATCAATCGACGCCGACCTTGAGGTCACCCTGCTTGATCGCCAGCGGGAACAGCACCACGGGCTTCGCGCCCTGGATCTGGAATACCGGCGGGGCAAGCGAGTTGATCTGGCCGTTGGGACCGAACCTGACCGGCCCGAAGAACGTCACGACGTCGAGCTTCGCAAGTTCGTCGCGCACCTTGTCGCGGTCCAAGGAGCCCGCCTTCTCGATCGCCATCTGGAACAGCGCGCCGCACAGCGCGGCCGATGCCTGACCGTAGTCGGGCTCGCTGTTGTACTTGGCCTTGAACAGTTTTACGAAATTGGCGGTCGATCCGAACATATCCGCGCCGTCATATTGTTCGGCCGGATGCCACCACGACGCGCTGGTGACGTTCTCCGCGCTCTTGCCGGCCGCCTCGATGAATTCCTGATAGGCGGGACCGGCGATCATGGTCATCACCGCTTCCTTCATCTCCTGATCCACCATCTGCTTGCGGATCAGGATCAGGTCGTTGATGTAGCCGGTGACGAAGATCCATTGCGGCGAAAGCGATTTGATCTGCGACAGCGCCGCGGAGTGGTCGAGCGTGCCGATGGCATATTTCTCGAAATAGACGACATCCATGCCGTTGGCTTTGGCCGACTTCTCCATCTCCTGCGCGATCGCCAGCGGGAACAGGTCGTTGCGCGCGAGGATCGCGACCTTTTTGACATCAGGGAGTTTTGCCTTGACGATCTGCGTCAGCGGCGTCGTCAGCGTGTCGTTGGGCGTGAAGGTGCCGAACAGATATTTGTAGCCCTGGTCGTAGACCTGCGACGAAGACGCGGTGGCCGCGATCGTCGGCACCTTGTATTTTTCGGAAATCGTGCTCGCGGCCTTCGCAGCCCCCGATCCGAACGGGCCGAACATGAAGTTGATGTTGTCTTGGGTGATCATCTGCTCGGTCGCCTGCACGGCACGCGGCGTGTTCGACTGATAGTCAACATAGACGATCTCGACCTTGTACTTCTTGCCGCCGACCGAAATGCCGCCGGCCTTGTTGGCCTGCTCGGCCCACAGATCGTAACCCTGCTGCTGCTTGGTCGCTTCCGGCGCCAGCGCCCCCGTGATCGGCAATGGCGCGCCGAAACGGATGACGTCTTCGGCAGCAGCCGGCGATGGCAACGCACCCCATCCGATCGTCACCGCCGACAGGGCAAGCGAAAGACGAGCGCAGCGCGCGACCCAAGAGGCAAACATCTTAAGGATTCTCCGTGGCAGCCGAGGGGTGAGAAGCAAAAATCATGGCAAATCCGATATTCGAATAAAAGCATTGAAATTAGAGGTCTAAGGTCGAATAATTCGAACGCTGGTCAATACTTGCCTCGTTCCTGGGCAAGGTCCGACAACGTCCCTGCAACCTTGGAGGGTAGCGCGCCATGATCGAGTCGAACGCGGTCCGATATTTCCGCGCGGTGACTGAATCCGGCTCGATCAAGCGGGCGGCCGCGGCACTCAGGATCGCGCCGAGCGCGATCAGCCGGCAGGTGCAGGCGATCGAGGAGGAATTGTCGGTCAAATTGTTCGAGCGCGGCGCGCGCGGCATGGTCCTGACCGGCGCAGGCCACCTGCTCTATCGATATGCGGTCGAAAACCGCCATCAGCTCGACGGCATCCGGGCCAGGGTGCAGGAATTCGACGCGCTGCGCCGCGGCCAGGTCAAGATCGCGACCGTCGAGGGCATGCTGGCGAATTTTCTCTCGAACTTCGTGGTCGAGCTTGCCGGCGACTATCCCGGCATTGCCATTTCCATCACCGTGCTGGGCTCGCGCGCGGTCGCCGAAATGGTCGGACGCAACGAGGTCGACCTTGGCCTGGTGTTTGGCCGAGCGCCGCGACGCGACCTGATCGAATTGGCGCGGATGCGGCAATCGCTGTGCGTGATCGTCTCGCCGCGTCATCCGCTGGCGGCGCGCGACCATTGCGCGGTCAAGGATCTCGCAGGCTTGCGCGTGGTCGTTCCCGATCCGTCCTTCGGTATTCGTCAGGAGATCGACCGCGCCTGCGCACAGGGCAGGATACGGCTGGAGATCTGCAACGAAACCAACTCGCTGGCCTTCGCGCAGACCTTGGCCGCGCGCACCGATCTTGCGACCTTTCTGCCCCGCGACACCGCGACACCGTTCATCGAAGCCGGATTGCTGGTGGCGGTCCCGCTGCGCGACAAACGCCTGGAGGCAACGCAGGTCACACTGGTGCAACTCGCCACGCACAAGATGTCGCCAACCTGCCGACTCGTGGCCGACCTCCTCGTCGGCCGCATGAAAACGATGAGGGATTGAGCGGGCGGTTCCGCAGCTTCAAGAGCGCGAGACAGCTATTTTTGCTCCGCCGGAGTAAATCCGTCGCTCAGCGTCTGCATGAAGGCGACCAGCGCGTCCTCCTCGTCGTTCGACAGGCCCAGATTTCCAACCTTGCTCTTGTTCATATTCTCGGTCGTTTCAGGCGCTGGCCAGCAGCCCGTCGCCTCGCTGGGGTCATGCGGCTGGCAACGCGGCAGCACATCCCTTGTATTGTAGAAGTGCACGATCGTCCTGAGGCTCTTGAAGTAGCCATTATGCCCGTAGGCTTTCACGAAATCGGGGCTCGGCCGCTTGTCGACGTTGCGCAGCGTCGGGACCTGGAAACGGCCACGTGTCTGCGGCACCAATGGTGTCCACCGCGCGTCGACCGCCGAGGGCTGACTGAGCGGATGGCCGTTGGCGAGAAAGCCTCCAACGCCGAGATCGACGAAAGAGGAGCCGCTCTTGTTGGCAACATAGCCGCGCTCATCCGGTTCGCCTTCGGCATAATAGGGCAGCTCCGGATTGGCCGGCGTGCCGATGTTGCTCGCGGTAAAATCGGTGAACAGCGGGTCTTCACCCGGTCCGCCGTCGCGGTGGCAGCCGTTGCACTTCGCCTTGCCGCGAAACAAGTCATACCCGGCCTGCTCCTGCACCGTGAACTGCGCTTTTCCGGCCTGTACGGCGTCATACTTCGATGAGAACGCGGTCACCTCATGCGAGGCTTCATAGCCGGCGATCGATTGGGCCATTTGATCGAAGGTGGCGGCTGCGCGGCCACGATCAAGCGGATTGAGATGAACCGGTAAGGGGTCAGCCGGAGGCGGTGGGCCGGGACGGTTGCAGACGTCTTCGGTATTGGCGGGCCAGGCGACCGCGAAGGCTTGCGCACCCCACACGGCTTCGAACAAGCGTCGGTAGGGCCGCAGCGAGGCCCGATACACAGCACAGGCGATATCCGGCAGGCCCATTTCGACCGGGTTAATCGGAGGCCCTTCGGCCTGCTCCGCGGCGGGATTGCCGAGCCGACGTCCGGTCGCGCGCATGTCCCAGAAGTTGCCGCCGACAAGATCGTCCTGGCCAGCATTGTAGTGAAGCACCGGAGACAGCGGCGCATAGGTGTGGGTCTGTGGCTTGCGCTCGCTAAATCGGGTCCGGACCGATCCCGGGTAGGAACCCGTGGTCCTGTTGAGCTCCGAAATCGGCCCGCTAAATCCGGTTTCGGGCATGTGGCAGAAGGCGCACGCCTCGTTCCGGTTCACGGATAGCTCTTTGTCATAAAGCATCAGCTTGCCGAGCAGCTCGACCTGCTGCACCTGATTGTCCGGCGGCGCCACAAGACGATTGAGGCTCTCGGCCTCGATACGGTCGATCTCCGCCTCCACTTGGGCAATCTCGCGGAGCGTCGCCGCCGAAAATGGCGCAACGCTCTCTCGACCACGCAACATGGTCATTCCCGAGAGCACGGCGGCGGCGATGGTGAGCGCTATGGAAAACGCGTACGGCAGCTTCATGCTCGACGACCTCGAAAGCCAATTCTACGGCACGATGACCCGCCGCGGAAGAGATACGTCGATCGAGCAAAACCTGAACCCGGCTTCGATCGGCTGCGACCAACCGGCGAAGCCATCCCTGAGGCTGCGGAGGATCCCATGCCGGTTGATTTTGATGCGCTGCTTGCGAGACCGGAGGTCACGGAGCGATTGAGCTGGACGTTTGACTTTCGCCTCGAACCCGAGCCGCGGGCGCCGTATTGGTTCACGGTCGATGGCGTCAGCGAATTGCAGCACCTTGGACGCGACAGCAGCGGCGGCGAGTTCGTGCGGCTGCCCGACTCGACGGTCCTCTACGCTTCTTCCGAAGGCGAAGTCGGCATCATCGCCGCCGATTTCAACGCGTTCATCCAGCTGATCGTAACCCACCCCTATTGGCGGGACATTCTGAAGTTTTCCGGTGGCGGCGAGCTCGCCGAGATGCGGCGCGCGGCGATCGCGCTCGAGGCCGTGGCGCTGGTCGACGAAGATGATCTGGAAGAGGCGCGTGAGTTCGTGAAATCGCAGCTTGGGCTGGATGAACCCGCTGATGCTGTCGGCGCGCTGCATCGCGCGGTACCCATGTCAGGCATGGTCGCGCGGGCATACGGGGCGCCCTGCGTCTCCCTGTTCAACCGCTTTACCATCGACGATACGCCGACGCTGCGCGGCCTCGTCGATTGAATGTGACGGTGAGCCACGACCGGGACGCCGATGGGACATTCGCCGCCTGCTCGAACGCGGCCCTCCCCAATAAAGAACACGTGACCGTCACATTTTGTTCTTCGCTTCCCGTCAAATTGGTGAACTAAGGCCCCAACGAAGCGAACTGTGTCGAACAAGGAATCCCCAATGCGAAGAATCGCCTTTTTTCTCTTGATGCTGCTGTCGAGCGCGACGATCGCCGGTGCCGGCGAAACGCCGGCACCCGCCGAGGCCAAAGTCTATTTCATCAATCTCAAGGACGGCGACAGGGTCATATCACCCCTTGTCATCCGCTTCGGCCTGTCCGGCATGGGCATTGCTCCCTCCGGGACGGAGGCTCCGAATACCGGCCACCACCATCTGTTAATCGACGCGCCGCCGCTCGAAGGCGAAGCACTTAACGAGGCGATCCCGGTGGACGAACATCACGTCCATTTCGGCAAAGGCCAGACCGAGACGACGGTCACCTTGTCCAAGGGACAGCACACGCTCCAGCTCGTTCTCGGCGATTGGAGCCATATCCCGCACAAGTCGCCTGTAATGTCGGAGCGCATCACCGTGACGGTCGAGTAGAGCGCCGCGGCATATCGCAACCCGTGTTTCCGGAGCCTGCCGATCCCATCGGCAGGCTCTCTTGCGTCGACTGATCACCAATCACTTCGTATCAACTCTGCTTGAGTCGCGGACTTCGCCTGGTCAATCTCATTTGAAACGCTGCAGCCCCTAAGCGTTCACTAAGGCCCGATAGCTAGGGACCAATCGCTATTGTCGTTTCGAATGCAGGAAGGCATCCACCGTGAATCAAATCGTGCAGCGCGACGCGCTGAGCAAAGTGCCGGAAGTCACCCTCGTCTTCTGGATCATCAAGATTGCCGCCACCACGCTCGGGGAAACCGGCGGCGACACCGTCACCATGACCTTGAACTGGGGCTATCTCGCGGGCAGCGCGCTGTTCCTCGCCGCGCTCATCGCGCTGGTGGTCGCGCAGATCCTGGCCCGAAAATTTCACCCGGTGCTGTATTGGGCGACCATCGTCGCCTCCACCACCTTCGGCACCACGATGGCGGATTTCGCCGACCGCTCGCTCGGTGTCGACTATACCGGCGGGGCGATCTTGCTGTCGCTCTGCCTGGCTGCAACGCTGATCCTCTGGCGGTGGTCGCAAGGCACCATCGCCGTCAACACTGTCGCTACCCCGAAGGTCGAGGCCTTCTACTGGGCCGCGATCACCTTCTCTCAGACGTTAGGCACGGCGCTCGGCGACTGGATTGCCGACACCGGCGGCCTCGGCTACGAGGGCGGCGCGCTGATCTTCGGCGCGGCCCTGATCGCGGTCGTCGCGCTCTATTACTTCACCAGCACCTCGCGCGTAGTGTTGTTCTGGGCCGCCTTCATCCTGACGCGGCCGCTCGGGGCGACCGTCGGCGACTTTCTCGACAAGCCGCTCAGCGACGGCGGCCTAGCGCTGAGCCGGCCGCTGGCATCCGCCGTCATCGCCGCCTTCATCGTCGTCTGCGCGCTGGTGCTGCCCCAGCGCGCCGGCACACACCCGCGCAAGCCGAGAACGGAGCCGGGACTGGTCAGCGAATAGCACTTCGGCGGTTGCGCCGATCGATCCTCAGCTGCTCGATACCGCGTGGGTTGTACAGACCCTGCGAGATCAACCCACGCAGCAGTTGCTGCCGTTGCGGGTTTCGGTTAGTTAGCAACGGGGTGTAATCGGGGGCGTGATGTTGTTGCGTGGGGTGCTTTTGTCGGTCGTGGCAGTGCTGGTTTCAGGCTGCGTGACCGAGCGGACCGGGGATGACTACGCATCGCTCTCGCAAAAAATCGGCACGCCAAGGGCAGGACAAGCGCGTATCGTTGTCCTGCGCGAGAAAGGCTATGCCGGAATTGTCGATCAGGGCTGGGATGTGAAGCTTGACGGCGCGCCGATGCGGGGTCTGAAGACGGGAACGTTTGTCTACGCAGACCGCCCGGCAGGTCCCCATCAACTCTCGGCAACCATGGAGCTGTTCGCCGGCGTCACCCAGTGCGACGTCATGGCAGCGCCCGGCCGCACCTACTTCTTCCTCGCGAGGCCCAGCGAAAAAGCGAAAACCCTCAACGCGATGTCTGCCGCAGGTGGCATTGCCGGCCTGGTCGTCGGCGCCGCGGTCACCTCCAACAATAGCAATCAAGGACCACTGGATTTCTTTCCTCTGGATGAGGCTGCCGCAAGAGACATGATGAGCGACATCCGCGTGGCAGATTAGGGCGCCCGCAATCCGATCCTGATACGCGGATCCGGCGGCGCTCCCTGTTCGGCCGGTCGTGCTCCGCACCTACGCCCACTCGCCCTGTCGGAACACCGGCACGCGGCTGCCGTCGGCGCGGATGCCGTCGATGTCGGTCTTGTCCGAGCCGATCATCCAGTCGATGTGGATGAGGCTCTGGTTGCCGCCTCGCGCCACGATCTGCTGCGTCGTCAGATTGGCGCCGTCGATGAAGCATTTCGAATAGCACTGGCCGAGCGCGATGTGGGAAGCGGCGTTCTCGTCGAACAGCGTGTTGAAGAACAACAGCCCGCTCTTCGAGATCGGCGAGGAATGCGGCACCAGCGCCACCTCGCCGAGACGGCGCGCGCCCTCGTCGGTATCGAGCACCTTGCTCAGCACCTCTTCGCCGCGCGAGGCCCTGGCCTCGACGATGCGGCCCTCTTCGAACCGCACCGCGATGTTATCGATCAGCGTGCCCTGGTAGGACAATGGCTTGGAGCTGACGACACGGCCGGAGACACGCCTGCAATGCGGCGTGGTAAAAACCTCCTCGGTCGGGATGTTGGCGTTGCACGTGATGCCGTTCTTCGCGCTCGAGGCGCCGCCTTCCCATTCATGGCCGTCGGCGAGCCCGATCGTCAGATCAGTGCCGGGCGCGGAATAATGCAGCTCGCGGAAGCGCTGGCCGTTCAACCACTGGGTCCGCTCGCGCAGAACCGCATTGTGCCTGTCCCAGGCGGCGATGGCGTTGTCGCCATCCACGCGCGAAGCCGCAAAGATCGCATCCGCGAGCTTCGCCACCGCGACCTCTTCGGCAACGTCGGGAAACACCTGCTTCGCCCATGACGGGCTCGGATACGCAATGATATTCCAGTTGGTGTCGAAATTGACGATCTTTTCCAGCGCCGGCTGATAGGCCACCGAATTGGCCTTGCTGGCGCGTGCGACCCTGATCGGATCCTCGCCCGACAGCAGCATCGGATTGTCGCCGACGATCGCAAGTCGCGCAGTGTTGGCCGAAAATGCCTTTGCCATGCCGTCATAGAGCCAGTTCGCGGCGCGATCGAAACCACTGTCGTGGCCGAAGCGATAGCGCGCCAGCGTCACCGCCTCATCCGACAGGATCGGCGTCACCAGACCCGCGCCGGCCTTGTAGGCATGCTCGGCGATCTTGCGCACCAGCGGCAGCGCCACCGCGGGCGCGGTCATCAAGAGGTCCTGCCCCTCCCGCAGCCCCAATCCGACCTTGACTGCGACTTCCGCAAGGCGGTCAAGTTTGACGGGGTCGATCGGGGTCGAGGAACTAGGTGCGGTCATGGCGGGCCCTTCTGCAAACGAGTGAGCCTCTATTTAAACCTCGCGACGCTGGATTTAAACCCCGCGACGTCAGGTGCAACAGCGAAGCGCATCGCACCGGCTTGCTGTGATCCAGCGGAGCGCGCCTTGCTATTCGGTCTTCGTGCTCAGAGATTCGAGCAGACGGACATCGCGCCGGTGCGCGTGCACGGCAGGTTCTGATCCGGATCGAAATAATGCACCGTTCCATCAGGGGGATCGCAGACCTCGGCGCCGCCCATGTTCTGGCAGTCCATGCCGTTGTCATGGTCGATGAAATGGCCGGGCTTAACCTTGGCGTTCGAACCGAAATAGGGGTCGGCTTGCGCCGGCGCCGTCCGCAGTTTCGTCCGCGTCACCTGCATGCAGTTGTGGTAGGACGCCGACGGCCTCGCGCGCTGCACGCCGACGGCCCATCGCAGGTCGCCGTATCGGCCTGAAGCTGGGCGTCCATCTGCGCGTCGGTGAGCGCGCGCTTGCCGACATCGGTGTAGTGGGCGGTGTAGTCATATCTCGCGGCGTTTGCTGCCGAGCTGACGACGAGTGCAGCGAGCAGAGCGATGGACGTGACGGCGGGCTTTCGCCTTTTTCAACTTTCTTGCACTGCCCTGCTTGACGGCCACGTCTTTCATGATGTTCTGTTTTTGTTCTTTCTAGCTTTGGTTGTGTTCAGGGGGCTTTCATGGACGACGTTGCCGCCGAGTCTATCCATATTGTCTTGCATAATGACGATGAAACTCCACTGGAATTCGTCGTCGAGATTCTGCATTCGATCTTCAAGAAGCCGTTAGCCGATGCATTGAGGATTACCGAACAGGTCAGCGCACACGAGCGTGCAGTTTGCGGGACCTATCCGCGCGACGTTGCCAACGAGCTGCTGGAGGCGGCTCGAGGACGCATCCGTGCTTCAGGTTATCCGCTTCTGATCACGAGCGAGGCCGTTGCGGGGAGCAGCGGTCGCTGCCATCTCTGTGGTGACGATTTCAGCGACAATAGGGTTTCGCTACAAGGCGTGGTGGCGCTCATCTGTGATGACTGCATTCACGAAATCACGGGCAACCTGCCCGAAGTCACGCGGCGGAAGCAATTCAATTATGCCTGCGACGCATTGGACTGGTACTTCTCCGGCATTCCCCGGGATCAGTTGGTTGCGACCGCGCGGCAGTTCCCGGGCCACATGCGCGCGGACGTTCAAGTAGCCGTCGACAGGCTGTTCTCGGTCTCGCCGATCCGGTTCTTTGGCATCCACGAGCAGCAACGCTACGAGACGTTGACCTTCGCGGCCTTGACCAGGGACGGCCGCGGCGCCCAGATGATCGCGCCGGCGCAGTATAACGAGGTCGATATCGGGGAAAGCGCGCCGATCAAATGCCTCAACAATGGCTTGTGGCTCTGCCAGACCGACGGCCTTCGCTACGCGGTCGTCCTCTCCTCACATCGTGAGTACAGCTACGAAACCGGGGTTCGCATCGAGATCGCCGTGCCCGCCGGTGCGGTGGGCGGGAAGTTCGTGCAACGCTGCTTCGCTGAGTTGGAGAGTGCGGTCAGTGCGGCGCGCTCCTATCGCGGCAAGATCCTGTCGCTCGATGGCGACGCGGATTACCGCGGGCGCTCCACGGGCATCAAGGTCCACAAATTGCCGCCGGCCGACCGCGCGGACGTCATTCTGCCCGAAGCCACACTCAAACTGCTCGATCGCAACGTCCTGAGCTTTGTCGGAAGCCGCGACGCGCTGCGCCGGCTCGGCCAGTCGACGCGAAAGGGCATTCTGCTCTATGGACCGCCGGGCACCGGCAAGACCCACACGATCCGCTATCTCGCGACCAATTTGCCGGATCACACGACGCTGATCATCACGGCCGAGCAGGTCGCGTTGCTGGGCGCCTATATGAACCTGGCGCGCCTGCTGCAGCCGTCCATGGTTGTGATCGAGGACGTCGATCTGATCGCGCGCGACCGCGAGCGGATGGGGAGTTGCGAGGAGCCGTTGCTCAACAAGCTGCTCAATGAAATGGACGGATTGAAAGAGGACGCCGACATCCTGTTCGTCCTCACCACCAACCGGCCCGAGCAGCTCGAGGGCGCGCTGGCCGGTCGTCCCGGCCGTATCGACCAGGCGATCGAGGTGCCGCTGCCCGACGCGATCGGCCGCGGCAAGCTGGTTCGGCTCTATGGCAAGGGCCTGCCGCTCGATCCGACCGTCATCGGCGAAGCCGCGCGGCGCACCGAAGGCGTCAGCCCCGCCTTCATCAAGGAGCTGATGCGGCGCATTGCGCAAGGCAGCATCGCGCGCGACGGCGGCAACTCGGTCATTTCAGCCGACATCGACGAAGCGCTTGATGACATGCTGTTCGCCGGCGGTCGTCTCAATGTGAAATTGCTCGGCGGCGCGCGGGAGGAATCCGAATCCCTTTTCGTCACAACGTGATCGTCTCGTGGCGGCGGCGTTCGGAGGCCTTTGCCACGGCTTCGGTCCTGGTGCGCGCGCCCAGCTTGCGGAACAGGGATTCGATGTGGAATTTCACGGTGTGCAATGAGATGTTGAGGTGACGCGCGATGGCCTTGTTGGTCATGCCTTCCGCGAGCGAGCCGAGCACCTCGAGTTCGCGCGGCGTCAGCAGGGCATGAGCTTCGGTCTCGCGCATCGCGCCAAAACCTCTCGCCGTCGCGTCGGGGGCACGAACGATCAGGCCGGCAGCGACCGCCCGCAACGCGGCATCGATCTGGCTCGCGCCGGCATCGCTGGACAGCATGCCGGGCAGGTCGTGATCGGCGCCGCCGAGGGCGACGACCGGGCGGGTTTCGCCCGGCGGGCAGTCACCGTCCGCCAGCACCACGTCGGCTGTGTCACGCACGTCGACGACAAGATGCCCGGCCTCGGCGACTACCCTGCAGAGCGCGTTACGACGCGACAAGCCGGCGGCGTGGACGGCGACACGCAGCCGCCCCAGGGACGCCAGCTTGGTTGCCGCTTCCGTCATGCGGCTTGCCGTTCCGCGATAATGGTCTCTACCGAAATCACCTTGCCGCTCCTGATCAGGCGAAGCTCGGCCTTTCGCCCGATGCTCTCGGCACCGAAGTGCCTTGCGATCTTGCGCAACCGATGCGTCGAGGTACCGTCAACGCTCAGGATGATGTCGCCCGCCACAATTCCTGCCTGCGCCGCGGGGCCGCCTTCAACGACCGACATGACCATCATGCCAGAAGACTGATCGGCGGTCTCGCGCAGCGCATCGGGTACCGCGACGGCCTGCAAGGCGACACCAAGCCAGCCGCGCGCGATACGGCCGTCCTTGGCGAGCATGGGGGCGATGCGTTCGATGGTTGCCGTCGGGATGACGATGACCTGGCCGCGCGGGCCGAAGGTCGACATGCCAAGACAAGTGCCCGCGGCGTCGAACACCGGCCCGCCCTCCTCGCGGCGGGCAAGCCCAAGGTCCAGTACGATACGCCGGTCAATGAGGCCGCCGCGGCTGGAGTGCCACTCGGCACCAGCGAGATTAACGAGGCCGAGCCGCGCGCTCGCATCGCCCGTACCGTCCGCGCCGATTGCCAGCGCCAACGCGGCCGTGCGCGCCTCGCCGGGTGAAAGCAATGGCGCGGCAATCGGCTGCGCCGGCTTCAGCAGCGCGATATTGGTCGATGGATCGCGCCCCGCGATCTTAGCCGCTACGGTCGAGCCACCCGCCACGACAAGCTCAAACTCGTCCTTTCGCGGCAACGACTGCTCCGAGGCGACGACGATCTCGGATCGCCACACCGTGCCCGTGATATGCCGCCCATGGGCCAGGCGGATGGCAACAACGGCGTTTTTTGCAGCTTCCGCACGCGCGGCGAGCGCGTTGGAGAATTGGACCAAGGGGTCCGCTTGATCGGTCATGGGTAACTCCTGTCCTTCCTTAGATAGGGACAGACTCCACCTTTGCCCACGTCCAGACTATCGGCCGGACGGCCGGGTTTGTCCCGGCCATATGACCGGGGCAACCTCTCGGCGCCGATCCGCCGGTCGTGCTTTTTTGCGAGCAGTGGTGTATCTTCTGCGGCGCCTGTCTCGCAGATCATCCTGACCAAATGCCCACCAGCTTTTCCGACTTAGAGCTCGCGTTTGAATTCGTCAGCAGCAGCGGCGTCGGCATGAATGAGGCCTTCCTGTGCCGGCGGACGGGCAAGATCTATTGGCGCTCCGATTCCCTGGATATGGAGGACATGGACGAGGAGATACCGGACGACATCGAGGATGAGGAGAAATACATCGCGATTCCCGGCAAGCGGGACCTTGATCTCGGCAAGCCTCTGGTACTGGATTTCGCGCGCGAATTCCTGCCGAACGATTTTGACGAGGTCAGATACATGTTCGGCAAAAGCGGCGCCTACAAGAAGTTTCGCGCCCTGGTGACGCGACGGAATGTCCTCGATCGATGGTACGAGTTCGAGTCGAAGGCGACGGAACGAGCGCTGCGCGAATGGTGCGAGCTCAACTCGATTGAGCTCGCCGATTGACCGCCCACGCCGGAACCCGCCTTACTTCATCGGCTCCGTCGTCATCCAGAGCAGCGACTTCGCATCCTTCTCGTAGGCCATTCCCTTCGGATAGCTGATCAACTCCATCTGCAGGCCCCATGGCGTGAAGAAATACAGGATCGACTGCCCCGCCGCCGGACCCTCATTGACCGGAATCGGCCCCTGCATCGTCCTGACGTTCTTTTCCTTCAGATAGGCGGCCGCCTTGTCGATGTCGTCGACATAGAGCGCAATGTGGTGTCCGCCGATGTCGCTGTTCTTCGGTATCGTGGTGGCCTGGTCGGGCGCCTCATACTGGAACAGCTCGATGTTGGAGCCATAGCCGCAGCGGACCATGCTGATCTCGTCGATCACGGCGCGCGGATTGACATTGACGACGTCCTGCATGAACGTCCCTTTGTCATCCCGGAACGGCCCGAACGACATCGCATGCGTGCACCCAATCACGTCGGTGAAGAACGCGGTGGCGGCCTTCACATCGGGTACGGTGATGCCGGTATGATCGTGGCCGCGCAGACCGGGAATGGAGTCCGCCGATGCCGGCAGCGGCGACACGCCGAGCGCCAGCACGGCGAAGGCGAGCAAGAATCTGGACTTTGTCATGATCGCGTCCTTTGGTTCGCGGTTTACGTTGGATGTCGCACGTCTCGGCTCAGCCCGGCGACGCCAGTTGGCGCTCGACGGCCTTCGGATCAGCGCTAAGGCCCTGGGCGAGGCCGCGCGCCATCTCGCCGACATAGATTTCCTCCTCGCCGGCTTCGAAGCCATCGAGGATCTCGGTAGCTGCATCGGCCGGCGCCATTTTTGGGATCGGAAGCCCCGCGGTCATCCTGGTGTCGACCGCGCCGGGCAGCGCAGCGGCGATGCGGACACCCTTCGGCCCCAGCTCGCCGCGCAGCCCCTGCGTCAGGCTGAGCCCCGCCGCCTTGGAGGCGCAATAGGACCCCATGAACGGCAGGTTCACCCGCGCCAGGATCGTCAGCAAGTTGAGCACGGCACCATGGTTGGCGATCAGCGCGGGCGCAAACGCCCGCGTCACGCGCAGCGGGCCGAAATAATTGGCCTCGATCTCCTCCTTGGCAATCTTAAGGTCCGGCGCGGTCATGAAGCTGGTGTTGTGGTTGATGCCGGCATTGTTGATCAGCAGCGTGATATCGGTCGCCACGTGAGCTGCCTTCGCGACATCATCGTCGCTGGTGACATCCATCTTGATCGGCACCAGATCACTCGATGCGGCCAGCGAGGAAATATCCCGCGCGGCGGCGTAGATCTTGGCGGCACCACGGGCCTTGAGAGCGGCGATCAGCGCCTGCGCGATCGCGCCGGTGGCCCCGGTGATGAGAACGACAGAACCCTTGATGGTCTCGGTCATGCGGCTGATCCTTGCTGGTGGGAAATGACATTCGGGCTGGAATCGTCCAACCAGCCCGGCTCGACGTCAGGCAATGGAATCGCGGACAATAGCTGCCTGGTGTAGGCATGCCGCGGTGAGGCGAAGATCCGGGCGACCGGACCGTATTCGACGACCTCGCCAAGCTGCAGGATCGCGACATCGTCGCAGAGCACCCGGACCACGGATAGATCATGGCTGATGAACACCACCGTCAGCCCAAGCCGTGCGCGCAGTTCCTTCAGCAGCAGCAGGATGTGCGCCTGCGTCGACACGTCGAGGCCAGACACGATCTCGTCGGCGACGATGAAGTCGGGTTGCAGCGCCAAAGCGCGGGCGATACCGGCGCGCTGGCGCTGGCCGCCCGACAGCTCGTGTGGATAGCGATCGATCAGTCCGGCCGGCAGGCCAACCAGATCGAGCAGGGCCGCCGCGCGATCGCGCTGATCGCGCCGTCGCCTCAGGCGTCCGTACACCTTTAGCGGACGCGTCAGTGTCACGCCCAGCCGCAATCTCGGATTCAGCGAGGATTGCGGATCCTGGAAAATCATCTGAATGCGCGCGCGCAACGGCCGCATCTCGGCCTCGCCGAGATTGCCGATTTCGATGCCGTCGAACTGGATGCCGCCGGAGGTGGGCCGCAGCAGCCGCACCAGGAGCCGGCCGAGCGTGGTCTTGCCCGAACCGGATTCGCCGACCAGGCCGAGCACAGAACCGCGCGGCACGGCGAGATCGACCTGTTTGACCACCTCGCGTAGCGACGCCCGCCGAAACAGCCCGGCGCGCTCCGGATAGGCGAAGCTCAGGCTGCCAGTCCGGAGCAGGATGTCGGTCATGACGCGACCACCGCGGACTGCCGGTCGATCTGTCGCGCTTCGGCCCACAGGTTCTCAATCAATGCCGGCGGGACCGGGCGAAGCGCTTCGGCCGGCCGGTCGGCGCGCGGCGTCGCCGCCAGCAGCGCCCGGGTATAGGGATGGCGTGGCTTGGTCAGCACGTCGGCGGTCTCGCCCTCCTCGAGCACGCGCCCGGCATGCAGCACCGTCATGGTACGGCAGATCTTTGCCACCACGCCGAGGTCGTGGGTGATGAATAGAACCGCGGCGCCGTGGCGTTGCCGCAACCGCTCGACCAGCTGCAGCACCTGGCGCTGCACGGTGACGTCAAGGGCGGTGGTCGGCTCGTCCGCGATCACGAGACCGGGATCGCAGGCGAACGCCATCGCGATCAGCACGCGCTGCCGCATCCCGCCGGAAATTTCGTGCGGATAAAGCAGCAGCACCCGCTCCGGTTCACGGATCACGACCTCGGCGAGCAGTTCGGCTGCGCGCTGCCACGCATCCCGCGTCGAAAGCGCCAGGTGATGCCGCAGCAGCGCCGCGATTTGGGCGCCGACACGCTTGACCGGATTGAGCGAGGTCATCGGATCCTGCGGGATCAGCGCGATGCGGCGGCCGAGCAGGCCGCGCCGCTCCGGCTCCGGCATCGCCAGCAGATCGCGCCCCTCGAATTGAATGGTGCCGGCAGCGATGACGGCGTTGGCCGGCAGCAAGCCGAGCACGGCGCGCCCGAGCATCGACTTGCCGGCACCGGATTCGCCAACCAATCCCCTCACCTCGCCAGCCCCGACTTCCAGGCCGACGCCGCGCAACACATTGGTCGCATCGCCGCGATGGCCGATCGCAACATGCAGATCGTGGACGCTGAGCACGGCCGTCATCGTCGCTGCACCGGGTCGAGCACGGCACGCAGACCGTCGCCGAGCAGATTGAACCCGATCACGCTCAGGATGATGCAGCCGATCGGCAGCGCCATGATCCAGGGCGCCTGATAGACGATCTGGCGCCCCTCCGCGATCATGCCGCCCCAGGTCGGGGTGTCGCCGGCGACCGAAATGCCGACAAAGGACAGGATCACTTCGACCAGGATCGCGATCCCCATCTCGACCGAAAGCAGCGTCACCACCAACGGAACGAGATTGGGCAGAATCTCAAGGCGCAAAATCCCGCCGCGGCTGAGCCCGATGACGCGCGCGGCGGCGGCATAGTCGCGCTTGAGCTGCACCATGGTTTCGGCCCGGACCACGCGGGCAAAACGGGTCCAATCGACGACGACGATCGCCGCGATCACCGAGGTCAGCCCGGCGCCGATCACCGCCGCCAGCACGATCGACAGCAACACCGGCGGAAACGCCATCCAGACATCGATCAACCGCGAGGTGACCTGATCGACCCAGCCGCCAAAACTGCCGGCGAGGAGCCCGAGCGCGATCCCGATCAAGGCTGCCAGCGATGCCGCGATCAGTGCGACCGCAACCGCCGTGCGCGCCGAATAGATCAATCGCGACAATACGCAGCGGCCAAGACTGTCGGTGCCGAGGAGGTAGGCCGGATCGCCGCCACCGGCCCAGGCTGGCGGCAATTGTGCCGACATTAGATCCTGTTCGATCGGGTCGTGCGGCGCGATCAGTGGCGCCAGCAGTGCGACCAGCATCAGAAGGCCGGCGAGCACGGCGCCGACCCAGAGCCGAGGCCCGCCCCGCCGCAGTCCGGCGACAAATCGCGACGAGCGGACGACCGCGCGATCGAGGGCAAGATCAGCCATGGCGCAGCCTCGGATCGAGCAATGTCACCACGAGGTCCACGGCGAGATTGAGCGCGATGAAGAGCACCGCAAAGGTCAGGATCAAGGCCTGGATCAACGGGAAATCGCGGTTGATCACCGCGTCGATCGCCATGTTGCCGATCCCCTCATAGGAGAAGATGCGCTCGACCAGCACGGTGCCGCCGAGCAGCAGCGTGACCTGGACGCCGCCGAGCGCAACCGTCGGGATCAACGCATTGGGAAACACCTCGCGCAGCAGCATTTTTGGCCGCGAGTAGCCGCGGGCGCGGGCAATCTGCGCGTAGTCCTGATCCTCCGCGTCCGCCAGCGAGGTTTTCAAGATCCGCGCCACCAACGCCGAAAACGGCAGGGCCAGCGCCAAGGCCGGCAGGATCATGTGATGCAGCAGCGCATTGGCGATATCGAGGCGCCCTGTCAAAAGGCTTTCGAGCAGATAGAAATTGCTATGGAAGCTGACATCGATCTCGGGATCGATGCGGCCCGTGATCGGCAGCCACGGGATCAGCACGCCGAACAGCAAAAGCAGGATCAATGCCCAGAGAAAATCCGGAATGGCCAGCAACGCACCGATGCCGCCGTCGACCAGCCATTCCGCGCGCCGGCCGCGAAGCTGGATGCCGACCAGTGCGGCGATCGCCCCCAACCCCACCGCGATTAGCGTCGCCAATAGCGCCAGCTCGAGGGTTGCCGGCAATCGCGACCGCACCAGTTCGAACACGCTCTGGTGCACGCTGATCGAACGTCCAAAATCGCCGCGCAGTGCCTGGCCGAACCAGGTGATGAACTGCTGCAGGATCGGCTGATCGAGACCGTAGAACGCCCGCAGCCGCTCGATGTCGGCAGCCGTAGCACCCGGCGGAATCATCATGGCGATGGGATCGCCGGGCACCACGCGCAGCAGCACAAAGACGATCACCGCGACGCCGGCCAGCGTCGGCGGAATGAGGACGAGTCGCCTGATGATCTCGCCCCAGCGCATCGTCGTGTTTGCCTTGCGTTCGCGTTATTTACGTCTGTGTGATCAGTTGCGGAAGGATCATGCCGTTCGACTGCGCCACGACCTTCAGTCCCTTCTTGTGGATGATCGGCTGCACATACTGGAACAGCGGGATCACCTCGCCTTCTTCCGCGATGTATTTGTCGACGGCCTTGTAACCCGCGATCCGCTTGGCCTCGTCCTTTTCGCCCCACAGCGGACCGATGCGCTCGACCAGATCCTTGCCCTTCCAGGCGCAATGCGGCGACGGGCCGAACATCGCAAAGCCGGTCGAGGTCGACGGATCGCCGATCGCATTGCCCCAATTGTAGAACGCGGCCGGCGCCAGCGCGTGGCGCGCGCGCAATTCGAAATGCTGGGCGATCTCGTAGACCTCGATGGTGGCCTCGATCCCGACCTTGCGCCACATCCCGACGATGGCCTGGATCATCTCGTAGTCCTTCGGCTTGAAGCCGCGCGTGGTCTGGATCGTGAACTTGACCGGCTTTTCCGGCGAATACCCGCTTTTGGCGAGCAGGCTTTTCGCCAGCTCCGGATCGTAGGCGACCTTGATCGACGGATCGAAGGCGGCATAGCCCGGCGCTTCCAGGGTTGCGATCGGTACGCCGTAGCCCTTCAGGAGCCGCTCGACGATCGCCTTCTTGTCAATCGCGTGATTGGCGGCGAGGCGAACATTGCGATCGAGCATCGGATCGATATCGGTGATGAAGATCATCGCGATGTCGGACACCGGTTTGGTTTGTCCGGCCAGGCCGGGTTTCGACTTCAGGCGGTCGAACTCCTCGTAGGGAATCTCGAAGGTGACGTCCGATCCGCCGGATTCCATCTCGGCGACGCGGCTAGTGGGATCGGTGACGAATTTGAACACGACGGTCTCGAAGGCGGGTTTGGGACCCCAGTAGCCCGGATGCGCCTTGAGCCGCAGGAACGCGTTGCGTTCGAAGGCGTCGACCTTGTAGGGACCGGAGCCGATTGGCGCCTTTTCAAAACCGTCCGCGCCGACTTTTTCGTAGTAGGCCTTCGGCAGCACATAGGCGGTGAGAAACGCCATCCATTTGAACAAGGTCGGCTCGAACTCCAGCACATCGCCGGTGATGGTGTTGCCGTCGATCTTGAAGTTGCCGACCTTGGACCAGACGAACTGGATTGGATTGCCGCTTTTGGTATCGGCGGCGCGCTGCAGCGACCAGACCACGTCTTCCGGCGTCACGGGCGAGCCGTCGTGCCAGGTCGCGCCCTTGCGCAGCTCCAGCGTGATCTTGGTGCGGTCGGCGTTCCAGCCCCATTTGGTCAGGAGGCCCGGCTTGAAGGACAGGTCGGGCGCCTGACCGATATAGGTATCGAACACCGCCTGATAGATCGACTGCAGGGTCGGGTTGACCGCCGACAATCCGACGGTCGGATCGAATGACGGCAAATTGA
>Ga0307479_10000266_pt1 | contig 49859 bp, 35 predicted proteins | sample atmos_gasesECM4C_FD_203743 | JGI IMG/M metagenome (GOLD analysis project Ga0307479, IMG submission 203743) | Hardwood forest soil microbial communities from Morgan-Monroe State Forest, Indiana, United States - atmos_gasesECM4C_515 | ecosystem: Environmental > Terrestrial > Soil > Temperate...
CGTTGACCGCGAGATGGGGATACTCGCGGAAGTCGCGCGGCAGCAGCGCTTGCTGAATGCCGCGCGCGATGTCGAGCTGTTCCTCCATGCGCTGGCGTTCGCGCTCGCGCTCGACCAGCCGCGCGTTGTCCAGAATGCTGGCAGCGTCCGCTGCCAGGGCATCGAGAATTTGACGATCCAGCTTCGAGAAGGCCGCGGGGCGGCGCGAATCGAGATAGAGCACGCCGAGGAACTCGCCGCGCTTGATGTTAGCCATGGACTGGTCTTCATCGGCGCGGGACATGGCGTAGAGCGGGATGACCACCACCGCGCGGAGGCGCTGCGCCACGATGCTCTGCGCGGCTTGCAGATCCATTTCCGCCTGCGCGAGATCCTCGGTGATCACCGAGGATTGCTTCTTGAGCGCAAGCTGGATGGCGGTTTGGCTCGGCGAAAGGCTTTCGGGAGGAAGGCGCACGCCGCCGCTGCGGCGGGCCAGGCGAACTTTCAGCGTTCCGGTGGCGTCGGCCTCGAGAAGAAGCCCGCGATCGGCGTCGGTAACCGCCACCGCGTGGTCCAGCATCGTGCCGAGCACGGAGTCCAAAGGAAGCTGCGAGTGGAGCAGCGTGGTGGCTTCAAGAAGCAGGTTGAGTTTGCGGAGGCCGCCGCTGCTCGCGGGCTCCGAGCTGGTGATGTGCTCGATGCGCGTGAGCAGATGGGGAATCGATTCATCACCGGTGCTGTGTGACGAGCGAAAAACGATCTGGTAGGAATCTTCGAGACCAAACGTGATGGAGTCCCCGTCATCCAGCGCCCGGCTCTCCACTTTTTCCCCGTTGACGTACAAGCCTCGCCGCTGGCCGCGATCTTCCAGATAAAAGCGGTTCGCTTCCATTACGATGGCGGCGCAATTGCGCGAGACGCGGCGGTCGGAGAGCTGGAGGTGGTTGCCGGTTTCGGCGCCGCGCCCGATCAGAAAGGGAGCCTGCGTAATGCGGACATAGCGCCGCGCGCCGTCGGGGGATACGACTTCGAGGACCGCTTCACTCAGAGGAACTGTATCGGGCATCAGACGTCCCAATGCGGGAATTGTAACATGGGGTTGTAAGCCCGTGGGCGCAACGATAGCAAATGGAATATTTGCGCGCCTCGCGGAGGGGAGGGCCGCCTCTTTTGCTAATGTGCGCTAACGGCGTGCCTGCGCCACCAATCCTGGCCGGAGGAAGGCAGCGTATAGACGGGGTCGTAATACTCGTAGCGGCGCGTGAGGGCTTCGGGATCGTCGGTTTCAATCCCGGTTTTGTAATTCTTCGTCCAGTAGGAGATTCCTTTCTCGCGGTCGTAGTCCTTCAGTTGGTGCACCCAGCGCTTCCCAACGAAGGGAACATCGCACACGACTCGCGGCGTGGCGAAGCCTGGCAAATAGCCCATGATGTTGTGCTGCAACTGTTGCGCTTCATGGACCGCCAGCCGCCAATGCTCGGCATTGGGAATCATGTCGCACTGGTAGAAATAGTACGGCATTATTTTTGCGTGATCGAGCAGCGTGAAGCAAAGATCAAGAAGCTCCTTCGGACTCGTATTCACGCCGCGCAGCAAAACGCCCTGATTGCGTACATCGCGGATTCCGATTTCCAGAAGTTTCTTGGCGGCTTTGGCAACCAACGGTGTGACCTGTCGCGCGTTGTTCACGTGCGTGTGCACGGCGATGTCCACGCCCCGCTCGTGCGCTTTCTTCGCCAACCGCTCCAGTCCTTGCAGCACTTCATCCTGCAAAAAGTGCTGCGGGATGCCCATCAGTCCTTTCGTCGCCAGACGAATGTCGCGAATGTTCGGCAAATCCATGAGCGCCGAAACGAAAGATTCCACTTGACCGATGGGCAGGTTGGCCAAATCCCCGCCGGATACGACGACGTCGCGCACCGAAGGAGTGACGCGCAGATAATCGAGCATCTGCTCGTAGCGATCTTTCTGGGGAATTTGAAATTTCAGCTTGATTATTTGCGGAACGTCATTGCCCACCAAATCCATGCGCGTGCAGTGACCGCAGTATTGCGGGCAAGTGGAAAGCATTTCGGCGAGGACTTTTGTCGGATACCGGTGCGTTAGTCCCTCGACCGCCCACATATCGGCCTCATGCAGACTGTCTCGGCTGGACTTGGGATGACTGGGCCAATCGGGATTGCGATCCTCAAACGCCGGCAGCATGTAGCGGCGAACCGGATCGTTCCAGAGATCCTTCTCGTCCATGGTGTTGAGCATCTGCGGCGGGATCAAGATGGACATGGTGGCGCGCTCGCGAATGTCGCGCTCAATGCCGGCCAGCAGACTATCGGGGAGGAGGTTGCCGAAGGCGGCGCTTAATTCTTTCAGGTTTTTGACAGTGTGGCGTCGCTGCCAGAGAGCTGTCTCCCATTCAGCGGCCGTCACATCCTTGTAGCCAGGCAGGCGCCGCCAATCTGGTTCGATGAACTCTCGGCAAAAGTGATATTTGAAGGGCTGTTCGCTCGCGCCAACTTTTCCTGCGGGCTTCCAGGTAGGCCGCACCGTCTTCGTTTCGTTCATGCTCACCACTTCGATCGATGACAAAGGTTATCTCATTCCTGGCACGATGCGCCAGTACATTGGCTCTCTGCCAAGACCTCCAGCGCATATCAGCATATCGAATGACCCGGCGTTTGGCAGCATGACTGAACCCGTTGAGGATGCCCGCTCCCAAGCAAGGAATCACGGAGTTTCAGTACTCCTATACTCAGGTTCCTACTTTCTTTGGCCTTGACAACGCAGAACGTGGCAGTCAGAATCTCGCGCGAGTGTGCCCTGGACGGTGCTAGGCGCAAGTCTCCCGCGCTTTTCATTCCGCTTACGGACAAATTTGATTGTGCGACCCGGGTTCCCCAGTCTGCCTCGAGGAGAACGCCATGAAATGGAATGAGCATCTCGCGAACGGCCGTTTCGCATTATATGTATCGATAGCGCTAAGCTGGATGCTCGCGTTAGCGATAGCCTCTCCCGCCCAGATCAACCCCAAGACCGCTCCAGATCCAAACAACAATCCTCCCCCTGCGAATGCAATCTTTGACCCCAGCGGCACGCCGGTTCCCGGCGGCGGCCGTATTAACACGTACAAGCAATACACAGTGGCTTTCCAAGCGACCCAGACAAGCACCGCCGTCAGCTTCGCCTTTCGGGAAGATCCTGCTTTTATCTCGTTTTCTAACGTGTCGGTGACGGACCAGACGACTCCTGGCGGCAACTTGTTGGTCAATGGCGACTTTTCGGGAGGCACTTACAGCGTTCCTCCTAGCGGGAGTAACCCTGGGAACCCCGCCGTTCCGAACTCCTGGACCTATGCCAATCAGTACGGTGCTTCTGCCGGGGGGGTCGTGGATCCCAACTGCGGTGTCGGACCGACCGGCAATTACGGCGTCGGTAACTGCTGGTATGACGGTGCTGTGCAAGCTTACGATCTCATCAGCCAGACGATTACCACTGTTGTGGGACACACGTACCAGATCTCCTTTTTTGTGGCTGACAACAGTGGTTGCAACTGTAACTTTTCCGACGTCAGCACCAATGGCAACACCACTGGAACGGGCGGAAACGGAATTAACTTTACGGTTTATGCTCAGGGGGGGTTGCCGCCAGCACATGACCAGTGCGCTGCACCGACAGTGGGAACCGGAACAGGGGTCGTTGGAAGTGCCAACGGTGTAAACACTTGCGGCCTCCTGATCAAGGTGACCCAGGTTGACGGGAACGGCAACGCGACTACTTTCACAGTCACTTCTTCGAACCCTAATGGAGTGCCGCCCAACAACGGAAACCCGTATGACGGGACGCAAGACACTCTGGTCGGCGTCCAAAACAATTCCGGTGCGAATTTAAATTCCATACCTCTTACTTCGTCGACCACGGCGTTCGGTTTCGACGGCGATGGGCCCTGCAACCCGACCTATCATACGCCAGCTTATCCATGGTGCAGCAACACGGGTTTTACCGGCTACGAGGGCCCCGTCAACACATTTACAAACATCAGCGCGGATCACACGAGCGGAACGGTCAGTTTCACTACGGCAATTCCGAACGGCGGAAGCACCTGGTTCGCCTTGCAAGGCAATCCCAACTCCCTTACCGCCCCGCCGATGATGCAGGTGCAAAGCACGCCCCCGACGAATTTCACAACGACATCGACAACAACGTACACAACTGTTCAGACTCCTTTCAACACTACCGCTGGCCGGTTTAACGAGAGCGACGTGTCCTTCGCTCCCACCGCCGACCTTACTTTCCCCCCGGGCAGCGACCCCGCAACAATGCAGTTACAGACCACCAACAGGTGCGTCTCCAATTCTGACCAATATGATCACGACACGCCGTTTGCCACGTTCAAATCTTTTGATGTCGCCAGTAACGATGCGCTCTGTAGCACTCCAGGTAATGGGGCGAAATACGAGGTAAGATGCTTTGACGCGCGGAATCCGATACCCTCGGAAAACGATTGTCCCTTTGCCAGTACCCCCCACACGCACATAGAACACAAGGTGATTATCGATTCGACGGGCGGCACCCCACCGCCCATTAATCCGGGCACAACGGTCGCGTATCTCCATTGGCCGATAGGTCCCCTCGTGCCCGGAGGTCCCGTCCTGACAGCGACCGCAACTTCCTGGTCGCCCAGCAGCGGTACGGGGCCGGGTTCCAACCCGAATTGCACCAGCGTAACTAACGGGATGAACGGAACTCTGCCGTTCGCGTGCGACATAGAGAACATACTGATAACCAAGTACGGTGGGGTGAATGGCCCGAATTCGTACGCGCCTAGCGGCTCCGGATATGATAAGAGAAAGGGGGACTATTTCCTAGGCTACAACGTGCCGGAACCCTGCAGCGCGTGGAAGGTCAACGGGACGCCAGTGCATATGCCTTGCGTTCAGGGTAGCTCACCTTTCTTCGTCAGCTCGGTCTTGACGGGCGGCTTGACGTTTGATTTTGTGGTTAACCCAGCGCAATGTCCTGCGGGTATGCTATGCGGGAACGGATGGACCCCCGCTCCTATAAAGAACCATTTTTATCATTTTGACCAATGCACCAGCGCTGGCCCTGATCCTTGCAGCAGCGCGCCTGACTATCCAAACGTCGTTTTATTGCAACTCAATGAGGATCTCAATGATCTGGCCACTTGTTTTGCAGGCAGCAGCACTTGTCCCGTGACCGGCGAGACGCAGCCAGGCACAAGCTCCACTTTGCCTGTGAAGTTCACCACGACGCCGCCCGTGCCTGAGCCCGAAGGGGAATTTCTCCTCCAGGGATCGGGGGCAGATGCCGTCCAGCTAAGGGACCTGAACATTCAACTGCTTAACCCAGGCCAAGGCCAGTGCCCCGATCCGTTCCCCAACGACCCCAACCGACCAGTAGGGGGATGGGTGCCTCCGTGTTACTCAACAAAGCTGTTTAACGCGCTGGTCATAGTCGACAACACAAAGCCGAAAATCAGCAGCGGCCCCACATTGTCAGCTCCAGGTTCGCCGATGGTCACGGTTACCTACACTTGTAGTGATACAGACTCACCGGTCCCGGCAGACAATTCGGGAGTCGCTCTCTGCGGAGCGACGGCGCCCGGGACTATGCATAACATACATGCGCCCGGAGGCCCTGGTGCTGGACCTTCCTCGGTGACCGAAGTAGACACTTTGCCGAGTGCCATTGGATCGTATTCATTCACGGTGCAAGCGACAGACGTGGCGGGGAACGTAAGCCAGCCTTCGCAAGTGAATTATACGGTCTATAACATTTGTGCGCTGTACGACCAAACCAAGGCCGTTCATTCCGGCGCGACCATTCCTGTCAAGATGTACTTGTGCAATAGCACTGGCGCAGTCGACCTGTCCAGTTCGAGCATCGTCGTGCACGCAACAGGTCTGCTCCAGCTAACGCTTGGTACCAGCGATCCAGTCATCGACGCTGGGAATGCTAATCCCGACATGGACTTCCGCTTCGACTCCACCCTCGGACCGAGCGGAGGCTACATCTTCAACCTCAAGACAACCGGGCTCGGGACTGGGAATTGGGTCATCCAATTCACTGTTGCCGGCGACCCGACATCGCACTCGCTTGCCTTCGGAGTCAAGTAAGGCACGTCAGCATAGTGGAATGGAAACCGGGCCCGAGTCTGTGGCCCGGTTTTTCTTTTATGTGGCGGAAGGCGTCGACAAGCGGGTCGATTCGTTGTACATGGATTTCAGGTCGGAGCGTTCAAGTATGTGATCCGCACCGGGTTCCTTCTTCATCTCATCGAGCAGGGCAAGTGTCTGGTGGTAGTGTCCAGCAGCCTCAGCGCTGTCTCCGCTGAGCCGGAGCGCATTGCCGAAGAGGTAGTGAATGCGAAGCGTTAGGAATCGCGTTCCTAGTTTCTCGCTCTTGCTCAACGCACCTTGCAACTCGTGCAGGGCCTGGGAATAATTCTTGCTTATGATTAGTGCTTCGGCCAGTTCCACGGAGCCCTCCAACGAGAGGTATTTGAAATCCAGACTGCCGGCCTGCGGGACAATAGCGCGCAGGTCACCCATCGCCAGCTGAGAGCGCCCTTCGGCGATGGCCACTTCGGCCAGATTCAATTTTGCAACCAGGGTATTCTCCTGTGCTTTGGCCCGAGACGCGATTTGAAGGCTCTGCTGGTAGAGACTCTTTGCTGCTTTGAAATCACCACTGTAGAACGACAGGTCGCCGCGGGTGTTTAAGACACCGGACATCCTTGTGTCGTTCTTCAGCCCCGCGGCCAAACTTTGCGCTTCTTCAAGGATTTTTGCCGCTTCGGTGCTCCTTCCAGCATCCGCCAACGCCTCGGCAAAGTCGTTGAGAGCTTGCACCATGTCCTCCGAGCGATCTTGCGCCTCCCGCAAACCCTTGACTGCTTCCTGGAGGGAACTTACCGCTGGTCCATAGCGGCCCTGGTAAAGGAAAACCACGCCAATGCCATCGGATTCCAAGGCAGCGCTGTGATTATCTGCGGCTTTATGGTGTATGTCCAAAGCACGCATATAGGAAGACATAGCCTGATCGTACTGCGCGGTCTTGGCGTAGACCTCTGCGACGTTACCCAGGCTCTGTGCTATGTCTGCTGGGACCCCCAGCTTTTCGCGAAGCTGGAGGGATTGTTGATAGTAGGTGAGGGCGTCGTCGTTCTTCCCCTGGTTCTCGTAGACACCGCCAATGTTGTTGAGACAAAGCGCTTGATTGGATTCGTTGCCGAGATCACGTTGGATCTGCAGAGACTCTTTGTACAACTCCAGAGCCTTGTCGAGTTGCCCTCGATTCGCAAAAAGGGCGCCCATCCCTATTAGAGTATCGGCAGCATCCCTCTTCGCTCCTACTTCTCGCTCTATCTTCAGCGCTTCGGTGTAGTTGGCCACGGCGAGATCGGGTTTGCCAACGGATCGCTGGACAATTGCCATCCACGCAAGGTTGTTGGCGACCTCCGCCTTCTTGCCGAGCCGGAGATTGATATCCCGCGCTTGCTCGACATTGCGAAGCGCTTCCTCAGGTTTGTTCATCGCTTGATAAGCTATCCCCAGAGCTGCCAAGACCTGAGCCTTTTGCTCCTGATTATCGACTTCCACAGCAAGGCTCAGCGCGCGATTGAGTGGATCAAGCCCGGATTGCGGCTGGCCATTCTGGACTTCCAGCCATCCCATCCAAATGAGAGCATCCAAGTTCTTTGGCTCGGTCTTCAATACATTGGAGAAATGCACGCGGGCTTTTTCGAGATCCCCGATGTCCACATAAAGACGGCCCAAGGCGGACTGGAAATCGTTGTTGCCCGGCGCAGTCTTGGCGAGGTTCTCGTAAGCTTCAATCGCCTTCTTGGTGTCCCTCATGACACGGGCGTGATTGGCCTCGATAAGGTACTTCTCAGCAAGTGGGAGCTGCTGGCTGAGGTCGAGAGCTTTGCGGGAATACTTTTCCGCATCCGCGTCGTACCCGAGCACAGAATCGGTTTCAGCGAGGCGAGAATAAGCGAGGGCAAACTGCGGATCGCTCTTGACGGTGGCCTGAAACAATTTAACGGCCTCGAGGTTCTTGCCATCGCGCAAAAGTTGTACACCCTGATTGTAATCGCGGAGCGCCGGCACGGATTTTGAGGAGGGCTGGAAGGAACTGGCCTTCAATTCTTTCAGTACGTCCGAAGAAACTGCGAGGTTCTTGCGGATGAGTTCAGCAAACGCATCCACGGTTCCCGGGATTTCCTTTTCGCTTGCGGCTTCGATTTTCAATGGGGCGCGGCGGTTGTGCTTCAGATCCAAAAGAGTAGCGTCGATGCGGATTTGCTGGCCGAACCTGGCGTATTGGCCCCAAACGACCGTATCCGCGTTACTGAACTCCGCGATGCGGCCAACCATCGTGGGATCGATGGAAGTTCCGGGAGTAATTCGCAAATCGGAGAGCACTTGGTGCAAGCGGTCGGGAGAAATGGTGCGGAGACGCGCGGACTGGCCCACGTCGGTGCTGAGCATGTCCGCGAGGCTTGGGCCAAGCCAATCGAGCGACGCGTCGCCGGAAGCATTTCGGAAAGGCAGAATAGCGAGGGAAGCCTGCTCCACAGGGGCCGCGCGCTTAGTAGGAAAAATCTTGCCGCGGAAAGCAATCCCCAGCGTCGCGAACAAGACGACCCCGACGGCCACGGCGATCCAAGTGCGATAGCGCACGAACGGCGAAAGTTTTTCGGCCTGGGGAGCGGGGATCACTGGCGGAAGGGTTGGCGCGACAGTCCGCACACTGGTGGGCATTTCCTGCCCCAGGTCCTCCAGGATTTCTCTCGCGTTGGAGAAACGCTGGTCGCGGTCAATTTCCAGGCACTTCATCACTACGTCGCTGATCGCCTTCGGAATCGTGGGATCTATTTCCGCGGGAGGCTGAGGCCGCTCCTGAGTGCGTTTCAAAAGTGTCGCTAAGGCAGTGTCCGCCTTAAATGGAGAAATGCCGGTCAGCAATTCATAAAAGATGATGCCGAGGGAGAACAGATCCGAACGAGGGTCCACCTTGATGCCCTTCGCCTGCTCGGGCGACATATATTCCGGCGTCCCCATTAATGCGCCAGTCTGTGTCATGCCTGGCGTCTCCAGGGAATGCGCGATGCCGAAGTCCATTACGTAAACGCGATCCTTCGCGTCCAGCATGATGTTTTGAGGTTTCAAATCGCGATGAACCACGCCAGCGGCGTGCGCGGCTTCGAGCGCGCGGCAAACCTGGGCGATGATTCGAACGGTCTCTTCGGGCGGAAGTTTTTCGCGCTCACGGAGTATGGCGCGAAGGTCGCGGCCCTCGACGTACTCCATGGTGATGAACTTGAAGCCCTTGGCCTGTCCCAGGTCGAAAATGCGAATGACATTTCGGTGGGTCACTTCGCGAGCAAGGATCAGTTCCTGTTTGAACCGACGGAGAATTTCCGGATTGCTGGCGAGGTCAGGGCGAATCAGCTTGAGAGCAACGAAGCGTTCGAGCTCCGTGTCGCGCGCCTTATAAACGGCGCCCATTCCGCCCTGGCCGAGCAATTCGAGGATTCCGTAGCGATCGGCCAGCAGTGTCCCTACAAGCTCCTCCCCTTGGGGATAAGGGGCGTCAGGCGGTGGACTGACGGCCACCGACCATGCGGAAGTGCCAGGGGGAGTGGTGCGCGCGGGTGGCGCGCCGGTGGAAAGAGTTCCATCGAGCGTTTGGTCACTCAGGGGAAGTGGTGTGCTGCACTTCGTGCAACTGGCGGCGGCAGGCGGGTTTTCCGTCTGACAAATAGGGCATTGCATGGACTGGCAGTCTAACGCACCCAACTACCATTCATTATGTGATTTCGTCGCGGAAATGCAAGCGGCAGTTGAAGATACGGGCTGCAAGCCGACCCAAGGGCGGTGCAGAATTAGCCATCAAGTTTCCCTTCACAGAATTCTTAGATAGCCGTCACCCTTTCCTAAGGCAACTTCTTCTACACTGTATGCCGTTGGAGAACGCGGTTTCGCAAATTGGTGGAGACCTGCATGCGAGATGTAGTTTTTATTCTTGTGACGGTGCTTTTCTTTGCCGTGGCGATTTTGTACCTGCGCGGCTGTGAAAGGTTGAAATAGGGCGGGCAACTTCCATGCTGGAAAATATTCTTCTCATCGTAATTTGCGCGCTGTTGTTTGGATATTTGATGGTGGCGCTGCTGAAACCGGAGAGATTCTAGTCATGACGGCGAACGGCTGGTTTCAAATCGGCTTCTTTCTGCTCGTGATCTTTGCGATTACGAAGCCGCTCGGCGTTTTCATGGTGCGAGTGTTCGAACGCAAGAAAACTTTTCTCGATTTTGCGCTGAGGCCGGTAGAACGCCTGATCTACCGGTTGACCGGCGTCAAAGAAGAACGGGAAATGCGTTGGACCGAGTACGGCGCAGCGATGCTGCTGTTCAGTGCGGTCTCCATGGTTCTCTTATATTTGATCGAGCGGACCCAGAAGTGGCTCCCGCTCAATCCACAGAAACTTTCCAATGTGGAGCCGGGTTTGGCGTTTGGAACGGCAGCTTCATTTACCACGAATACCAACTGGCAGGCGTACACGCCCGAAACAACGATGAGCTATTTAACGCAGATGGCGGGTCTGGCGTATCACAACTTCGTATCCGCGGCTGTTGGAATCGTACTTGCCATTGCCCTGATCCGCGGGATTGCGCGGCGCGAATCGAGCACTATCGGCAACTTCTGGGTGGATTTCACACGCTGCCTCCTCTGGGTTTTGTTGCCCATTTGCCTGATCGGATCGCTAGCGCTGATTTCTCAAGGAGCAATACAGAACCTGAAACCGTATACCACCGTTCAGCTGGTAGAGCCGCAAACCGTGCAAACGCAAGGAGCGGACGGCAAGACAGTCACGCAGACCGTTACGCAGCAGACAATCGCGCTAGGTCCGACAGCTTCTCAGGAAGTGATTAAGGAACTTGGGACGAACGGCGGCGGCTTCTTCTATGCGAACAGCGCGCATCCTTTCGAAAACCCCACGCCTTTCACTAATTTCTTGCAGCTGGTCTTGATCTTCGCGATTCCCTCCAGCTTAACGTATACGCTGGGGCGCATGACGGGTTCGCCGCGTCACGGTTGGGCGGTATGGGCGGCGATGGCCGTGCTGTTCTTGGCCGGAGTGACCACCGCATATTGGGCGGAGGCTCGGGGGAATCCTCTGCTGCCCGGCGCTGATCAACACGCCAGCGCTCTTCAGCCGGGCGGAAATATGGAAGGGAAAGAGGTGCGATTCGGAATCGCAAACTCGGCTCTCTTTGCGACGGTTACAACCGATGCGAGTTGCGGAGCCGTTAACGGCATGCACGATTCATATACGCCGCTCGGCGGCATGGTCCCGCTGATCAACATCATGCTGGGGGAGGTTGTCTTCGGCGGCGTTGGCGCCGGGCTTTACGGCATGGTGGTGTTTGTCATTCTAGCGGTCTTCATCGCAGGGCTCATGGTGGGACGAACGCCAGAGTATCTGGGGAAAAAGATCGAAGCTTATGACGTCAAGATGGCCATGCTTGCGGTTCTTATCCTGACAGTTACGATTCTCGGATTTTCGGCGCTCGCTGTGGTCGAGCCTTTTGGCACTTCAGGCATCTCGAATCCAGGACCACACGGACTGTCACAGGTGCTCTACGCTTATACGTCCTCGACGGGGAACAACGGCTCGGCGTTTGGGGGTCTAAATGCAAATACCATGTGGTACAACACGAGCACAGCGGCGGCACAACTGTTAGGCCGATTCTTCATGATTATTCCCATTCTCGCGATTGCGGGAAACCTTGCAAGGAAGAAGACGACACCGGCCTCGCTGGGGACCTTTCCGGTGACGGGGCCGCTTTTTAGTACGCTCCTTGTATCCACTGTCTTAATCGTCGGGGCGCTTACGTTTTTCCCGGCGCTGAGCCTCGGACCTATTCTCGAACACCTGCTCATGCTCGCCGGGAAGTCATTCTGAGGAACTTATGGATCCGCTATCCCAAGTGAAGGCAAAGCCGCTCTTTGAAGGGAAGATTGTTTCCAGAGCAGTGGTGGATTCGTTCCGCAAACTGCATCCGCGGATGATGGTGAAGAATCCAGTCATGTTTGTGGTGGAGGTCGGAGCCGTCCTCACGCTGATTCAATGGGTGCGCGACTTGCTTCACCACGCGAGCCAACTGGGTTTCGGTCTGCAGATCACCCTGTGGCTGTGGTTCACCGTGCTCTTTGCCAATTTCGCCGAGGCCATGGCAGAGGGGCGAGGCAAGGCACAGGCGGATACGCTGCGGAAGGCCAGGGCTGAGACGCAAGCGCGTCGTCTGAAAAGCGATGGCTCCACGGAAACGGTACCCAGCTCGAACCTACGTACGGGGGATATCGTGCTGGTCGCTGCGGGAGAATTTATCCCCGGCGACGGCGAGGTGATCGAAGGCGTGGCTTCCGTGGACGAGTCAGCGATTACGGGCGAGTCCGCCCCGGTGATCCGGGAGTCGGGCGGTGACCGCTCCGCGGTGACCGGGGGCACGCGGGTACTTTCGGATGAGATCAAGATTCGCATTACTTCAAATCCGGGAGAAACTTTCCTGGATCGCATGATCCGGCTTGTGGAAGGCGCATCGCGACAGAAGACGCCCAATGAAATCGCCTTGAACATTCTTCTGGCCGGGCTGACGATCATCTTTTTGCTTGCGGTAGCAACGCTACAGCCGTTTGCAATTTATTCGGGATCGCCCCAGACCATTTTTGTTCTTGTATCGCTGCTGGTCTGCCTGATTCCCACGACCATCGGGGGACTATTGTCCGCGATCGGCATCGCCGGCATGGACCGGCTGATTCAGAGGAACGTGATCGCCATGTCGGGTCGCGCCGTCGAAGCGTCGGGCGATGTGGATGTGCTGCTTCTCGACAAGACCGGCACAATCACGCTGGGAAATCGCCAAGCAACTTCGCTGTATGCGTGTTCCAGCGTGGATGAGATGGAACTCGCCCGCGCGGCGCAGCTCGCATCACTTGCGGATGAAACTCCCGAAGGGCGCTCGATCGTGGTCCTGGTGAAGGAAAAGCACGGGCTGCGCGGGCGTGAATTGGGGCCGCATAACCCGGTGTTTATCCCTTTTTCCGCGCAGACACGCATGTCCGGCGTTGATTTGGATGGGCAGCAGATTCGCAAGGGGGCGCCGGAAACCATCGCGAAGTATGTGGCGGAGCGGGGATATGAAGTTCCCGCGGGAATCAAACAGCGTGTCACAGAGATTTCGAACGGCGGCGGCACACCATTGCTCGTGGCGCAAAATCACCGCGTGCTGGGCGCCATTGCATTGACGGACGTCGTTAAGGGCGGAATGCGCGAGCGATTCGATCATCTTCGAGCGATGGGAATCCGCACTATGATGATTACCGGAGACAATCCGCTGACGGCCGCGGCGATTGCCAGTCAGGCCGGCGTGGACGATTTTCTCGCCGAAGCCAGGCCTGAGGACAAGATGGCGCTTATCAAGAGCGAGCAAGCGAAGGGGAAGCTGGTGGCCATGACAGGGGATGGAACAAACGATGCACCGGCGCTCGCTCAGGCGGACGTAGGCGTGGCGATGAATACGGGCACGCAAGCGGCCAAGGAAGCCGGAAACATGGTGGATCTCGATTCGAACCCGACCAAGCTGATCGAAATTGTGGAGATCGGGAAGCAGCTGTTGATCACCCGCGGAGCGCTGACGACATTTTCCGTCGCGAATGATGTGGCGAAATACTTCGCGATTATTCCCGCGATGTTTGCGGGGGCATTCCCTGTGCTCGGAGTATTGAACGTGATGCGGCTGCGCACGCCGGAATCGGCGATTTTGTCGGCGGTGATTTTCAACGCGCTGATCATTATCGCTCTCATCCCGCTGGCCCTTCGAGGAGTCCGGTACCGGCCAGTGGGAGCGGCCGCGCTGTTGCGGCGGAATTTGCTGGTTTATGGAGTGGGCGGAGTGATTGCTCCGTTCATCGGCATCAAGCTGATTGATATCGTCATAACGTATCTGCATCTGGCGTGAGAAAAAATCATGAAAGAAAACATTCGAATTGCTGTGGTGATGACCATCCTGACGACGATCGTGTTCGGGCTGCTCTACCCGCTTGCGGTGACGGGATTGGGGCAGCTCTTCTTTCCCGCGAAGGCGAATGGCCAATTAATTGAGAAGAACGGACAAATTGTGGGATCGCGGATTATCGGTCAGCCCTTTTCTTCCGATCGGTACTTTCATTCCCGGCCCTCGGCTGCCGGCAACGGCTATGACCCCGTCGCGCCGAGTGGAGGCGCTTCGAATCTCGGGCCAACAAATCGTCAGCTCATGGACCGTGTGAAGAGTGACGTGGAAAAACTCCGTGCAGAGAATCCGCGTGCGGCAATTCCGGTAGACTTGATTACCACGTCGGGATCAGGATTGGATCCAGACATTTCTCCGGCAGCGGCAGAGTTTCAGATCCCCAGAGTGGCGTACGCGCGCGGCTTGAGCGCAGCGGAATTGCGTGCCATCGTTGCGAAGCACACGCAAGGGCGGCAGTTCGGATTTTTGGGAGAGCCCCGCGTCAATGTTCTCGAATTGAACCTCCAACTAGACGCAACGCATCCGGTACGCTGAGTGCTAATTCTTGCGGGATGCGGCCTTCGATGAGGCGTCTCGCGGCGGCTGGAACCGATACCCAATCCAGGGTTCCGTCAAGATGTATTTCGGTTGCGCGGGGTCGCTCTCGATCTTCTTGCGCAGTTGATTGATCACCACACGCAGGTTTTCCGTTTCTTCGCCGTAATCGGGGCCCCAGACGGCCTGTAGGAGACGCCGGTGCGTCAAGGGTTTGCCTTGATTGGCAACAAGAAATTTAAGCACGTCAAATTCCTTGGGCGTTAGGTGGATGTCGCGGCCGCGGACAGTCAGCCGGCGGCTTTCGAAATCAATGGTAACGTCGCGGGAAACGAAAGCAGGGATCTTGTCGCCGGGAGAAGAGCGCCGGAGCGACGCGCGAATGCGCGCCAAGAGTTCTTCCATGCCAAATGGCTTGACCACGTAATCGTCGGCGCCGGCATCGAGAGCGAGCACTTTGTCGCGCTCCCCTTTGCGCACCGTCAGCATGATGATGGGAGCATCCGAGGAGCGGCGAATCTCGCGGCAGGCTTCGATTCCACCCATGCCGGGCATATTGACGTCGAGAAGCACAAGGTCGGGACGTGCTCTGCGAATGGATTCGAGGGCTTCTTCGCCGGTTTTAGCCTCCGTCACGACGTACCCCTGAGTCGAGAGCGTGGAGCGCATCACGCGCCGGATTTGCGGCTCGTCATCAACGACCAGGATGTTGATTTCGGTCATGACCTCTCCGGCGCGGAGCGCGCCAAGGGCAGTGTGAATGAAAATACAGAGCCACGGCCAGGCTGGCTCGTGACGTTGATCGTGCCATTGTGAGCGTTGACAATCGCTTTCGCGATAGGCAAGCCCATGCCGGTCCCGCGCACGAGATAACGCTTGTCTTTGCCGCGGTAGAACTTATCGAAGATCATGCCTTGCTCGATGTCATCGATGCCAGGCCCACGGTCCGCCACGCTGGTGGTGATCGAGTCGCCCGTGAGCTCCGCCGAAATCGTGATGGGCTGGTCTTTGGGCGAGTAGAGGTTGGCGTTATCGAGCAACTGGACAAGAGCCTCTTTGGCGCGGTCGAGGTCGGCGCGCACGGGGGGAAGATCGGGACTCACGTCCAGGTGAACGTCGCGGCCCGCCAGCTGCGTTTTCGAGTGCTCCAACGCGGCCTGAATAATTTCTCCGATCGGCGTGGAAACGAAATGCAGTTCGACCTCACCAGATTCAAGCCTGGCCATCTCCGCCGCTTCCTCGACCAAGTGGTTCAGGCGGTCACATTCTTCATTAATGATCGTGAGCAGCTCGCGAGTTTGCGCTGGATCCGGGGAGGTAGGGGCAAGGAGGCTGGTCACAGCCGCCTTTACGGAAGTAAGCGGTGTGCGAAAGTCGTGCGCGATGGAATCGAGGAGGGCGGATTTGAGACGTTCACCTTGCCGCTCGGCTTCAGTCTCGCCGAGTTGCTCGACGGCGCGAGCGCGTTCCACGGCGATGGCGACGAGGCTTCCAATAGCATCCAGAGTTTGCCGAGAAAGTTCAGAGCCGGAAATGCCCAGGCTCCCGATGGGCCGCACCCCGAGGCGTACTGGGACGAAATAAAGCCCGAGTTGGGTATCCACTGTAATTTCGTCCCGGAGAAAAGTCGTCTTCATTTGCTCTTGGTCGAGGTGAGCGGCTCCGAACCCGGAGCGGTAAAATTTATCTTTCTGGGGAAGGAAGAGCTCCGCGGCGCCAGCTTCAAAACTATCGACGATGTAATTTGGAATGGCGTTCATGAGCTGGATGACGTTGCCTTCACCGAGGAGCTTCTGACTGAAACGGTAAAGGCGTTCGATCTCGCGGCGGCGATGATGGGCTTCATCAGCCTCTTTGCGGATCCGCGCGGAAAGCTGGCTGCCCATGATGGAAGAGAAAAGGAACGCGAAGAGGGCGACCCAATTCTGGGGATCTGCAATTGTCAAGGTTCCGATGGGCGGAAGGAAGAAATAATTGAAGGTTAACATCGCCACAACCGACATGGAGACAGAGACCACCGTGCCCCAGACGGTCGAAACTGCTAGAATCGCGAGGAGAAAGGAAAGGGCAACGGTGGTTTGATTCACATGAAGGACGCGGCTAAAAAAGAACGTAATGCCGGCCACGATGACAAGCGAGACGGCAATACCCACCGCGCGTCCCGCGAGACGTCTCTGCATTTGTACATTCTAGCGCAGGTGCCGGGCCTGCCGCGGAGAAGATAGCCTCTTTGCAGAAGAAACCCGAGGAATGGCTCGAGATAGCTTCTCCCCCGCAGAAAGCGCGGGGGATTTTCAAACTATTTCTCGGCTATGCACCCGGAGTCGGCAAGACCTACAGCATGCTCAGCGAAGCCGTGCGCCGCAAGGGTCGCGGCGAAGACGTGGTTATCGGCGTGGTTGAGACCCACGGCCGAAAAAGTATCGCCGAGCTGGCCGCGCAGCTCGAGACCCTTCCACGCAAGAAAATCGAATACAAGGGGACAATCTTCGAAGAGATGGACGTGGACGCCATCCTGGCGCGAAAGCCCGAGGTTGTCCTCGTCGATGAACTCGCGCACACGAATATTCCCGGCAGCAAGCATCGCAAGCGATATGAAGACGTGCAGGAGCTGCTGGCAGCCAAAATCGACGTCATCTCCACGTTAAATATTCAGCACATAGAAAGCATTGCTCCTACGGTTCGTTCGATCACGGGAATTATTGTGCGCGAAACCGTTCCGGATTGGGTGCCGCTGACGGCCGCGGAAACCGTCATGGTGGATTTGACACCGGAAGCGCTGTTGAACCGCATGCGGCGCGGGGACGTGTACAGCGCGGAAAAGGTCGAGCGCTCACTGAAGAATTTCTTCCGCCGGGGAAACCTGATCGCTTTACGCGAGCTTGCGCTGCGCCAGGTGGCCGAGCAGGTGGACCGCAGCCTCGAATCGTACATGGAGGCGCAGGATATCCGGAAGAATTGGGGCGTGCGAGAGCGCATGGCCGTGTGCGTATCGGGGAACCCCGCAGGACAATACCTGATTGCACGCGCGGCGCGGATGGCCCGGCGGATGGATGCGGAGCTTTACGTCATTCATGTTGACAGGGAGTTCGGACCGAAAGAGCCCAATCAAAGCCCGCTGGCCGCCAACCTGCGTTTCGCCGAAAACCTGGGCGCCCAAGTGGTGCGGCTGAAAGGCAGGAGCGTCGCGGACGCAGTGGCCGAGTTCGTGCGCACGAAGCACATCACGCAGGTGATTTTTGGCCGGGCGGCGGTGCACGATTGGCGCAAGTATCTGTATCTTTCCGCGGTACACCGATTTCTGCGGGAATCTCCCGCTGTGGACGTGCATATCGTCACGCAGGAGCCAGAAGAGTGAGAACCTCATGAAAGAATATTGCGGAAGCTGATGCGCGTGAACCGGAAACAAATTCACGTGGAATGGGGAGATTGCGACCCCGCGGGAATCGTCTATTTTCCGCGCTATTTCGAATATTTTGATGCCTGCACGAATGCTTTGTTCGAGTCGGCGGGCCTGCCGAAGCCGGATCTGCTGAGGACCTACGGAATCATGGGCATTCCGCTGGTCGAGGCACATGCCCGGTATATTGCGCCGTCGTCATTTGGCGATACGCTGCTGGTCGAAACGCGCATCACCGAGTGGAAGAGCAGCAGCTTTAGCGTTCAGCACAAATTGTTTCGCGGGGATGTCTTGGCGGTCGAAGCAACCGAAGTGAGAGTTTGGACAGCGCGGGCGGACAATGATCCGAAACGGATTGAGAGCCGGCCGATACCGCGCGAGGTCATCGAAAGGTTTACTAGCTCCTGAGGCGAAGCACAAATCTTGCAGGCAAGCTCGTGTGGACATTTGTTGATGCGGACGCAAGTTGGAATTATCGGGGCGGGACCCGCGGGGCTGATGCTCTCGCATCTGCTCCATCTGCAAGAAATCGAATCTGTCATTCTGGAAAGCCACGACCGTGAGTATGTGGAATCGCGCATCCGCGCGGGCGTGTTGGAGCAGGGAACTGCGGATCTCCTGCGGGAGTCCGGCGTCGGAGCGCGCCTAAACAAAGAAGGACTCGTGCACCATGGGATCGAGCTGCGCTTTGAGGGGCGAGGCCACCGGATTGATTTCGCCGATCTGACAAATGGCAAGGGAATTACAATCTACGCGCAGCATGAAGTGATTAAGGATCTGATCGCGGCGCGGCTGGAAGCGGGCGGAGAGATTCACTTCGAGGCCGAGGCGATTGGTCTTCACGGAGTTGAAACCTCGCCAAAGGTCGAATTTCGAAGCAAGGGAATCACTGCGGAACTCAATTGCGATTTCATCGCGGGGTGCGATGGATTCCATGGCGTCAGCCGCTCTGCCGTTCCACCAAGCGTGCTGCGGAAGCATGAACGGGTTTATCCGTTCGGCTGGCTGGGCGTTCTCGCGAAGGCGCCCCCTGCCTCTAATGAGCTGATTTACGCCTACCACGAACACGGATTTGCGCTGCTGAGCATGCGTTCACCAGAAGTTTCACGCCTGTACTTCCAATGCGACCCCGATGAAGACATCGCTCACTGGACAGATGACCGGATTTGGACGGAGTTGCGCACGCGACTGGCGACGCGAGACGGATTCGTGCTGAGGGACGGGCCAATCCTGCAGAAGGGCATAACGGCAATGCGCAGTTTCGTCGCCGAGCCCATGCAATACGGCAAGCTCTTTTTGCTCGGCGATGCGGCGCACATCGTTCCACCGACGGGCGCGAAAGGGATGAATCTGGCCCTGGCGGATGTGCGTGTCTTAGCCCGTGCACTTGGGGAGTTTTACGCGAAAGGGAGGACGGATTTGCTTGCCAACTATTCAGAAACCTGTTCCGTGCGGGTGTGGCGAGCGCAACGGTTCTCCAACTGGATGACTACGATGTTGCACCGTTCCGAGAATGATGACGATTTTTCCCATCGGTTGCGTCTAGCCGAGCTCGGGTACGTGACCAGCTCGCGGGCTGCAGCGACGTCGCTCGCTGAGAATTACGTGGGGTTGCCCTTCGACTCGTAACGGCAGCGCCTATCTAGTACCGTTTCAACTTATTAGAGCAACTCTCCCCAAAAAGGCAGGCCTGCGATATCGAATCGAGGCCAGCAGTCGATATTCGGTCCAAATAGTTGGAACGGTACTAGTCCTTCGCTTTCGTTTCCGAAAAAACCTCCTGAGCGGCATGGAAAGCGGAATTAGCAGCGGCGACGCCGCAATAGATCGCCGCCTGGAGCAATGCTTCCTTGATTTCTTCCTTTTTAACGCCGTTATTGAGGGCTGCGCGGAGATGCAAGCGGAATTCGTCGGGGCGGTTGAGGGCGACAAGCATCGCAATCGTGAGCAGGCTGCGTGTTTTCCGCGGCAGGCCTGGGCGAGTCCATATTTCACCCCAGGCGTAGCGGGTAATCAAATCCTGAAATTCTTGGTTGAACTCGTTGCGGTTCTTTAATGAACGATCCACGTGGGCGTCGCCGAGGACGGCACGCCTCACCGACAAGCCCTTCTCATAGCGTTCGCGCTCGTCCATCGCGGTCCCTCCTCACTCGGTAAGAAAACGGAGCACTTCCGACGAAAATTGAGCGGCAGCTTCCATGTTTGAAAGATGCGCGGTGGGCAGCTCCACATAGCGCGCGCCGCGAATCTTGTCGGCAAGAAACTGGCCATCGGCCGGCGGAGTCGCGGTGTCTTGGGCGCCAGCGATGATGAGAGTGGGTAGGTTGATGGATGAAATGGCTTCGCGCTGATCCATGTCGCGAATCGCGGCACAGCAAGAAGCGTAACCCTCCAGCGGTGAGGTTTCGATCATACGTTGCGTCTGTGCGATGGTTTCGTGGGCCGCGGCGCGGAAAGCGGGAGTAAACCAGCGCTCAACGACGGCGGGGGCAACGGACTTCATGCCACTCTTGCGGACCGCCTCGATGCGGGCGTTCCATGTCTCTGCCGATCCAATACGAGCGGCTGTGTTGCACAAGATTAGCTTTTGCAAACGTTCCGGCGCGTTTATGCCGAGCCACATCCCGATCATTCCGCCCAGCGAGAGGCCGCAGAAGTGAACGCGCTTTAGGCTCAGCCGGTCCAGAATATGCAGCACGTCGCGGCCAAGTTGTTCGATTCGGTAAGGGCCTGGGGTAACGGAGGATTGACCATGACCTCGCGTATCATAACGGAGAACTCGCAGATGTTTTTCGAATGCAGGCAGGTCGGGGTCCCACATTGAAAAATTGGTGCCCAAGGAATTCGAAAGAACCAGAACCGGCGCCCCTGCTGGGCCTGAAAGAGCGTAATGTGCTCGGAAATCACCGATTTCAATAAATGACATGCGGATTACTCGCTTTCGCCGGGGTTCTTTGACGGCATATTTTGGTGCGAAGAAAGCACTCGATCAATCAGAAGTTCAGCCGCACCCATGTACCGGCGGGGATCGAACAGCTGATCAAGCTCGGCGGAACTCAGAAGTTTAGCTATCTCGCGATCTTGCGCGAGAATGGCGCGCAGGTCCTTGCGCTCGGCAAGCGCACGTTGGCAGGCCGTCTCGACCAGTTGATGAGCCTGCAGGCGGCCAATCTTGCTTCCGAGCGCCATGGTCACTGCTTCGGCAAAAATCAAGCCGTTGGTCAAGCTCAGATTCTCTCGCATTTTTTCCGAGTCGATTGCGAGACCGGGTAAAGTTTCAGCGAGGTGGTGAAGCGCACCGCCTGAGAGCATGATGATTTCCGGAAGACTTTCCCATTCCGCATGCCAACCGCCCAGGCCGCGTTCGTCCTCCTGCACCATCGCAGAAAGAAGCGTGCTAACCATCGCAGGGACGCGCGCAGCAGCGGAGAGGACGATCGCCGCAGTGACGGGGTTACGTTTGTGCGGCATGGTGGAAGAGCCGCCACGGCCCGCAGCGGCGGGCTCGGAAAGTTCGCCGACTTCGGTTTGTGCGTGCAGCGAGATATCGCGGGCGATTTTTCCAAGAGTTCCGGTGAGCAGGCCGAACGTGGTAGCAACTTCGGCGATGCGATCGCGGTGGCTGTGCCAGGGAATATCCGGGAGCTCGAGATGAAGCTCCTGCGCAACGGCTTGCGCGACATCCAATCCTTTTCCGTGGAGCGCGGCGAGAGTCCCGACGGCACCGCCGAACTGCAGCACGCGGGTGCTGCGCTGCATTTCGGAGAAGCGCCTGCGATGACGATTCAGCGCGTCAAGCCAGCCAGCCGTCTTGAAACCGAATGTCGTTGGGAGGGCGTGTTGCATCCAGGTGCGAGCGGCGAGCGGCGTCGTGCGAAACTTCGAAGTGAGTTCCGCGCACGTGCGAGACAAACGGTCAAGATCCCCGCAGATCAGACCTAGAGCCTCTTGCAACTGGAGAATGAAGCCGGTGTCGATGGCGTCTTGGCTGGTCGCACCCCAGTGCACGAATCGCGCGGATTCCTTGTCGTCTCGCGCGACGAGCGCAGTGAGCTGCTTAACGAGAGGAATCGCCAAGTTTCCGGCAAGCGCGGCAGACTCTGCAAGCAAAGAGAAATCGGTCAATTCAGCCTGGCATTTTTTTTCAATAGCCGCCGAGGCAGCACGGGGAATCACACCAACACGTGCCTCGGCGTGGGCGAGAGCGGCTTCAAAATCGAGCATGCGCTGAATGCGCGCGCGATCGGAGAAAATTTCGTCTAGCGCACTCCAGCGAAACAAGGGATCTAGTAGTTGCATGCGGCCAGTTTCATTCCCCCCTAGCAATCGAAGAAAACGGTCTCTTCAGAGCCCTGTAGGACGACGTTCCATCGCAGCCGGCCGTCCTGTCCCTGCACCTTCCTAGCAATCAGTGTGGGACGCCGGGCCGGTTCAACCAAGCTCAAAATGAAATCGGAATCATTCGCGGCTTCACCGGGAAAATAGATGCGAGTAACCAAGCGTTTCAAAAGCCCGCGCATGAAGACCGATACGACCAGGTGAGGTGCTTGTTTTTTTCCTCCGGGGCCGGGAACAGAACCAGGCTTAATCGTCGTGAAGCCAAACTGGCCATTGTCATCGGTGGGAACGCGGCCATATCCAGAGAAGCCCGGTTCCGGCGGCTTTTCCTGCGTGTCTTCCGGATGGGCGTATTTGCCATGAGTGTTGGCCTGCCAGATTTCAATCACAGCATCGGGCACAGGCTGGCCGTCGCCGTCAAGCACCTGGCCCTCGATCGTCAATCGCTCGCCGGACACTCCCGGGCCCGCCAAGTTGTTGGTGCAGAGACGGTCGAAGCCAATGCTAAAAAATGGTCCGACTGTTTGCGAGGTTGTGGCCGGAATAGGCACGTCAACTCTCCATCGGGGTGGCGTCGCGGCCTCTCAAGATGACGTCGAACTTGTAGCCCAGCGCAGATTCCGGAATCGTGGTTTCCCAGTCGAAATGCGAAATCAAGCGATGGCGCGCTTTTTCGTCGGCGGTGCAGTTGAATATCGGATCAAACGGGAGTAGAGCATCGCCGGGAAAGTACATTTGCGTGACGAGGCGCGTCGCGAAGGCTGGCCCAAAAATGGAGAAATGGATATGGGCGGGCCGCCAGGCATTGTGGTGATTGCGCCAGGGATACGCGCCGGGACGAATGGAAACGAAGCGATAACGGCCTTCAGCGTCCGTGATAGTGTGTCCGCAACCGGTAAAATTCGGATCAAGCGGGGCATCGTGCTGGTCACTTTTGTGAAGATACCGGCCAGCGGCGTTGGCTTGCCAAATCTCAATAAGGGTGTTGGCAAGCGGGCGAGCGTCCTCGTCGAGGACTCGGCCGCTAACGATGATGCGCTGGCCGAGAGGATGGCCTGCGTGCTGGGAAGTGAGGTCGCAGGCCTTGGGTTGCACGACTTCGGGACAAAAAACCGGCCCGGTGATTTCAGAAAGAGTTGGTGGGATAACCACGAGCGGCTTCGTTGGAGCGCGCTTGACGGATGAAACATACGGCGGATGCAGATGAGGAGGCTGCGTACCGGGTTCGGGTCGGCGATAACCTCGGATTTGGGCCATGCTATTTCCTCTAAAGCAGGCGAACGAAATTACGCCGCAGTTTGCTATTTCGTGGGGCCTAGACACGCTCGAGAATAACAGCAATCCCTTGCCCCACGCCGATGCACATGGTGCAGAGCGCATAACGGCCTCGGGTACGCTGCAATTGATACATCGCAGTGGTGACGAGTCGCGCGCCGCTGGCTCCCAGCGGATGCCCGATCGCGATTGCCCCGCCGTTTGGATTGACGTGCGGCGCATCGTCGGGAATGCCCAAGTCTCGCAGAACCGCCAACACCTGCGACGCGAAGGCTTCGTTCAGCTCGATGACATTCATGTCTGCCAGCGTAAGATTGGCTTTCGCGAGAACTTTTTTCGTTGCCGGGGCCGGGCCCATGCCCATGATCCGCGGGGCAACGCCTACGGTCGCGGCTGCCACGACGCGGGCGCGAGGAGTTAGACCATGTTTCCTTGCCGCGGCTTCGTTGGCCAGAATAAGCGCGCAGGCACCGTCATTCACTCCCGAGGCGTTTCCTGCAGTGACCGTGCCATCCGGTTTTACGACGCCCTTCAGTTTCGAAAGCGCTTCTAGAGTCGTGTCGGGGCGCGGCTGCTCGTCCGTAGAAAAAACAACTGGCGCCCCTTTTTTCTGGGGGATGGAAACGGGCACGATCTCTTCGGCTAGCCGGCCGTTTCGCATGGCCTCGGCAGCGCGCTGCTGGCTGCGCAACGCGAAGGCGTCCTGATCTTTCCGGCTGATGTGAAACTCTTCCGCAACGATCTCCCCGGTTTCGGGCATGGAATCGGCGCCGTATTTTGCCTTCATGAGAGGGTTGATGAAGCGCCAGCCGATGGTCGTATCTTCGAGCTTGACGCCGCGGGAAAAAGGCGCGTCCGCCTTGCTCAAGACGAACGGGGCGCGGGACATGCTCTCGACGCCGCCGGCAATGATGAAGGACGCCTCACCGCTCTTGATGGCACGTGCGGCCGTAGCGACGGCATCCATGCTCGAGCCGCAGAGACGATTGACGGTTGCTCCGGAAACTTCTTTAGGCAATCCGGCGAGAAGAAGAGCCATCCGCGCCACGTTGCGATTATCTTCGCCTGCCTGGTTGGCACAGCCGTAAATCACATCGTCGAGCGCAGACCAGTCGACCGCGGCGTGGCGTTCCATCAGCGCTTTGATCGGATGAGCGGCAAGATCGTCGGTGCGAATCGAAGCGAGAGATCCGCCATAGCGTCCGATGGGCGTTCGTATAGCGTCACAAATAAAGGCATGGTCCATTAAGAGATTTCTCGTATCTTTTCGTACCGCGCGAGATGACAGCAGATGTCCTTATGAATTGTATGACAGTTGTGAGTGTCGAGTGAAATGGGCGCGCAGGAGAAGAAGCGGAAGATGCCGCGCGGTCAGCTAAGGCGGATAAAAGAACGCTTAAATAGAACTACAACTTGTATATTCTTGGTGATAAGAATTCAACTTAGGAAAATTCATTGCCGAATCAGCGGTTATTCCTGAGCATGGGTGATTTACACAAGACGGCATACGACGCCATTGTCGTCGGCGCGGGACACAACGGGCTGACGGCCGGGGCTTATCTCGCGCGTGCGGGTCTTTCCACATTGATTCTCGAGCGCCGGGAGATTGTCGGCGGCTGCTGCGTGACGGAAGAAATTGCTCCAGGCTGCCGCGCATCTACGACATCTTATATAGCCAGCATGCTCCGCCCCGAGATAATCCAGGATCTAAATCTTCGCGAAAATGGCTTGCGTATGGTGCCGTGCAATCCCGCGCTGCAAGTCGCTTTTCTCGATGGGGAGGTCGTGCCATGGTGGGCGGATCGCGATCGTGCCATCGCTGAATTTCGCAGGATTTCTGTAAAAGATGCGGAGACATTTGCCAGAGTCGATCATCAATTGAAGAAACTCGCCCGCTACTTGCAGCCGTTTTTCATGGAGGCGCCTCCACAGCCGGGGACGAATTCGTTGGATGGCTGGATGGACCTGCTGCGCGTCGGGAAGCGTTTTCGTGGCATTTCGAGCGCGGAAGTCGCGCAATTGGTTTCCTTTCTGACCGGCAGCCTGGGTGAATTTCTGGACCGGAATTATGAATCGGAAAAGATGAAAACGCTTTTCTTGGCCAACAATGTTTACGGAAAACACGGCGGCCCCTATCAGCCAGGTACAGCGATTGGCTTGCTGTTTCATTTGCTGAGCGGCGGCGAACACGAACTGCAGGGCTTCTTCGGCCATGTGCTGGGCGGGATGGGCGCAATCACGCAGGCGCTGGCGGCTGCGGGACGAAAGCTTGGCGCGGAGATTCGAACGAGTACGCCCGTGGCTCAGATGGACGCGCGCGATGGCCGCGTGCGCGGCGTGATTCTCGAAGATGGTACGGAGATTCGCGCTCGCATGGTGCTTTCGAATGCCGATCCGAAGCGAACCTTCTTGAAGATGGTGGCGCCGGGCGACTTGCCGGCGGAATTTATACATGCGGTACAAGGGATCAAGATGGACGGCCCATGCGCGAAGGTGAATATGGTCTTAAGCGAAGAACCGCGTTTCACAGGTACTCCCGCCGATGCGTCGGCGCAAGAGCGCTCCTTGTATACACTCGTTCCGTCGCTCGAGTTCGCGGAGCGGTGCTACGACATTGCGAAATTCGGAGAAATCCCAGAAGAGCTGTGGGTTGATTGCGTGGTGGCCTCGAACGTGGATGATTCGCTGGCACCGCGAGGCAAGCACATCATGACGTGTTTCGTGCAATATGTTCCGTATCGTCTGAGGGCAGGGACCTGGGATGAGAAAAGGGCTCTGCTGGGGGATCGCGTGGTAAAGAAGATTGCCGAGTATGCGCCGAACGTTCCCGGCGCGATTCTTGCGCGTCAAGTCTTGACGCCGCTCGATCTCGAACGTACCTACGGGTTGACGGAGGGGAACATTTTTCACGGCGACCTGAATCTGGAACAATTATTTTTCATGAGGCCCGTGCCAGGCTGGTCGCAATATCGAACGCCGATCGCAGGCTTGTACTTATGCGGTGCCGGTGCGCACCCGGGAGGCGGCGTGACCGGTGCCCCTGGCAGGAATGCCGCGCACCAGGTACTGCGAGACTGGAAGAAGATTCGACGGTGAGGGAACAATGACCACCACTAGGAAAACGTCAGAGAGCGCCCTGCAGAAATCGCTGCCGAGCTCGTATTATTTGTCGGAAGAGATTTACGCGCGAGAGAAGGAACGCATTTTCTGCCGGGAGTGGTTTTGCGCGGGCCGGGAGGAACAGCTTCCAGACCCGGGGAATTTTGCCGTGCTTGATTTAGTCGGAGAGAGCATTCTCATCGTTCGAACCAAAGCAGGTGAGCTGAATGCGCACTATAACGTTTGCCGGCATCGTGGTGCGCGCCTTTGCGAAGCGCCGGGCGAGGAAACCGCGAGCGGATTGAGGTTGAATGGTGGAGTACTGGGGACGAGCGGCATCCGGTGCCCCTATCATCATTGGACCTATTCGCTGGACGGCCATTTGCTCAATGCGCCGCATCTCCGCGAGGAGAATGGCTTTTGCAACGCGGACTTTTCGCTCTACCCGGTGGGCGTTGCGACGTGGGGCGGATTTTTCTTTCTGCATCTGACGCCGGAGCCCGCGGCGAAAGATAGCCAGACTCTGCTGCAACAATTGTGTGAGGCGGCGGAGCGGGTGAAGCGGTACCCATTGCGCGATCTGCGCGTCGCGCGGCGGATCAAGTACGGCGTCCAGGCAAACTGGAAGGTAATCCTCGAAAACTACAACGAATGTTACCACTGCGGCGGGTTGCATCCGGAATTGTGCGAGGTGGTACCGGCGTTCAAGCAACAGGGTGGCGGACAACTCGATTGGGAGCGGGGAATTCCTCACCGCGAAGGAGCGTTCACGTTTACATTCAGCGGAACAACGAAGCGAAAGCCGTTTGCAGGATTGAATGACGATGAGAAGATCCGCCACAAAGGCGAACTCCTCTATCCCAATTTCCTGCTCAGCCTCGCCGCTGAACACGTCGCCGCGTTCACGCTCTGGCCGCAGGGACCGGCCCGTACTCACGTCATCTGCGAATTCCTCTTTCATCCGGATGAAATTACCAAGCCGGACTTCGATCCGCGTGACGCCGTGGATTTCTGGGACCTCATCAATCGGCAGGACTGGGAGATTTGCAAGCGCGTGCAGCAAGGGATGACCGCGCGCGTTCATCAATCTGGACACTATGCGCCGATGGAAGACATGAGCCTGGATATTCGGCGCTATGTGAATGAGCGGCTGGGTCCAAGAGAGTAACCGGCCGCTTTTATTATGGTATGGGCGGTCGCTCCACCCGAGCGGCCTTCGATTTCCCGATCCAATAGACAACGATTCCCACGCCTACCAGCGCCGCAGTCGAGCCAAGAATCTTGCTCGCGGCGAGGAACTTGTTGGGGTCATCGGGCTCCGGGATGAGCGAAAGCAAAATAGCGAAGAGCGTCGTTGAAAAACCAACGCAAGCGACCGCTCGCGCAACCGGCTTCCCGCCCGGGACGCGGGTCACATCCGGGCCAACCGGATCATACTGGAGGCGGATGAGCGCTGCGAATAAGAACAGGAAAGGAATAAGCGCCATGATCACGCTGATGCTGACAAGGACATCGTAGGCGCCCCTCACGGTAGTGCCTGCTTGGCCGAGGAAAACGAAAATGATGGCGATGATTCCTTGCCCCAGGACAGCAACATACGGTGTCTTCCACCGCGGGTGAAGCTTGCCGAATGCGCGCGGCAAATAGCCGTCGATGCCTGCAACAAAGGGAAGCCGGGAGGCAGCCGCCAGATAGGCCGCAGCCGCTCCGATGTTGCTCATTGCAATCAATACTGCGGCCACCTGCGCGACGCCAGAGACGCCGATGCGTCCTGCGGTCTTCGCGATCGCCTGAACCAGACCATCAAGATTACTTGTCTCAGAGCTCGGCAGGGCCAGTAGCACGCAGACCGTTCCGAGGATATAGCAAGCGGCAATCGTCAGGCCTGCCAGCATCAGGCTACGCGGAATGTTCCTTCGCGGGTCTTTTATCTCTTCGGCCATGAGCGAGCCTGCCTCGCAACCTATGAAGGCAAAAATAAAAATGTTCCAAAACATAATGTCGCGCAGGTGTGTGCTTGGAGAGATATCCGCTGGCCGGAAAGAAGTCGCTGAACCAAAATGCCACCACGCGACAACGCCCATGACGATAACGATGCCGACAGGAATCCACATCGCCAGCGCGCCGACGTTGTAAGACCATTTTGCAGTGTTCAAACCGACAAGATTGATCAGCGTGAGGCCGGCCAGCAGCGCGACAGGGAAGATGATGAAGAAGGCGGTATCGTGCGAATAGCGTTGCCAGCCAGGGCGGAGAAACAATAAGTTGCTGGCCGCAAATATCAACACCGTGGGAAAGTAAGGCAAATTGCTCGTCCAGTACATCCACGCGGCGAGGAAGCCCGGACCCTCGCCAAAAGCTTTCTTCGTCCAAACGTACAATCCCCCTTCCGCGGGATAACGCGAGGAAAGCTCGATGACGGAGAGCGCCAGCGGCACGTAAAGGAAAAGCCACGCGCCGATCCAGCGCACCAGAGAACTCGGGCCAATGCTCGCGGCGCTCGCAATCCAGCGCAGGCTAATGCCGGTCACGACATAGAACAACACCAGGTCACGGAATCCCATGACGCGGGCTGGACGATTCGAAGTTCCCGGGGCTGACGTTGACGCCATCGTCGCCAATGCGGAGGTCCTCGCGAGGTGGTGGGAAGCCCAGACACTAGCCCTTGTAAAGTCTCACGTCAATGAAAAGGTCGAAGGAGAGCCCTTCTGGATCCGCGAAGACGCAGAGTTGCAGTGGCAGGGGGAATGAAACTCAAATCTTGTTGACGGCGCTATGAGGGAAAACAGAAACGCCCTGCGAGACGTGGATCATGGCTCGCAGGGCGGAAAGAACTTAACGCCTGTTCTTGATTTCGAGCGGCTGCACAAGTTTGAAAGAGAGAGCGGTTTCCGCAGGGAGAGTGATGTCGCGGTTACCAGTAAGGCCCGCGCCGGCAACGCCCGCGGCCGCGCCGATTAACGCGCCGATTCCCGCGCCTTTTCCGCCTCCCGCCAGGGCGCCGATGCCGGCACCTCCCGCGGCGCCTCCGCCGACCATTACCGCGGTTCTCTTGCCTTTACCCTTGCTGGACATGGTGGCGTCGGAAGTCTCGACGGCGTGCTCCTTGCCACCGATTTCGATGCTCGTCAGGCCAAGCGAAAGTCCCGCACCCCCTTTGAACCGGCCGGCAGGTTTGGCATCCTTCACGATGCCGGAAGCCCGCGCGCCTTTGGGAATGGCTACCTTTCCATCAATTTCAACCGGAGCCTCCACAGTGGCCGTGAACGTCTGCCCGGAAGTGCTGGTCTTCGAGCCAAGCGTCTGATCCAAGACTACCGTGATCTCCGTGCCAGCAGGCACCATGATGGGCTTTGGTTCAAATATCTTCTTTGGTTCGGATTTCGCTGCTTCGGACTTTGCGGCTTCTGGCGAAGGTGAAGTCGCATCCGCTGCCGGTTGCTGGTCAGCCGGTTTCTGGCAGCCAGCGAGTGACAGGAACAAGCAACCCGTGGCGAGCACACCAAACTTCAGTCGTCGATTCACAAATCACCTCCGGCTGGGGGAATTTTCCTCTTGAGATAGAAGATACACTTATCCACGGCGATGTCAATTCGGTGTTTCCGGCATCGAAACACATGATCCGTTTCGCGTCTCAGACACCATTTAATTTTCCTGCTTTTGCCCGCACTGGTTTCACCCGAGTGTGTGCCTATGCGTATCTTTGTCGTGGAAGATGACACGGCCCCCCGCGGACTTCCTCAGTCAGCCGTGTCAGCTATCAAATCGGCGGGAATGACAGCCCCGCTAGCTGAAAGGCATCTCCCAATGTGGCGCGCCCCCGGAGCATGTCCTAAGCTACAGATTCTGAAGTATTTAGCATACTTCCCACGTCCCAAGACGCTCCCTCTCACAGGGGTTCCTTGCTTATATGCTTCACGGTGGGCAACTTTCTTCCTATGTTCGGGTTTTACCCCATGGGAGATGTTTCAGGGATATACTCCCATCGGTTGGCGGGCATCCCGCAAGCCGAGGACAGGGGACAATCATGAAGACCACATTCTTCGCCAAAAGCAGCCTCGTCCTGCTGTTGTGTTTCACCGGTCTTCTCTTTATTGCCGCGCCGAAGGCACGAGCGGATCAAGGCGATCCGCCAACGCGCGTTGCGCGCATCAGTTACGTTGACGGTTCTGTTTCAATGCAGCCGGGCGGCTCCGGCGATTGGGGAGCGGCGGGGATGAACCGTCCGGTCACCATTGGCGACAAGATCTGGAGCGACAAAGATTCCCGCGCTGAATTACAGGCCGGTCAAGCGGCCATTCACCTCGGCGGAATGACCGCGCTCTCTTTCCTGAATTTAGACGAAAACATCATCCAGATGCGCCTTGCGGAAGGCTCCGTCAATTTCCGCGTCCGCGAATTGCGCCAGGGCGATTTGTACGAAGTGGATGCGCCCAATCTCGCTTTCACCGTGAAGCAGGCTGGTGCTTTTCGAATTGACGTCGATGAAAATGGCGACTCGAGCCTCGTCACCGTGATTCGCGGCGAAGGCGTAGTGACCACGGGGGGCAAGACGTACGAGGTCCACGCCGGAGAGCGCGCCGAATTCAACGGAGCTGAAAATCCTGAGTACAACATCTCGCAAGCTCCCGGCCCCGACGGTTTGGACAGGTGGGCCGAAGAACGCGATCTTAGGGAAGACAACTCGGTTTCCGCGAAGTACGTCTCGCGCGACATGCCCGGCTACTCGGATCTCGATGACAACGGGGATTGGCGCGACGAGCCGGAATACGGACACGTGTGGTATCCGCGTCACGTTGAAGTGGGCTGGGCGCCCTACAGCGTGGGTTATTGGAATTGGGTTGGCCCTTGGGGTTGGACTTGGGTTGACGATGAACCCTGGGGCTTTGCGCCCTTCCACTATGGCCGCTGGAATTATTTCGGTGGCGGGTGGGGCTGGTGCCCGGGGCCGTTCTTCGGGCCGCCAGTTTACGGCCCTGCGTTCGTTGGTTTCTTTGGCGGCGGGGGCTTCGGATTCGGCTTCGGCGGTGGAATCGGCTGGTTCCCGCTCGGATTTGGGGAACCCTTCTTTCCCGGTTTCGCATGCAGCCGCGGGTTTATCGAGAGGGTCAACGTCCGTAACACCTTTATTCGGAACACCAACATCATCAACACAACCAACATTCACAATTTCAATTTTGTCAACGCGCACAATCCAAACGCCGTGACTGCGGCTTCGCGCACCAATTTCGTGAACGGACAAGCCATCAATCGCAGTTCAGCCCACGTGACCACGGCCTCCCTAAAGGGTGCTCAGGTGAGCAATCGCGCTTCCTTCACGCCCACAAAGCAGAGCGCCATCGGCGCGGCCAACGCCCGAGCGCACGTGGCTACGCCGCCATCGGCAATCCAGAACCGCTCGGTGATGGCACGCACTGCGCCGGCAGCAGCTGCTTCCCACTCGCCCGTCCACACGATGAATACGACTGGGTTGGTGGCTGCCCGCGCCGGGAATTCGCAGGCGAACGCCAACCTAAATCGGGGAGCGAACAATGGTGTGAATCGGCCTGCAAATGGCGTTGCCAACTCGCGTGGCGCTGCTGCCAACGCACCCGCGACGGCCAATCGTCCGGGAACAGTCTCCAACAGCAATTCGGCCATGTCCGGGCGGCAGCGCGAACTCGCTAACAACAGACCGCCTTCCGCGAGCGCTGCTATCAACGGTCGCGCTTCGACCGGTGCATCTGCCGGCAATGCGCAGCAACCGCGCTCCTCGAACGGCACGCGCACTTGGGCGGCACAGGGTAATACAACGGACCGCGGCCAGGCTCCGCAGGGCTTCGGCCGCTCCAACGGCCCGGTTGGCGGCTCCACTCAGGGCGCGCGCGTGAACCAGTCCAATCGTCCGCCATGGGCGGGCAGTTCCCAAATCGGCGGCGCGAGCTCTCGCGCACAGGGCGGCTTCAACAGTCCGGCGAATGGTTCTGCTTCACGGCAGGGAGCGCCCTCCTTCAATAACAATCGAGCGCCATCGTCAATGAATAACCGCTCCTATACGCCGCCGCAGCGGACATCTCCTTCCTACGGCAACGGAGGCTACGCATCGCAAAGGTCCAACGCCCCGCCGTCGAGATCTTACTCCGCCCCGAGCCGCAGCTATTCGGCGCCCTCGCGCTCCTATTCAGCTCCATCGCGCTCCTACTCGGCGCCTAGCCGTAGTTACTCCGCCCCGAGCCGCAGCTACGGCGGCGGAGGTTCCGGAGGTGGCGGCAGCTACCATGGCGGTGGCGGAAGCTACAGCGGTGGTGGAGGTGGCGGCAGCTACCATGGCGGTGGAGGCGGTGGCGGCAGCTTCCATGGCGGTGGCGGTAGTGGAGGTGGCGGTAGCCACAGTAGTGGTGGAGGTGGCGGCAGCTCCCATGGCGGTGGAGGCGGCTCGTCTTCCCGCGCTCATCACTAAGTTTTGACTTCGACGAAAGGCCCGTTCCTCTCATCCGGAATGGGCCTTTTTTATTGGCCCTAATGACCAGGTCCACGCTCCCCCAGCAACTCTTTGCCCCCGTGCGTGTTTTATCGGTATAGAGATGTCCTGTTAGGCAATTCCTGTTTGGAACCAAAGACTATGCTTAAAAGACGCAACAGGATAGCCCGATGCTACTGTGAAGATTGAGGCCATAAAAAACCAATCAGGGAGAGACAACACTCGCGCCGCTCACAAAACGGCCATGCGAGATTCAGGAGAGAGGATTCAGACATGAGAAAATACGCGCTCAAACTATTAACCGTTATCGCGCTTGCGCTGGCCGCTGCTCTTTTTCTTCCGCAACGAGCCGCTGCCGATGACGACGATCCACCTTCGCGCGTCGCGCGTCTCAGCTACACCCATGGCGCAGTTTCTTTTCAGCCCGCTGGCTCCGATGACTGGGTTTCTACCGCGGTCAACCGTCCAATGACGACCGGTGACAAACTCTGGGTGGACAATGGCGCCCGTGCAGAGCTGGACCTTGGTTCGGCTTCGATACGGCTTTCAAGCACCACGGGCTTTTCTTTTCTCAATCTAGCCGATAATTCCGTCCAGCTTCGCCTCACGGAAGGAACTCTACGAATTCGCGTGAGGCGCCTCGGCGAAAACGAAGCCTTTGAAGTAGATACGCCCAACCTGGCGTTTTCCGTTCTCCGGTCCGGAACCTACAAAATCAATGTGAATGAAGCGGGCGATACCACCGTCATTACCGTTCGCAGCGGCGAAGGCGAGGTGACCGGCGGCGGCCAGGCTTTCACCGTGCATCCTAATGAGGTCGGCACCTTTGTTGGCACCGATCAGTTGAATGGTGGCATCGATGGCTACGCCGGAGACGAGGATGATTTCGATCGTTGGTGTTCGGGTCGCGACCGTCGCGAAGATCGCTCGCAATCCGCGCGCTATGTCTCCTCGGACGCCATTGGTTACGGAGACCTGGACGATTACGGTGGCTGGCGCCCCGTGGCGGGGTATGGCACGGTCTGGTTCCCGCGTACGAGTGTTGCCGGCTGGGCTCCCTATCGCTACGGCCACTGGGTTTGGATTTCGCCCTGGGGCTGGACGTGGGTTGACGACGAGCCCTGGGGTTTTGCTCCCTTCCACTATGGCCGGTGGGTCGTTGTCAACGGCGCTTGGGGTTGGGTGCCATGCGCGCCTGCTCCTGTCGTTGTGGGCGAGGCATACGTTCGCCCGGTGTACGCACCGGCGCTGGTTGCCTGGGTCGGCGGGGCGCATTGGGGAGTGGGCGTAGGAGTCGGCTCCGGCGTTGCCTGGTTCCCCCTGGGACCTCGTGAGGTTTACGTGCCGTCCTATCCTGTCAGCCGCACTTACGTGAACAACGTAAATGTTACGAATACCACGGTGAACACGACGGTCGTGAACAGCTACTATAACAACACCGTAGTGAACAAAAACGTCAACGTGAACAACACGAACGTTACAAACGTCACGAACGTTACGTATGTCAACCAAAGCGTACCCGGCGCTGTGACCGCCACGTCGCACGAAGCCTTCACGTCCGCACGGCCGGTTGCGACGAACATGGTCAAAGTGGACGCCAGGGAAGTGGCGAGAGCGCCAGTGAATGTAACTACCCCTGCGGTGGTTCCGCAGCAGAAGAGCATGCTAGGCGGGGGCGCACCGGCCACTGTCAAGCCCCCAGCCACGTTCCAGGATCGCGCCGTGGTCGCCAAGGCCACGCCGCCGCCGCCATCGCCTTCCTTCGCCAAGGAGCACGAGGCGATTCAGGCAAATGGCGGCAAACCGGTAGCGATATCGCAAGTTCGCCAGCTGCAGCCTGAGCAGTCCAAGGCGCCCGTTAAAATCGCGCCTCCAGCGGGACCGGTGACGTCTCCGACGAATGCTGTTTACAAGCCAGGACAGCCGAGAAACAACGAGGACAGTCATCCGGGTCAGCAAACCAAGGTAGACAAGGCAGAGACGAACAACAATCGTCCGTCTACTCCGTCTTCCGGCAACGAACGACCGAACGCACAGCCGAACAAACCGACCGGCAACGAACGGAACGACCAGCCTGCATCGGTTCGGCCTTCGAACCCGGACAACAGTCATCCGTCCACTCCGTCTTCCGGGAACGAGCGCCCCAATGGGCAGCCGAATAAACCGACCGGCAACGAGAGGAACGACCAGCCTGCGTCAGTTCGGCCTTCGAGCCCGGACAACAATCGTCCGTCCACTCCGCCTTCCGGGAACGAGCGCCCCAACGCGCAGCCGAACAAACCAACCGGCAACGAACGGAACGACCAGCCTGCATCGGTTCGGCCTTCGAACCCGGCCAACGATCGGCCGAACACACCTCCGCCGAACGCACAGCCGAATAAACCGACCGGCAACGAACGGAACGACCAGCCTGCATCGGTTCGGCCTTCGAACCCGGCCAACGATCGGCCGAACACAGCTCCGCCGAACGCACAGCCGAATAAACCGACCGGCAACGAGCGGAACGACCGGCCTGCATCGGTTCGGCCTTCGAACCCGGCCAACGATCGGCCGAGCACACCTCCACCAAACGCACAGCCGAACAGACCGACCGGCAACCAGCCGAACAACCAGCCTCCAACGGTCCGTCCGTCCAATCCCCCGCCGACCACCAGGGAAAATCCGCAACCGGTGCAGAATCGCCAGCCGCAACAACAGGCGCAGCCGAAGCAGGAACAAAGGCAACAGCCGCCGCCGCAAGTGAAGGCGCCTCCAAAGCCTCAGCAGCCAGCAGAGAAACCAAAGGACAAGGACAAAGATAAGGACAAACCGCCTAACTCTTAGGGCTATCAGCTCATTCAAGCATGAATCGGGTGGAGTGCCTGCTGCGAGGCAGGTCCTCCGCCCTTTTTTATGGAAGCAAAGGTCTCAGCGTCGCCATTTTCGCCTAATGCAATGTCCCGCCGCTTCGCATAAAATTTCCTTGTCCACCGGGCCATGGCAAAACCTATTGCACGCTCGTCCCCCGCAAAGCGGCAATCGCCTGCCAGCGTGTCGATTCAGCTTCTGCCTGTCCACGGCGTCCCGGAAATCCACAAAGACGACGATCTCCCCAAACTTATCGTCGAAGCTGTTCGCTTCGGGGGAGGGAAGTTCGCTTCCGGCGATGTGATTGTCATCGCCCAAAAAATTGTTTCGAAGTCCGAAGGCCGCACCGCCTGTCTTTCCACTGTGCAGCCGTCCACCGAAGCGATATCCATCGCGCAAGTCGTCCAGAATGATCCGCGGATGGTTGAAGTCATATTGCGCGAATCGCGGCGCATCGTGCGCAAGGGCCCCCACGCGCTCATCGTCGAGACTCACCATGGCTTCGTCTGCGCTAACGCGGGCGTTGACCGTTCGAATGTGCCCGGCGATGAGGCCGTTACTTTGCTGCCGCGCGATCCGGACCGCTCCGCGCGGCTTCTTGCCGCGTCGTTCAGCAGGCTCACCGGCAAACGCGTCGCCGTCATCATCAGCGATACGTTTGGCCGGCCCTGGCGTCTGGGATTAACCAATGTCGCGATCGGTGCGGCCGGTGTTCCAGTGCTCCTCGACCTCCGCGGCACCTCGGACCGCGCCGGCAAGCCCCTGCATGCTACGATTCTTGCGGTGGCCGATGAACTCGCGGCTGCTGCCGGCCTCCTCATGGGAAAGGCTGCCGGCACTCCGGTCGTGATCATTCGCGGCTTTCGCTATCGCCCAGTGTTGCAGTCTGCGGCTGGCGTCATCCGGCCGCCCAGCGAAGACTTGTTCCGTTAAGATTCATGGCTACGAATTTACATTCGAAGACAGCGCCGGAGGCTCCGCCCGCTTCCTATGAAGATGCGCTAGCGCTCGCGCGCGAAGGCCTGGGCATCCGACGCGATATGGCGCTGTTTCTTTCGAATACGGCTCCTCTTGATGCACTGCTCGCCGCTGCGGCAGAGGTCCGCGACCGCGGCAAGGGAAGTATCGTTAGCTTTTCCAGGAAAGTTTTCATTCCGCTGACCACGCTTTGCAGGGACTATTGCTCCTACTGCACTTTCCGCAAGGACCCCGGTCAGCCCGGCGCGCATTTCATGACCCCGGACGAAGTCCTGGCACTCGCCGAGCAAGGGCGCAAGGCCGGCTGCAAAGAGGCGCTCTTCAGCCTCGGCGATCAGCCGGAACGCATCTTCCCCGAGGCGCGTGAATTCCTGCGCCAGCAAGGCTTCGCGCGCACGCTCGATTACGTCGCCGCAATGTCCGAGCTCGTTCTCGAAAAGACCGGGCTTCTTCCTCACGCTAATCCCGGTGTCATGGATCGCAGCGCTCTCGAACGCCTCAAAGACTCGAACGCCAGCGTTGGCTTGATGCTCGAAAACGTTAGCGCGCGTCTCATGCGCGACGGCCTGCCTCACGCCAAAGCACCTGACAAAGTCCCTGCGCTCCGCCTGCGCACCATCGAGGAAGCGGGGAAACTTTCTCTTGCGTTCACAACAGGCATTCTGATCGGCATCGGCGAAACGATGGAGGAACGCATCGATTCTCTCCTGGCCATCCGCGCCCTCCACGAGAAGTACGGCCACATCCAGGAAGTGATCGTCCAGAACTTCCGTGCCAAAGCGGATATTCCAATGGCTTCGCAGCCCGAGCCATCGCTCGAGGAGATGTTGCGGACGCTCGCGCTCGCGCGCTTGATCCTCGGAGAAAAAATAAACATTCAGGCGCCGCCAAATCTTAGTTATGGCGATTTTCCTCGGCTACTCGATGCGGGAATCAATGATTGGGGTGGAATCTCGCCGGTTACGAGGGATTTCATCAATCCGGAAGCCGCGTGGCCGCAGATCGATTTCCTTAAATCAGAAATTGAAGCGCGCGGCTTCACTCTGCGCGAGCGCCTTGCGATCTACCCCGAATACGTTGGCCGCGCCGAATTCTTGTCGCCTCGCGTGCGCGAGCAGGTGAATCTCCTTGCGGACGCGGATGGATATGCCTCATAGCGCGCGCCTTAAATTGGCGGCCTAACTCCTCTATGGCGAAAATCAAGAACCCTCGCATTACCGCACTGGCGGGCGGCGTTGGCGCATCGAAATTACTCCTCGGCCTCTACCACGTCATGGACCCGCGCGCATTGACTGTCGTGGTAAACACCGGCGACGACATTATTCTTCATGGCCTGAAGATCTCTCCCGACCTCGATATCGTGACCTACACTCTTGCGGGCATCGTCGATCCCGCGAAAGGCTGGGGCTTTCGCCGCGAAACGTTTCATGCCCTCAAGCGCCTCGCCAAATATGGCCGCGCCAACTGGTTCAATCTCGGCGACCGCGACCTCGCTACGCACATTCATCGCACCGCCATGCTTGCCGAAGGAAAGACGCTGACGGAAGCTGCGGAATCCATTCGCACCGCGCTTGGCGTGAAAGCGCGCATCCTGCCCATGTCCGACCAGCCCATCCCGACGATCATCGACTCCAATGAAGGCGCTTCGCATTTTCAAGAATACCTCGTGAAGCACCGCGCCGAGCCCTTCGTCCGAGCGATTCGTTTCGAAGGTGCTGAATCCGCGAAGCCTGCCCCGGGTGTTCTGGAAGCGATTTGTGACGCCGACTGCATCATCATTTGTCCCAGCAATCCCCTTATCAGTATCGGACCTATTCTTGCCGTTCCAGGGATTCGCGACGCCCTCTGCGCGCGGAAAAATGATGTCATCGCGGTTTGTCCCATCGTCGGCGGCAAGTCTCTGAAGGGCCCTTCGGACAAAATGCTCGACCAACTCGGCTACGGATCTTCCGCATCGAGCGTGGCAAAACTCTACGCTGATTTCACAGGAATGTTTGTGATTGACCCGCAGGATAAATCCCAACAGGGAGCGATTCGTAATTTAGGGATGGACGTCGTCGTGCTGCCGACGGTGATGAAAACTGGTACGCAGAAGCGTAACCTCGCTCGGGCTATCCTCAAATTAGCGCGAAAGTAGAAGTGTCCAACCTGAGAGCTGGGAAGGACCATTCTTATTTTACCGGTAGCCCCGTAAACCGAATTCCTGCGGCATGCACTTTATACCGCATGTTCAATCCGATCAGCAGCGCGGTGAGTGACTCCACAATTCTCGCGTTCTCAAGTTTTCCGCCATTCAACGCTCTCGCGCCGGGAATTTTTGCCGCCAGATCAAACGCGATCTGCTTCGCTTTTTCGTCATCGCTGCACACAAGTACGTCGCAATCCACTGGTTCATCGCCCGCGAGCACCTCGGAACCAAGATTCTGGAACGCGGCCGCCACGCTCACTCCTCCCGGCAGCAACTCCTTCGTTTGCTCCGCTGCGGAACCTTGCCAGACTCCCAGCATTCGCGTCGCGGCTCCACCCACCGTTGCTGCCAGCGGCACAGTAGTATCAATCACAATCGTCCCCGGTCTCCACGCGCCCTTCAACTGCTTCAGCAGCGCTGCCTGCCCGGAGAATGGAACCGTCAGCACTACAATTTCACACTGTGCCACCGTCGCGGCGTTGTCCGTGCCATCAATCTGAGCTGTTCCGCCAATGCGCGCGCGTAACTGCGCCGCCGTTTCCGCCGCGCGCTGCGCGTCACGCGAACCAATAACAATATGTTCGCCGGCACGTGCCCAGCGGTACGCCAGCCCCGAACCCTCCGGCCCCGTGCCCCCTAGAATGCCAATCTTCCTCGCCATGACAGATGCGCCCCCTTGCGGCGAGTTTCTCTATTCCTCTGAAACCGCCGCGGGCTTTCAAAACAGTCCCCGATTATACGCGTCATCGGACAGCTTCATATTCCTGGAAATGTTTCCGACTCATCCACGTCCGCGTTTCCCCTCTGCGCAGCGCAGTATGGTATCGTCAAAAACTTCGACCATGCCCCCGACGCCGATCTCTGAAAAAGATTTTCGCGAGGCCCTCGGACATTTCGTTACCGGCGTCACCGTTGTCACCGCTGAGCGCGCTACCGGTCAAGTGCATGGCATGACCGCAAACGCGTTCACTTCAGTTTCGCTGCATCCTCGGCTAGTGCTCGTTTGCGTTGACCATCGTGCGCGTTTGCTGTCCGTACTCAAGGAAAACCGGCATTTCGGCGTCAGCGTGCTGAAAGTGAACCAGGAAGCTTGGTCCGAGTACTTCGCCAAGGGTACGCTCGATGCCGCCGCGGAGGAGCGTCTGGGCATTCGCTACCGCCGGATGCAGAAGGGTGTCCCAGTTGTCGATGGAACCCTCGCCCAGTTGGCTTGCACGACCGTCGCCTCGCATTTGTCCGGAGATCACACGATTTTTGTCGCTGAGGTCGACGCTGCCGAAGTCCACTCTGGCGAGCCGCTTCTCTTTTTTCGCGGCGAGTACCGTCAAGTCACGCCCCAGCGCTAGATCGGATCTCGCATTCTTCGCTTCTAGACTTTTCCTCAGTGATGTCCGCCCAGCGGATCCCGTTTCACGCCGTACTCAGCGCCCCAGCGGTCCGTCATCTGGCTACGTATCTCCCATAACTCCGGGAAGAATTTATGCCGCATGCCCTCCTCGAGAATCTCGACGGGCCTCCCCTTGAGCGACTTGGCTCCGAATCCGATCGTCCGGTGAATCAACTGCATGTGTTCGTAACGGAATTTCTGAAAGAGTTCATCGAATTCCGCCAGCGCTTCCGCTACCACGTACGCATCCCCGTGCTTGTATGCCGAGTCATAGATCTTTTCCACCGTAAGCCCGTGCTTCTCCAAATAGTGCTCACGGAACGAATTCCACAGCGGCTGGTACATCTTCAGCAATACGCGGAAACCAGGTGATTCCTGGCCGCTTCCGTTACCAAGTTTTTTGCGGATTTCCTGATATTCCTTCGGTGACATCGTCTCCAGCAGCGCAATCTGCTGGATCATCAGCTTCTGCGCCGTATGCACGCGCCGGAAAAGCGTCATCACGCGGTTCGTGTTTTCCTGTTGCAGGTATTCATCGATGTCCAGTAGCGTGTACGCGATCAGCTTCATCCACAGTTCTTCGACCTGGTGCACCAGCTGAAACTGCAGCTCGTCGGCGTTACACAGCTCTTCAAACTTTTTCTGACACGTGAGCAGCGTCTTCGTGTTCAAGTACAACTCATAATCGAGCGTCCCTTCTCCGTTCATGATGGCGTAAAACTGTTCGCGATTCACGTCGCCTCCCTAAAGTGGCTCGTTGTACACATCGATGCCGCGAGCCGCTCGCCGAGAACCGAGAGGCGGGCGGTCAAATGCCAGCTCAATTGGAAAAGTGAGGAAAAGGCCGAAAGCTTTCCGCTCGACAATTTTACCGTTCGGAGCTGCCCGAAGGCCGCGCCTGCTCCGCGGAATCGCCAGCTTCTTTGCGGTGACTCTTCACTTCGCGCAGCGCATAGATCGGCTTGTTCTGCGACTCGTAATACGTCCGCGCCAGCATCTCGCCGAGAAACCCCATCGAAATAAACTGCACCCCGCTCAGGAATAGCGCCACGGCCAGGAGCATCAATGGCCCGTGTTCTGCCATTACCGGAGTGTGGTACACAAATTTCTTGATTGCCAGAAAGAATCCTAGCAGAATGCCCAAACCCGCGCCGCCCATGCCCAGCAAGCCAAAAAATTGCAGCGGCCGCGTCGAGTAATCCAGCAGAAATTTCACCACCATCAGATCGAGAAAAACCCGAATCGTCCGGCTGATCCCGTAATTGGACTTTCCGCTTTTTCGGACAAGATTCGTGATCGGCACTTCCGTGATTCGCGCGCCCGTCGTACTCGCCAGCGCTGGAATGAACCGGTGCAGTTCGCCGTACAATTGGATTTCCTGAATGATCTCGCGCCGGTAGGCCTTGAAAGTCGTTCCGAAATCATGCAGGTCCACGCCCGAAAGCTTGGCCATCATCAAATTGGCCATCCGGCTCGGCAATTGCCGCATCAGCCAGTGGTCGCGCCGCGCGTGCCGCCACCCGCTCACCAGGTCGTATCCTTCCTCGATTTTTTCCAGGAAGCGCGGAATCTCTTCCGGGTCGTGCTGCAAGTCCCCGTCCATCGAAATGATGATCTCGCCGCGCGCAAAATCGAATCCTGCTTTCAGGGCCGCCGTCTGCCCGAAATTCCGCCGCAGGCGCACCAGGTTGACGCGGCGGTCGTGCTCGTATATGTCGGACAATACTTTGAATGAATTATCGCGGCTCCCGTCATCCACGAACACCAGTTCGTACGGCTCGCCCAGCCCGTCCATCACTTCCGTCAATTTCATGTAGAGGGGTGGGACGTTTTCCTGTTCATTTAAGAACGGGACGACGACGGAATAGCGAATGGATGATTCGTCTTTCATGCTTCGCTGGCGACTAGGCCATAGTCTATCAGGCGTATCCCCCGCGACGCGACAAGATTTCGGATCCCCGTGTCGGTCAGGATTTCTACCTCCGTCCCTCGCGAGGCTTGCAACCGCGTCGCCGATTTCCCCAATTCCGCGTCCACAAATCCGGGATGGCACATCAGCTCCGTGGTGCCCTCGGGCAAACTCCTCAGTAAACGCGCCACTCCTTCTCGCGTCAGTTCTCCCGTCTGCGCAATCCCGCAAAAATAATCAGCCGTCGCGATCCCCATTCTGTCAGCTTGCTCGCGCGCATCCCTCGCCAGCAATTTCAATCCGCGCGCCTGCACTCCTTGTTTCATCACCACGGAAGCGCGGTGCTCCCTGCCCGTGGCTAGCGCCGCGCGCAAGTTCGAGCTCTCGAGGGCGACGCGCACCGCGCCGATGCCATGCCTCTTCGCCAGCCTCAACGCAATCTCAAATAGTCCCGGCAGCATGTGCACATGCTTGTGCCCGTCCAAGTGCGTCGGCTGGATCCCGGCCCCGCGCACTTTCCGGATTTGCGCGTCCCATTCTCGCTCTGCCTCCTCCAGCAGCAAGCCACGTCGCGCCAGGCGCAGAAGGAGGCTTTCCGGCCCGCCAGCAAGCATTCCCGCCCCATTCACCAGGCTCTTCACTTCTTCTCGCGCCGCCACGGGTTCCCCTTCGCTCAGGTTCAGGTGCACTCCCACTCGCAGCCCCGGCGTGGACCGTACCAATTCCACGCCGCTGGCAAACGCTCGCCCATTCGCCAGCAGGGACGCGCTTGTCACAATCCCGTTGCGGTGCGCTTCGGCGATCCCTCGGTTCACGCCCTCCGTCCACCCCAGGTCGTCCGCATTGACAATCAGGTTTCTCACGCCTTGTCCTGTCCCCTCGTTCCTACCTGTCCTTTCGGCCAGCTATTCTTTCGTCCGCAACCCGCGTCTGTACCATTGACGGTTTCTAATCCCAACTCTAGCATGGCAACATTGAGGCGAAAATGCAGGTAAAGACCTCGGGTAAGCCCAAGGAAACAAAACCTATCGGTTCGCCCACGCACGATAAGCGCCGCGGCCACCGCATGAACTCGCGCGTCCCCGTGCGCCTGGAGTGGGATGTTACCTCCGGCAAACGCCAGAGCGTGGAAGCCCACACCCGGGTCATTAATCCCTATGGCTGCATGATCGTGCTCTCCCAATCGCTCAATTTGGAACATCGCATCGCGCTCACCAATCTCATCAACGGCGCCAGCAACGCCGCGGTAATCGTTTGGAAAGGCAATCCGCGCCCGGATGGCTGGGAATACGGCGTCGAATTGGTCGCGCCCGCAATGGATTTCTGGGGGATGGAACTGTGAAGCCGACGATCCCCGTAAAGCCCGGTCTGGCAAAACCGGGCGCTGTCGCCTCGCGCCCGCCCACGGCGGAAGAGCGCCGCCGCGCGCAGCGCGTCCTCCTGCGCATGACCGTTGTCGTTCGCATTGACGGGAAGCCCCAGCCTGTCCAGGGCGTCACCCACACTGTCAGCGAAAATGGCGGTCTAATCGTTCTTCGGGAACCCCTCGCCGTGGGAACCAAGATCACCATCGAAAATCCCACGGCACAGAAAACCGTCGAAGCGAAAGTCGCGCGGCCGCCTCAAACCTCCGGCCAAGGTTCCCTCATCCCCGTCGAATTTTCCACCCCATCCCCCGGCTTCTGGGGCATCGTATTTCCGCCGGCTCCCAGCGCTGTCTGAAACTGCGCTTCTCGTTGAGCCCGGTTCCCGAAAATTCCACTTGACATTTGTTAGCGTTTCGAGTACTCTACTCATCGTGAAAGTCTGCGCTTGAAAGCGGGAGTCCCACTCCCGTTTTTTCTTTTCAGGGGCCGTGCCGGCGTCCGCGGTGCCTGAGTTCCCGACAACATCGTTCTCCAGGGTCGCCTACGCCCCTGCAAAAGCGAAGTTTTGAGAGGAATTATGGTTAGTTCCAAGCCTTTTAGAATCAACACTTGTAAAAGTGTATCAAAACAAACAACTTCAACCATCTTTAGAATCAACACTTATGAAAAACATAGGGGGGTGGGGAGTTATTGTTAACCAAATTTCCGACGAGGGAATTTGTCCTGAGCGAGCGCAGCGAGTCGAAGGATCTCCGCTCACTGCACCGATACCGTTGTCGTCCCGCTCGACGCTGTGTAATTGCTGTCTCCGGAGAACCTCGCCGTGATCGTCAGCGTCTTGCCTTGAGGAGTCTTGCTCGATCCGCCGCCTCCGCCGCACCCAGCAATCCCCGCTGCGGCCAGCGCAAAGACAACCAAGCCCCCGTAAACATATCTAAGCCGCCTCGCCCGCGGCATCTTCCACAGGAACAAGCCGTAGAGCAGCGCGCAACATAGCAGCAGCCAGAACGCCGTAAGCGGCAGCTTCAGCCTCCACGGGGACGTAGTATCCGGAATCCCCAGCGCCGAAAGCGTTGTCATCAGCGTCGCCGTGAGTTGAGGGCCATTCGCAGATCCAGGAGACGGCGTAAGCTGCACCATCCCGCTAATCGGCGTCGAACCGTTCAGGAATTGCACGGGTGTAGCCAGTAAATTCCCGCCGGGAGCACCGGGAGCGTCGCCGCTGAACTGCGTTGATGTCAGTGTCGCCGTCAGCGTCACCATACCCCCCGAGGTAATCGACGTTGGGCTCGCCTTCACCACCGTCGTCGTCCCCGCCTGCGTGACGCTTACCATCACGGTGGAAGGGTTCGCGGGCTTGTTGTAGCTGCTATCTCCCGAATAAGTCGCCGAGAGCGTGTGCGCTCCTGTCGGTAGCTGAATAGGCTGGTTTTCTGTATGTCCCAGGATATTCAAGGCGAATGTCCCGCCATTGGGCGCAGCACTGCTTCCATTGTCGGTTATGGTTACCGTTCCGGTCGCATCCGTCGCACAGCCCGTCGTGCCGCCGCCCTGCACAAAAGGCTGGCAGTTCGTGCTGGTGCCAGAACTATTCAAAATGTCCGCGCGCAAAACGTAACTCGACCCATAAACCAGGGACGTTGGATTGATCGTGACCGTGTTGCTGCCGCCGAAACTCAGGAGATCCAATTGCAGCTGGCTCTGTTCCGGCGTCACGGTAACAGAAATCTTGCTCGAATCGCTCGGACCAAAAGCATTGTCGCCAGGATAGTGCACCGACACGTTGTAGCTGCCCCCCGGGAGGGAGTTCGTGACTATTGTCGCCAAGCCGTTACCGTCGAGAGTTGCGGCACCCTCGCCAAGGACCCCAGAACTCGCCGGGTTCAAATTTGGATTCGCGTCGGTGAGCAATGAAACCGTACCTGAAGGCGTGCCCACTGCAGCTGGACTTGGCGCCACACTGACTGAAAAGCTGGTCTGCATTCGATGGGGAACGTTGCTAAGACTAACGGGTTGATGCGACACGACCGTAGTGGCGGTTGTTTTCAGGCCGGCCTCGAAGGTAACCCAAGCATTGGCCAGATTCGCCACGTTCACAGACCCTAGCCCTGTCGCCAAGTCGTATCCGGCTGCCGTTGTCCATGCAGGTGTTGTGGGACTGGCCGTGCTTACAAGAACGCCGTTCGTGCCCGCGGTCTTGCTGCTGCAATTCGGGGAACTTCCTGCGCAGGGGACAGAGTTGTTCCCCTTGGTGACATCGTTGAATGCACACGTCGAGCCGGAAGGAGCCTCGGCTGAAGAGTTGCAGCTCTGTCCGGCGGTGGCGGCGATCTTATATAACACGGGGTTGGCGTTGCCCTGACGACCGTTATTCTGATTGATCAACGCCATGATGCCCGCAAATGCAGGTGACGACGCAGAAGTGCCTCCTGATTCAAAAAAGCTGAAATGCCCGTTAGAATCCGGCACGCACGACGGCGGACTTCCGGCCGAAATCCCATCCGCCTGGCACAGTAGATAGGAGCTCTTGGATTGCGGCCCGTCGCTCGCAAACAAGGCAACATCTGGCGTATAGCGATGGTTGTCACCTGCTGCGATTCCGTTCGGCGTTATCCCGCTTTGAAATGACGGCTTTGCGTAGATACTGCTCGGCCCGCCGCTGCCCCCCACGATGTTCAGCAGGGGACTTGTGCCCGCGAGGGCGCAGACCGTATTGAGGGTCGCGCTAGTGGCGGTTGCGGCACAGGAATCATTCCAGGTTGTTTCGGGAATGTATCCCAATGCGGACTCTCGAGTCAGAGGGAGGTTGGTTGTGTTCCAGAAACTCGTTTGCCTCCCTACATCGTCAAAATCCGTTCCGCCGACGGCTACGTTGAAAGGAGTGGAAGCAATGCCGCTTACAGCAAGCCCGAGAGTTGCGGCGGTTGCAGTGTTGAAATCATTGCACCCAGTGGAACCCGGGTCTCCGGCAGCGACCATCACGGTAATACCTTGTGCAACTGCCTGTTCCCACAGCGAGTTGTAAAAGTTGTTGCCTGCCGTGCCTAGACTTGATTCGCAACTGCCGAAACTCTCGCTCATCACCGGCGCGATATTGTTATCAATGATATAGAGCGCAGAGAGGTCGATGCCGAATGCGGTCTGGGTGTCTTCCGACACCACAAAGTCGATCGTGGCATTTGGGGCCACCATCCCCGCTATTTGCACATCGAGGTCGCCTTCGCCTTCGTCCCCATTCAAACCGGGATCCGGCCCATTAAGAATGATGTTGGGAGGATTCGTAGGAAGGCTGAACAGCGTTCGAAAATCCGTCACGTCTTGCGGGTTAATATTTGAGTCAGCCACGATCGCGATGTGCTGCCCTGTTCCATCGAGAGAAGCAGGAATGTTGTAGATTTTCGCGAAATCGGCCGGGCCAACAAGGTAGGAGCCACCGCTGGTGGTGAACTGAGGGATGACACGGCCTTCCGCGGTTCGCGTGAAAGCCCCGACGATACGCTTCATCGACTTTCTCGGGAAATTGTGCAGCGACACTATCCCCGTGACCACCGGCTTGAGCGCTATCGGAATCTCGGGATCGCTCACATTGCCCTGGTGCTCTTCACTCGTTAGAAGAAATTTGTGAATGTCCGTCGCGAACGCGCTTCGTACCTGACCTACGTTCCCTGAAAACTCGATGATTGTACGGCCTTTCGATATCTTGCTGACCTGAAACCCATGTGATGTCAGCCAGTCTGTCACCGCTTGAATGTCTGCATCCGCTGGACCGAACTGTTTACCAAACTCCTCGGGCGTGAGCCACTTGTGATAATTCGGCGAGCCTTTCGTCAGTTGTTCTTCCATCAACGCGCTCAGTGCCGCCTGTTGCTCCGGGCTTCGCTGCAAGAGCAGCAACATCCGATTCATCGGCTGGGAATCGGCCACGACTCCCTGGTCAAACTCCGGCCGCGCCAGCGGGTGGACGTTTCCACGCAATTGCACCCGATTCGTCTCGTCCACCGCTTCTGTAATCCGTGCGCGGACCGGCTGCGTCTGCGCGCTCGCTCCACCGGCCGAAAAAGTTAGAAGGGAAGCTGCCACTAAGGGAATGAATCTGTCGCCAAGTTTAGGTAGTCTCATGGCCCGCCTAGGCAAACGATTCAGCATGCAGTCCAGCGGAGCTTCCGCGACGCAGCCCCACAATCGTCATGCGTAAAGGATAGCCTCGGGCAGAGAATGGTTGCCTGCGGCTAGGACTCGGCCGAAGACGCTCCCACGCCATAAAACGGCAATAGGCTAACACATTAGTCTGTGCACTCTCTAGGGACTTACCTCCCGCGTTAAGACGCATTCCGTGTTGCCCAGCGGCCCGAACGGTCTTGACCTCACCGAGTGAATCCCAACAAAAAGGGCGTTCCGGTTTCGGGAACGCCCTCTCTTATCTCAAGACGGCCTCGACAGCCATTTTCAAGCTGCGATTCCTGGCGCGTTAGAGTTGCTTTCCCTCAGCGTCTAGAAACTTCAACTCGCCAAGCCCTAACTCCTTGATCCCCGTCTCGATCTTCGCTCGGTCGCCGACCACCACCCAGATTAGGTTGTCCGGATGGATCACTGTCTTGGCGGCATCCTCGACGTCGCTCGTCTTTAGCGCCCGGACCTTCCCCGCGAGTGTATCGTAGTAATCGTCCGGCAATCCGAATTGCACCAGGTCGCTGATCGATTGTCCCACCGCATCCAGCGTTTCCCGCGAGCCCGGCAGGCTCAGGGTTTCATTCGCCTGGATGCTCGCCAGCTCGTCAGCCGAGATGGGACGTTTCCCCACGATGTCATGGAACTCCTTGTTCATTTCCGCTAGGGATTCCTTGGTTTTGTCCGTCTGCACAGGCGCACGCGCGAAGAACGGCCGCTGCGCCCGTGCCGGCCAGAGCAAACTCCGCACGCCATAGGACCAATGCTTATCCTCGCGCAGGTTCGAGTTCAGCCGCGAGCTGAACATCCCGCCAAAGCCGTCGTTCATCGCCTCGATGGCGATCTCCTTCGGATCAGCGGTCGGCGGCGCAATGTTGCCGGCGATGATGACCGATTGCAGCGCCCCCGGCTTGTCCATCAGATAAACCGTGGACTTCGGCGTCAGCGGAACGCTCTTGATGTTTTTCTTCGGCACTTGCCCGGGCTTCCATCCCGCAAACAATTTTTCGAGTTTTGGAGTCAGTTCAGCGAGAGTCGTGTCTCCCGTCACGATCAGCGTTGCATTGTTTGGCCGAAACCATGTTTGGTGGAATTTTACCAGGTCTTCCCGCGTCATCTTCGAAACGCCGGCCTTCGTCCCGGAACCCGTCAGCGGATTCCCGTAAGCGTGGTCCGCCCCGTACAACAAGCCCGGGAAAACGCGCAGCGCCATCTGCACCGGCGTGTTCTGCTCCCGCTCGATTGCCGCAAGCTGCTGCTTCTGCTGCCGCTTGAAATCCTCCTCCGGAAAGACGAGGTTCAGGATCACGTCCGCAAACAGTTCCAGCGAGGGATCCAGCTTCGTCTTCAAAGCCGAAAGGCTCACGGTGGACAAATCCAGGTTCGAAAACGCCCGCAACTCGGCCCCGAGCATGGCCAATTGGTCGCTGATCTGCAGCGCCGTTCGCGTTCTTGTGCCGCCATCCAGCAAGGAACTGGTCAGCTTTGCCGTTCCAGGCGCCGCAAATCGGTCTGCAGCGTAACCTGCATCCGCTACCATCCAGAAATTCACGAGCGGAGCTTCGTGCCGCTCCGCGAGGATTACCTTCAACCCATTCGAAAGCGACGCTCGCTGCAGCTTGGGCAGCTTCAGTTCCGGAGGCGTTCCGGGTTCCGGCGCTTTCGAGCGATCCGCTCCTGTGGACGCCGTCTTGTACTCGGGGAACGGACGCACTTCGAGGATGTACACGCCGTCAGACAGCCAACGATTTGCCGCGGCCTTTAAGTCCTCCGGCGTAGCTTCCCGCACGCGCTTCATTGAAATCTTGTATGCGTCGGGACTCCCCCGGA
>Ga0307479_10000267_pt1 | contig 49779 bp, 48 predicted proteins | sample atmos_gasesECM4C_FD_203743 | JGI IMG/M metagenome (GOLD analysis project Ga0307479, IMG submission 203743) | Hardwood forest soil microbial communities from Morgan-Monroe State Forest, Indiana, United States - atmos_gasesECM4C_515 | ecosystem: Environmental > Terrestrial > Soil > Temperate...
GGATGGTTCATTGAGTACGATTCCCACACCAGCCAAAAAGAGGCGTGTGTTGCTCGTGCCTAGATCAATCGCGACGCTTGGTCCTCTAAATGAAAATCCGGGCTTGCTTCTCGCTTCCGGTGCTGGCTGCTGTTTCTCATCAATCAGAGCCCCAGACGTGAGGGCTCCAGTCATTACGACATCAGTGCGCAGGATATTTTGCGGTGGAACCCCGGTTCTCAAGTCAGCATCTCGAAGATCCGCGCCGCTAAAATCCACATCCGTCAAATGGCAGCCAAAGAAATTTGCTCCCCTGAGGTCCGCCTGCTTGAAAGTACAACCCGCCACGGCACCAGCAAAATTGATCTTGTTCAACTTTGCGCTATCCAAGCAGATTGCTCTTGCGTTGGGTATTCGAATGTCCGCGTTGCTTAAGTCCGCAAATTCCATCTGCAGCGGCGGCTGCCGTTCGAGACTGGATTCCTTCGACCTACTGTAAGCTTGTATCATCTCGGTGGCGAACACTTTCATCAAGTCTGTCCACCCGGCTTTCGGCCGCTGTTCCGCGGGGAGGCTTACAAAGCGACAGACGAATAGGTATTCCATTATCGAGCGGTGCGCGAACTTGAGATTGCCCAGTGCATCGCGATTTAGTAGCGACCGCCTTCTAATCACTAACGCATCTGGCGCGCTGCCGAATTCTGGTAAGAGCTTGGAGAGTTCATCGGGTGGCAACCGTTCGGCGCCTCGCTTTTCGCGGTTCGTATAGAGGTCGATTGCTAACCATTCAGAGAACTGCCGAAGCTGTGTTGGGTCAATCCATCCCTTTTCGCGCTTTAGCCATTTCTCAACCATTACTTCGTAGAGCTGAAACGCATACTCGATTCTTAGTCCCGCGCCCATGACATCTGGAAGATACGTCAGAAGCATGGGCCTTACGGTGAGAAGCGGAATCTTAGTTATGAGACTGAACGCCCTACGGCGCTTCATCCACATCGCCCATGGAAAGCGCTTGCGCAAATACTCTGCGATCTGTTCGTCAGTCAAAGGCGAAATATATAATTTCCAGAATTCATACATCGCAGATTCACCGAGTTGCCGCGGAGCGATAATCATCACGCCAGTATCTCTGGGGATTTCCTCGTCCGAGGCAAAGAACTGCGTCCGACAAGTGATTAATACCCGGTTGAATCCTGAACATACCTTCATTAGCTCTTCAAGTCGCCCCCGGTGATCTCGCACCGCCTTTGGATCTTCATCAAAAGCATCGAGGAATAGGACGGTATCTTTTTTCCCCACAATTCTTGAGATATCTTCTAGTACATTTGGGGTCGCTAAGGGTACGACGGCCAGGCGCCGACGGCGGCGTTTGCGTAAATTATGCGCATAGTAGTTGATTACGAACGAAGTCTTTCCCATACCGGAGTCCGCGAGCAGAAATATGTGCCGATGTGGTGACTGTTTGTCTAAGAATCGTTCGACCGCCCCGAAAAGATCCTCTCGAGTAGAAACAACCTGCCGAGCCTCGGCCTCCTGGCTTGGATCTACACTCGTGCAGTAAGGCTTGACGTAATATCGGAGAGCCCCATCGATCACTTCCGACGGATAATAATCAGCTCCGAAGCTTCGTTCGATGCGCGATCGCTCACGGCGCCTTTCAATGTGCTGCCACCCTGCTAGTACGGTCCGGAAGACAGCGGCAAGTGAAACAAGGATCCCGCCGATATAGGTCCATGTCACGTTGCTCGGCAGGAGTAAACCAAGGGTCGACATCTTATCCTCCCGGGGCAAGAGTCGCGAACCTAACCATAAGTGCACAGATTCGCTGACGAGCAGTGTGGCTGCAGGACAATCAATTTAGTGTGCGAATGATAAATCGGTTACGGCTGCAATTTCTAGCGGGATCTGATCGAGAGACGGGTGGCTGCGCCTTAATGCCGAAAAACGCCTTTGGGTGGCGCACACCTGCGGGTTTCAGCGTGCGGTTTTTGACTCTTAAGCGAAGGCGAGGCGGCCGCGCGGGGCGGGAATGAGGCGAAGAGGAAGTGGCGAGTGACGAGTGGCGACAAATGATTTCCACGTTGGCGAGAGCTTCCTTGTAGGTCTTTCCACCCCAGCGGCGGATCACAGTTTCCTCGGGGACGCTGCTTTGCAAGCACGCCGTCATCTCACCTAAGTCGTTGAATCGGCGTTGGTTAACAGTGCAAACCCTGTGTTAGTTGGGCTACTACATGGGCTACACAAAATAAGGGTACTTTGTTGTGGGTTCCGGAATTAGCGGCTCAGAATTTCCGGAACCCACAACTTCTCAGCATCTTTGATATGAACTTTTAAGATTGGCTAAGAGTCAGATAGAACGCGGAGTTTTTTTGAAACGAAAGAGAACCTCTTGGTCACTATTAGACAGCAGGCCCCTGCTCGACCCCATCCGATGCGTGATTGCTAGAGGGACAGCAGGGCGCTGTTCTGAGAGGGAGGCGAGACTATGACGGCCGATTTGAAGAGTAGACGAGCGGCGACGCGATGGATCCTGCCGCAGCCATACGAACGCTACTGGACGTCTCGGCGGCCTGTTCTCGTTTCCCGCTCCCGGTCAAACTCCAGTACTGACCGAGTCTTATGTAATAGCCTCGCCGCTTACCTTCCGCATCTACGCGATCTTCGCCACGGGCAAGTCGGAGGGACAAAGGCCATGCCTCGACACGGCGGTTTTCCATCATTTCGAAGAAGTACGGAGGCGAACAGTAGCGGCAGCCTGATAAAACCATTGACTTTTCGGAAGACTAACGGAAAATAGCCCTTAGCCCCTCGTTACTATCGATACGGTAAGAAGACTTCTTGGCTTTCAGAACTGGAGTTTGCTGATGCCAGAAGACTCCGCAATGGACCAGGCTTCAGCCAAGCTGGCGGAAGCTGTCCGAGGTATTATCCGCGAGTCAGGCGTTAGCACTGGCACGGCACGGAATACTGAAGATACCGCCAATCCGGGACTATGGAATGTTTTCTTCCTGCTGCTGTTAATTTCGAATCTGGCTTTCACTGTTTATCTCATTCCAACCAAATTGATGGAAGGACCGCACTGGGAATTATTAGGGAAGGCGATACCAGCGGTTGGTGGAAGTCTCTTCGTCATTGTAGCCTCTTGGTACAAGAGCTGGACGTTGCGCGTCTGTAAGACGTCGACCTTCAGAATCAGCCAGGCAGCTCTGAGTATCATCTTTCTCTTTTCACTGTGGATCCCGTGGCTACGCGTCCAGCCACGGATAGACCCTCTCGACGCACAGGTCCTGGTGGATGACGAGACGGAGCCGCGAAATGTGAGCGCGCCAATGTGGCTTTCGATGAAACCGCATTCCTTCAGAGTAAGGATTTGGCAATCAGGGAAACCCCGCGAACGAAAATTTGGGCTGACTCGGAAGGAACTCCTTCAGGCGTCCTTTTGGGGCGAACAGCCCCGCTGGGCCATGTGCTACAAGGTGAAGTTTAGCTCGGGCACCCCGGGGATTAAGGTCAGAATCGTCTCTGATCCAGCCTTCGGTTTTGACAAAGACTTCCTTAGAAACTGGTTGCCTGAGCACTCGCTGCAAATGGGGCCAGACAACTCACTGATTTTCATTTTGCCGAGTGCAGAAGACAGTTCAGGTGGAACGCAACTCCCCATGGGGAAATATAAGGTAATCCCGTTTAAGGGTGGTTGTCAGGACGGAGAGTCGCAGGATTTGACTGTCGGTCCTGAGTCGGATAAACCAACAACATTTATGGATCTTAAGTGCGACCAGTGAAGCGATTTCGAGGAGGTGAAGTGGGTGCTACAGGGCGGGCATGCGTCCTACTTTCGGCTCTTCTGCTTCCTACTCCGACGGTGTGCATAATCCCTGTCTTCGATTCCGAGTTGCTGGAGCAGGCGGCAACGCCCCCATCAGATGCTTACATCCATGCTCTGCCGACATATTGGGTTGCCCCTACTGAGGACCCCGGGATTCCTGCTGCCGCAGTAGACACATCGGCGCGAGCTTTAGGAAAAGAAATACGTAATAAGTTGGCAGATTCAGACCGAGTGAAAGAGACGACGGATATTTACAGGAAGGTTAACAATTGTCCCGCTTACCCGTGCGAAATCGTGGTCGAAGAAGTGAACGTGATAGACGATTCCCTGTATTTTCGGCTGGAGTTGAAGACGCTCAGACCACCGCGTGACAGATCGCCTCAGCCCCCTCACCCGGGAATTGATAAGCCGTATAAATGCACGGTGACTTCAGACATGACGGCAGCCGATTGCCGAAGCGAAGCCCCTGCAAAGCTCGCGTATGCTTTGAAGTTGCACGACCAGGCCTACCACCGGGGGAATCAATGACGAGGCAGTCGTGCGTGAGATCATCGCTCTTGGCTGTTCTGATCGGTGCCATGTTAGCTGCGGCTCAAGAGCCCAACTCAGCGCCAAACAGTGCCCGCCCGGCTGTATACATCGTCGAATTTATTACGGTCGATACGGCTCAGAAAGCCGAGCAACCCGGGCGCCGGTACCTGGGCCGGTTTGCCACCACCCTGGCAGAATTGAAGCTGGTGGAATCCGACGACTTGGAAATCAAACACGTCTCAATCCTTCCCGTATGCGGTTCTGAGCAGACAGAGCAGCCTGTCGGGCCTAGTCAAGCCGCATTCGGGCCCCGCGTGGATGGTAAGACGCCGTACTACGTCATTCGCGGATCGATAGAGTCTCGTACTTCTGAAACACAGGCCTCTCCAGCTCGGCAGGCGAACGGCGTCCTTGGCGAGATGGTTTTGAACTACGAGTTAAGCAAGGTAGTCGACTGCACTCCCCAACCGCTGGTCCGGAGATCCAGCCCGTTCCGTCACAACAATGCCTTAGAAACCTTGAGCTTGATGTCGGACATGCTTGCCCTTCGACTCAAAAATGCAGTCACAGAACGCGTTAAGGTTGACATCCAACAGATTGAGCTCACGGGGCAGTCACCCGATGAGATTAAAATTGCGACTGCACTGGGGGATGCGATCGTGCAGCGCTTGGGGCACGGCGGCAACTACGAACCCCAGGATGTGCGCGACGGCAAGGCGCAGTCAGGAGGTGAGTATATCGTCCGAACAAAGTTACAGGTGAGGCGGAGGCTCAAACCCTTCCTTCTGCGCTCCGACATCTCTGGAGCGACGGTTGAGTTTTCTATTCTCGGCGGCGGCAACGTGCTTTGGAACAAGACTATCCCTCGCGACTTTCCGGAAAAGGGGCCGAAGAGTCTTGACGACCAATTCGCCTCTCTCTATGGAGATGTGGCGGAAGCAATCCTTAGTGGATTGAGTAGTGTGCGCAGCGCTCGGGCTGCCAACATCGATCGAAATTTAACCAAGGCGGATGAGCAGGAGTTGCGCAGTAAGGCGGATAACCTCCTATGTAACAGCGCGGAATCTGGCTGCCGCCCGCAGCCGGAAGCGGCGCTGCCCCTCCTCATCGAGTTGGCGCATCGCACTGGACAAGGCGTCGATGCGGTGGAACTTCTGGCCCAGACGCAAAGTCAGTTGGGGAACTATCTGGAGGCCGCGCAATCTTTCGATCAGGCGTCCACTTTGGCAGTAGGGCAACCTCCCCAAAGAATCATTCACCTTCTGAATCAATCCGGCGATGCCTGGTATCATGCCCAAAATTATGTGAAAGCCGCGGAGAAGTATAAGGCTGCGCTCGACGAATCTGCTCGGAACGTTGACTCACTTCCTCCCGATTTGCAAATGCAACCCGACCTCCAGCTTCAGCTAGCCCGCAGTCTACGCTTCGGCGGAGAGCGGCAGTCGGCATTCCGGTCTTTGCTGGGCAACACCGCGGTTGTGAATGATCCAACGCCCTTTAATCTGGAACTGCGTGAATTGATTGCCTCGATGCGCCCCGATGAATTGACTTGGGCGGAAGCTCAGATCGGAGCAAGCCAAAATCGTGGACTCGATTCCAATGTGCGTGCTGTTCTCTATGCACAAATGGCGACGCAGGATTTGCGTACGACACGCGATCTGAACAAGGCAGACGATGAGTTGCGGAAAGCGGAGGCAATTCCACAGGACACCCTCTCGACATCAGTGCGTGCCATGGTGTTACGATCGCGAGGCGAATGGTTTTGGTACGACGCGAAGTGGAAAAACGCTGAGCCTCTCCTACAGCAGGTTTTGGCTCTCGACGAAACTTCGGCAAGCCGGCACGAATTGGCCCTTTTCTACTATGAGTGGGCATCAGTTCCCGATCAGGACAAAGAGAAAGTCAACGAACACTGGAGCCGTGCTGCAGAGGTGGCTCTGCCGCTCGTTGAGCGGCGCACTCCTGACGCGACTGATGAGATTCTCCGCTATGCCGACAACATTTATCGGAATTCTAATCACCATTTGGGTAAAGAGAAGGATAGAGAATCCAAGAATCGTTTCCAGAACATCTTGGAGAGGCATCCGGGCGATCCTCTGGCATTGAGCGCCCTGATGGGCGTGTGCACGGACTATCTTCAGGACTTTACTTGCTCTTTGGAAGCCGCCGAAGCGCTGGACAAGATCGGCATCGGGAATAATGCCGGAGATCTACTCGATGTTGCTGAAATATACGTGCTGAGCGGGCACTACGATGAGGCGCTCATCAAAATTGAGCCTGTGACCGCGGACCCAGCCGCGGCGCCGGTTTATCATGTTGTGGCACATTTTTATCGAACTTGGGCGCTTCTGGGAAAAGGCGACACCAAGGGCGCCGAAGAATCTGCGAAACTCTGGAAGAATGATATTGCCGCGTTCCGCAAGCAGGGGGGGAGTTCCGAATGGGTGTTTGGAGGAGCCCCCTTAGCACTAGAGAACGAGCGGAAGGTGTCAGAGAACTATAAAACGGCGCTTCACAAAATGATGAATGCGTTGAATGATCCTGCGGCACCACTGCCCATCTTCCCCCATTAGCTAGCTTAGTACTCCTGCTCGTAAATACGGTGACGTATTACCCAGGGCTGCTTTGAGTTGACAAGAAAGGATATTGACGCCGACCTACGATGCCTAGTTAGAACTGCGAGTTTTCTGAAACCCGACTCAAAGCAATGGGTGATCGGTGTTACTCAACGCTCGTTTGTGCCGAGCGCGACAAAGACATTTTCGAGAAAATGGGCTGTAGGCTCGAAGAATCGAAGGCGCTGTCAGCGGATGGAAAGGAAATCCCAGGCTCTGTTGTGATGGTGGATGAGCACGCCAACTACGGACACGATGACGAGCTGACCGCGCTGACAGGCATTCCATTTCTGGCTTATGGCGGTTCGTGCCCGGGTGCTTACGGCGACCACCTCATTGTTTCGGACGGCAAGGACTGGCATTACTCCGAAGCTCTGCATGAGAGCAACTATCCCGCCGTAGGAGTGGAAGTTGGCGGGGTGATCCGCGACTCAGAGGTGAACGACGCAAGGAAATACTGGACGGTGTATTTGACCGCCGTGACTGCGATCAAGAGAGCTGCGTGAAGGGGCAGGCCCAGGTTCCTCGAACGGGACTTCTGGCCCGGAGCGACTGAGGCCATTGAATACCTCCGCATGGGGGATTTTCCGCAAGATCTAGCGGAAACGGCTCGGAATGGCTCGCACTCCTCTGGCTAATTCAACGGAAAGTCAACAGCGCGAGATTCGCAGAATTTATCAAAAATCAGTAAAAGCATTTTGTTAGTATTAGTGTTGACTTCATCTAAAATAGATGATACACATCCGAAACCCTGTTCCGAATCCGATGCGACTTTGGACGAGACTTGTCCGCTGTAGCGCTTGTTCACAACATTCTCAAGGTTGAGGATATCAGCGTAACCGAGCATTGTGGTTGAACGAGCAGTTCTCGATAGTCAGGACGATCAAATACTTGATCGGAAAATCTGACTGCAGCTTCCTGTTCCGGTGCACCCAGGGACCGGCGAGTGCGAGGTCAACAAAGACACCGAGGAGGCCATAGGAATGGCTCAGGTAACCGTAAACATTACTGGTGCTTCGCGAGGCGCAACTTTTACTTGGAACGCGAAGCTGGTTCCGCTGGTGGACATGGGCGGCGGATCCTTCAGTGGCGTGGTTCAGTCAAATCCAGGAACTTTCATCTATGCGATTGTCGTTTTCGGATCGCCCGGTGATGCATGGACTGCGACCGTCACCGATGGAACCACCACACACAACCACGCGGGGCACATGTCGCCAGGTGGTTTCGACACCACAGGCGATACAGCCTTTACGGTGCAAAAATGAAACGCAACTATATATTCCTTTGTCTGCTCATGTTGGCGTACTTTCCTTGTTCGGCACAGACGAGCCAATCGCCATCGGGCACCGCCAGCAACGGATCTGATCCGAAGCAGAGTTTTGTCTCACCACTTGGTTTAGGGACTGGAGCGACAGTCGCGGTGACTCAGAACGGGACGAATATCACGGCTGCGGTGGCTCGTCAAATGATCAATCCGGCCATAAACTTCTGGCAGGTCGCATTTTCGGGGACAACCAACACAAACGGTCAGGCGTCTGTTTACTCGACTCAGCAATCTGATGCTCCGGCATTCAAGGGGAAGATAGGATTTGGACAATCGTCATTTATCAGGCCATGGTTAGTATTCACCGAAACTGCGGCGGACTTTATGGAGCAGGCTTGGTGCCGGGACCTGGTGAATCAGGTCAATAAGACCCTTCCAGCCGCGGGCCAGATCACAATACCGAGCAGGGTGTTATGCGTAGATGCTGTAGCACTGGAGAAGAAAGCTCTGGACGCGTACCCGCCGGTTGACGGAACCGGAAAAGTCGATACCAAAACGCAAGCGGCCGACCAACTGGTGCTTCTGGACCTTGGAAACGTTGCAAACGCGATGACGCCACCTGTCGTAGAGAATATCTGTAAGAATTTTGAGAAGAGCGATCCAGACTTCTTTCAATTCTGTCCGGGACAGAAGTCTTACAAAGAATATGCAGATAAACAAAAAGCATATCCGGGACTTGACACCTACACAAGGGGGGCACCCTCAGCATTCCAATGGAAGCTATGGGGCAGCTGGGCCCCTGTGCTGACTAGCACTCCGTATTATGCCGTAGCCAATGGGGTTGCGGACTTATCTACGAAGCAGAACTGGACACAGCTCCTCAACACTGGAGTCGGGGATGTCGCCCTCTATTACAAGAGTTTAGTATTTGGCGTCGAAGGCGGGTACGGACAGACGGTCCAGATCGTCCAGCAAAATGTCTGTAACAATACAACCTCTGGAACCGTTACCGCGCAGAAGTGCACTATGGCGATGGTCGGCAAGCCGAACCCGAAAAACTCCTGGATTGCATCGAGCACTTTACAGGTGGCTCCGTTACCGTTCTTAGCGAAAGGAACAGGATTGAGCACTGGGGCGCAAATTCAGTTCAGCTATACTGCGCCGACTTCAGGCGGCCATTCCAGCGAGATTGCAGTTCCCTTATACCTATCGCCTTCGACCAAACAGGTGTCATTTGTGGTCGGCATCCAGCCGACCTGGGATTGGAACACTAACCCGATGATTGGGAACAAGTTTTCTATTTCAGTGTTTGTCGGCGCGAGGCCCTCGATCTCGAAGTACTGACACGGTCGGAGAAGTTAACACATGAGAGCCACAAGTGACCGCAAAATATATATCTCCCACGGTGAGACTCTTAAACTAAAGAGCGCCAGCGCACACCTGACTCTTGTAGGAACAGACATTCCATCGGCCAAAGAATTGTCAATTACCGCCGGCCCAAAGCAGAGGGTCATCCGCATTCGAGCGGACTCAGAGGGCATCGGTGCTCTGACGGTGAGTACCGCCAAGGGAGAGCATTGGGAGACGACCCTATTTCCTGGCTCAAGTCTCGTCGATTTTGTTGTTGAACCAAACCCCGACGAATGGTATTGCGAGAATGACACAGGCAATCCCCCACATCCGGTATCGAAGGGCGATTCGAAATGTAAGCTCTGCGGTGGAAAAGTAATACACGGGAGCAGATAACAGTGCTCGGCGCGCTATTAAGCTCTCTGCAGACTTCGCTTGGACAGCTTTTTTCTAAAGCCTTTGTGCTGGGCAGTTTCCTTCCAATGCTACTCTTCCTCGGAGTAAGTCTCTGGTTCGCTACGGCACTTGGGGGGGCAGCGCAGTCGTGGGCAGCTGCGGTAAGTCCATTGCTAGCTGTTTCCACCACCTCTGCGGTCGGTGCGACTTGGAGAATTACGCTTTGGCTGCTGGCAGTGGTTGGCCTCTCTCTCATTTGGTCTGGTCTGAATGGGTTTTTGCTCGAACTCCTTGAAGGAAAACACTTGGGCGTGCTTTCTAGAGTCTTGTATGCGGCTCAGCTGCATCAGGCGACCGAAATCGACCGCAAGATTCAAGAATATCGTCGTACGCTGAGAGAGCTTGAGTACGAGGGTCCAGCAGCAGCATCTCCTGCAGTCCATTCGAAACTGAAGAGTCGATTGACTGACGCTCGGAGCGTAGGAATGACGAATGTGAACACGGCATACCCGGCGCATCCCTGGGAGTGGCTTTGGTCGATCGCAAGCGGTAAGCACGCTGCTCGGGAGTTGACGCGAGTTCGATGGCGGCGAGTTACAGGACAAGTGAACACGCTTCAAACCCTCGCACCTGCGGTAGATGGGCTTGAACGGGAACTCAAGGTGGGGCGCTCCACCCCTTTGGAGTTTGACCACGTCGAACTCCTGACGGCCATCGACGACGCGCGAGAGCGTCTTCGGTTCGAGGTTCAGCGTTTGGTGAACCTACGTCAATTCACATACCCCACCGTCTCAAACGCAAACCGTGGAGAGACTGCCCTGACAGTTTTAGCTCCGACGCGCCTGGGTAATCTCACCCGAACGATTCGCAGTTATGCGCTTGATCGATATGGCATGGACCTAGAAATTTTCTGGACGAGGCTGCAGCGTGTGCTTCAAAAAGATACTGCATTCTACTCTACCCTTTCTGACGCTAAGAGCCAAGTCGATCTGTTAGTGAGCTTGTTTTGCCTCACCGTGCTCTTTAGCGTATTTTCGTCGATTTACTCTTTATTTGTACAGCCCGCACCACGCGCGTTCCTAATCGCGGCCACATTGGGCCCTATCTCGGCTCGACTACTGTACTTGGCGGCTTGCCAGAATTACCTTGTATTCGCCGATCTCATGCGCAGTTCAGTAGATCAGTTTCGATTCGACCTTTTAGCAGCATTACACGGCCAAAAACCACCCGGCAACCGCGAAGAGATTCTGCTTTGGCGGTTGTTGGGCGGCTGGATGGGGTATGGGAACGACGCTGATGTGACTTACAAGGATCCAGTATGAAAGTGTTCGGGTGGATTGCAATACTTGCGTGGGCAGCATTTCTGTACGGTGGTGTTAAACTCACCTCGCGTTCAGCCTTGCTTTGCGCGACCGCCCTCGATTTTCCAGAGAATCACATGTTGGATGCACGAGACCTCACATGCGCGAGTTCTGCAGCCACAAAGATTTACGAGGGACGATATCTTAAGCATCCCTCGACTAAGAACGATGCTATTTCCCCGGACGATGTGAGCGATAGTCCGATCTTGCGTATCGATCCCAACACGACGGTGTTTATTTTGCCTATTTTGAGTAATCGGGTGAACAAACTCGATGCGGATCAGAAAATAGATCTCGGAACTAATTCGACCGCAATAGTAAAGCAGGGTCGCGTAATCGCCGTCTTATGTGCCGCAACAGAGCCCGAACAATGCAGACTTGCGTTAGAGATTCCCCAGTCGGAATTGAAAGCCTTGGTGGACGCTCCCGGGCAAGTCGGCATCGTCGATGGTTCGAAGAATGGAACGCCGCTGAATGTTGATGGTGCGGTAAACGGCCAACATAAGTAAGAGAATCTTAGCGGACGTAAAACCGAGGACTACACATGACAGAACCGAATTGGCAGCCGTTGGCCAGCGCGATTGTGGTTAATGCGCGTCCGGTGGGCTTGTGGACCCGAGCAGTAGATTACGTAGCGGGCCCACGGAAATTGAAGATTACGGCGGATCCCACATCGACGTGGACGCTTGGAAGCAGTAACCCGGGACCTGATGGGGACCCCAATCAGTCGCAGAATGCCAATGCACTACCGCTTCTTCCTTCTGCCTTGATCGGTGCTCTCATTGGAAAGATCGGAGGTAGCGCTGCAGACAACACCGCTCCGGTGGTAAGCACTGCTGGCATGCCACCGGTAGCGCCAATCGGAGTACCTGCGCCGTTTTCAATTGGGAGCTTCTGCATCCTCGAGATTTCCGCTACCCAAAAGGGATCTCTTCTTCTCACCATGAACGATACCGCAGCAGCATTTGCGCAGCACTCGGGCAAACTAATCGTTGATATTTTTGAAGCCCTTTAAGGGTTTTGCGCTCGATTCTGATACACTCGAAGTGCCGCCATTCAAAATCGTGCGGTTCCTGAAATCTCAGAAACCCTCCACATCACGTAAGTTGGAAGCCGGGACGAAACTTCCCCAGAGCCTTCTGGCGTTAGCAGAAGTAGCGATGTTGACTTCCGCTTTTATATAATAGGCTAATTATTAATTTAGGCTATCCACTTGGACGAAAAACGTGCGATACGTACAAGGCGCGACTTAACCATCGTCGGGGTTCGAGATGGCCCCGGGATCGTCCGCTTGAACGGAAGTTGGCCAGAAACGCTAGTAATTTATCGGAGGTGCGCATTCGGGAGATGGGCAAGAGTCCGGTGAGGGTGAACCAGACGCTTACTCAAATACGATCCCTTCGGAAGAAGAATCTACAAATCTTCTTCCGCAGGCACTTCAATCTTCGCCCACGATGGAAACAATCGCGGTGAGCGCCAGGAAATGGTGGTGCAGCGTGGAGACGCCCATGCCCGACATTTTTGCGAGATGTTCCATCGGTTTTTCTACGTCTCATACTAAAGATTCAACGTTCGATGAATAGCAATCAATGCGCCACGCAACTTGTGCCTATACCCAACTTGATCGTTAGAAGTAAGGTCTGAGCAGGTTGCACTGTTGGAGTACACTGCTGAGCAACCGAATTGCCCCCTTTTGACGAGCCCTCGGCTGTCAATCAATGACTGTAATTCGACAGACAGCGGACAGGCGGGAAAAGCCGTGAACCGAAGAGGCAGATGAGAAAACTGGCGAGAGCTAGCCGTTGAGTGTAGCATCCACCGCGTCCCTCGTCGAAATGTCAGCATCATGCTCCGGTGCGCACGCAAGCACAGCGCGCACGTCTGGCTGCGAAGAGCGACTTCGACTGAATTCTTGCGAAACAAGGAGGGATCCCTTTGGGACTATCGAGAAGGTCCCGACGAACCATTTTCCTTGTGGGTACTCTGTTCGGTTTGCTGGCCATCCCTACGGTTCGCGAGGCGCAGCGGGAAGCGGAGAAAAAGGCGAATCATCGCGCTAAACGTACGTCATAACCCCGGTAATCCACCTTCATCGCCCCTTCTGTTAAAGGATGCTTGGTTGACTGCGTTGTGAGCGAGACTTGTCGTAAGTAAATCTCCCTGCGCACCAGGACTTTCCTGGACGCCGAAATGTGCCGGGCTTTATGGTAGATTAGCCGCCCGGAGGATTCATGAATATCTTGGCGGCATTGAAGCAGGAAGAAGCGAAGCTAAACAAGCAGGCGCATAAGGTGCAGCAACAGTTGGACGCGGTGCGTGCAGCGGTGAAGATTCTCGGCCGTGACGCAGCTAGCAGCGGTAAACCGATTGGCAGGAAGAAACGGGTGATGTCTGCGGCTGCGAGAGCGAGGATTTCAGAGGCGACGAAAGCGCGGTGGGCAAAGTTTAGGGCAGCGAAGGCGAAGGGGAAACGCTAGAGCCTCAAGACGATATGATTTCAGTTTTGTTTTTCATCGGTACGTATACGTCTGCGTCAGCCAGTTATGTACTTTCCGTGCTTCGCATTGCCGTACCAACGAATTATGGCGGAGTGTGTCCCGACAACTGTCAGAGTGGACGATCAGGATTATGGGTTCGCGGCCATCGAGGAAGCTTTGCGCGATTTGAGAATCTCCGTCGTTAGCGAATCGAAATTCTCCTCAAGCGCGTGCTTCCTTGAGGCACATGCTTCTTTAAGTTTGTCATTGTCTACCGGGTTGGCGTGCTGTTCGAACCAAATGCGCGCACAATCGGAGAACTCCGTCACTGCGGAAGACGTTTTGTCCCATGCACTTGAAACATCTTGGCTAGCACCGTGCTCCATTCTGAGCCGTAGCGTCAGCGTGGTACGTTGCGCATGCCAGTTCCCATCAGCATCGTTGTAATGGTTGACGATTTCCTGTTTCTTGTTACGAATTGTCGTCAATTCCGGTGATGTCCTGTGCCGCTCGTCAAAAGCGGTACTCGTCGCTTGAATCATGTCTTCGGATGCTGCAATTATACGACCCGTGACATTGAACACATCCTCCACAACTTTTCGTTCGCGCTCAAGATAATCGGCAGTTTCTGCTCTGCCTCTATCCCGCTCTTTTTCTTTGTTCTGGTATCGGGATGTAACGGACGCAACGATGACACCCCCAGCGAGGGTAGTAATCAAGGCGGTTACACTGCTGGAATTCAGAATGGTGAGCCACAGAGACTTGGTTTCACGCACACCTTCACCACGCCTTACCCGTGTCGCTTCACAACGAGCTTACGGACCACGGTCTCGCTCGGACGCAGCGAGACTTCGTCGGATGCGGTCTCGTCTCTCTCTGTCTTGACCTCAAGCTTGTATTGCCCAGAAAACAATTCGGAAAATTGGAAGCGACCTGACTTATCGGTTTGCGTCTCCATCTTCTCCTCAGTTGACAGGTTTACGAGCGTCACATGTGCCTTCTTCAGGTGTTTGCCATTCGCGGAGGTGATTACTCCTTTGATGATCGCGTCGTGCTTGGTAGAAGTCGCCCCGCTGCTTGCTTCTTGGGTTTTTGGCGTCTCACCAATTGCGAAACTTGACATGACAACCATCAGCAAAGCTGGGGGGATGCTTCGCCACGTTATCCGCATGGCTGCCTCCAAAATACGCAAACGCCGGTCGGAGAGGAGAATTCTCGATTTGAACTCTGACTTTGCTGTGAATCATGCGCAAACGGGTCCTTAGTGTCAAGCTCGGAAAGACAGCTCGGAAAGACAGCTCGGAAAGACGAGAGAGGCAGGCGCCGCGGCGTAGCAAAACAACAATCTGAGCGAAGACTCAAGGGCCGGGGATTTGGCGATCTCCGGCCTTTATTCTTTTCCTCTGCTAAATATGGAGTCATTGTTTCAGTCGGGGTGAGTTCAACTACAAAGACCATTACTTTCGCACCAAAATGAAAATTCTTATTCTTGCGATTACCCACGACCATCAGCGTGTTTTAGCGGGAAGCGAACTTGAACTTTCCGACCTCGTACAAAAGACAGAGGTGTTACGAGATTTGTTAAGAGAAACATCGCGGCTTTCAAACCTGGTTTGGTGCGCTCCGGAGTTGGCGGCGTTGCGGCGAAAAGCTCCGCGGTGGCCACGCCGTTGCGACTAGCAATGGGAATGCTTGTGGCAGACACCGAGGCGTTGTTGCAGGTGATGGGGTTTAGATTATTGGTGTGTGGCTCTGACACTACGCGCGGAATCGTACCAGCGCGTTGCAGCAATTCGGCGAATTGCTGATCGCTGCCGTCGAGGGTCGGCCCATGAAGTGGAACAAAGCCACCATTCAGCAAGGAAGGAACAACACCTTTGGGCACCTTGAGCAAGGACAAAAAAATCCAGGGCGCCGGAGCACCGCTTGGAAGTGCGGCGATGGCCGTGCCATCAAGACGATCTCCCGAAATATGTTTTTGCAAGAAGGATACGATCTCGCCACGAAAAGCGGCCGCAGTAGCCGGATCGGCCAAACCGGGATGAACGCCGAGACGCAAACCAGCCGTGCTGATCTTTTTGCCGCCGAGCTGGCCGTCGCGCAGCTTATTGCGCAGCGCGGTGAGGTCGACGAGAACCGAGTTGAACGCATCGGGATCGGGCGACCGCAACTTAAAACAATCGGGCTGGGGCGGATCCGTTTCTGTCTGCAAGGTAAAGTCGTAGATGAGATGCCCGGCGATGTCGAGAACTTTGGGAGTGCCGTCCGCCGTTGCGGGCTGAATAATCAGGCGAATCTGCGGGAGGCGGCCGAATTGAGCGCGAATATCGTTGGTTAGGCCTGGAGCTCCCGCGTCGATGCGAATACCGGCGATAAACCACGCGCTGACATTCTGAGCTTCAGCGGGCAAGCCGATTTGGGCCTGGGTTCCGGCAACTTGCGAAAACTTGCTGTTGGCAGTGCCTACGAATTGCTGAAAAAGCGGCGGCCGGCCAGACGGGATCGCGCTTCGGCGAATCTTGCGGGTTTGGCGCAGTGAGATCACCCACGGCGATGACATTGCTCATGTCCGCGGCCGTCACAGGCGCTGGGAAAAGCAGCGAAACAACGTCGACCGAAAGGGCGCGCGAGTCCGTTGGCGGTGGGGTTCCAGGTACGGAGTTTGTCGCGGCATTTGCTTGCGGTTGCTTTGTGTCTTTACATGCGCCGCAAGTTACAGCGATGACGAGCAATACGATGCCGAAAAATCTGCGAAGAGTGTTTTGGAAACGACTCATGAGGACCTCCTGGAGTCGGAAGTGATTGTTTGACTTGGCCGCCGGAGCACCACACTACAAAGTCTTGAGAAATTCGACCAAAGCGCGCCGTTCGTCGGGAGTGAGCAAGGGACCAATGATGCCTGGGCCCGAACCGTTGTTAAACTCGTGGCCGGAGTTGCTATTACCGCGCTTGGATACGTCGAACTCGAAGCCGCCTGGAAATTTCTCGGTGCGATAGCCCACATGCACGGGATCGTATTCTCGATTGCCGAGATAAAATGTCTTGGGACGCTCGCTGAGGGGAGAGAGCAAGGCGTAAAGATTTGGCGCGGAGCCGTTGTGCAGATACGGCGGCGTGGCCCAAATTCCGTTGAGGGGGCGGGCTTTGTATTTGAGCAGGGCGCGGGCATTGTCAGGACGAAAGCCGTTCATCTGGTCGCGCACATCGCGGGGAGTTGGAGGTACCTGTGTGTCGTACCAACGGTTCACGGTTTGATCGACGACCGTGGCGAGCGCGGTGCCAAAATCGGGGTTCTTTATCCCAAGGCTGTCGGGCACGACAACGTTGCGCTTCATCATGTCTTCGGCTTGCGCGGAATCCGTGCCAACGTGCGAAATATCGATCATGTTTAAGTTCAGGTAGCGCTGTCCCGCGGTATTCGGCTGCGACCATTGCGGGACTTCCCAAAAGGCGGGGTCGGAGACCGGGGGGAGGTGGCAGCCCTCGCAATGCTTCTTATAGAGGACCGCACCTGCGGCGACGAGATCGGGTTGATTGGGGTGATCGTGGTGATCGGGGTCAACTGGACCCAGAATTTGCTCCGGCCATTTTGGCGAATTGAGGCCGGTAAAGCCGGAGGTTGCATTGGGTTGTGTTCCGGCGAGCTGCTGTTCCAGTTCGAAGACAGTTTTGACCTGAATGCTTGTGGAATAGAGCTGCTCCTTGGGGCCGGTGAGCTTCACTTTGGCCCCAACACCCAAAGCTTCGCCCGCGTTGCGCATCATCGGCTGCTGGATGGCGCCGTTATATTGGACCCACAGGAACCATGGCGCATCCCAGATGCGCGGATAATGCACGGGGGCGGAATAAGGTAGGAAGTTTTTGGGTTCCGGAAGGTCGATTGCGAAGACGATGTTGCCAATGCGCGTGAGGGCGTCGAGCCGCGCGAAACCTTCATCGATGCTATGCGCCTTGTTCGCGTCCTCTAATTTGACAAACGCCTGTCCGTCTGAAAATACCATATCGAATTGTCTTCGTAGTTGCTTTTTGGCTTCGTCGCTGGCGCCGGAGCCCAGAATGCGCTTCGCGAACCGCTCGTAACGGAAGGGGACATAGCGTGTGTAGAGAATTGAAAGGATGAGAGCTTTTTGAAAATTTTGAACATTGGTGAGCGCGGGAGCGCCGTCCACGATCACGGCCGTTTTCCCATAGGTGAAGCGACCGGTATGACAGGCGGCGCAGGTCAAACCCAGCGAGGTCATTACCGCATTGGTCTGAGGATTGCGCCATATTGCGCCTGAAGAATCCAGGGCCTGGCCACCGTGCGCAAAGCCGATCGGCAACTCGGGTTTGCCGGGCGTCGCGGCGGAGGGGATAAATCCGAAGCGGTCGAGATAAGTGGTTTCGCTCAGAAGTCCGGGAGTGCCGAGCGAAAGTGAAGGTTGCTCCAGCGAGGTAAACCATTCATAGGGAATATTGAACGTTTGCGTGCCCTGATCCGCGTGATAGAACCACTCGCTTTGCTCGGGAGTCCAATGCTGGGGGAGCCAGACGACGTTTTCGATCGCTGGATATTCCGGCAGGTCAACGGTGAGGTTATCTTTCGCCCATTTCCCGCCGGCAATGATTGCGATAATTGCGACAACCGCAATGGCAAGACCAATTTTTTTCTTCATAGATCTCAGCCCCCTAGCACGCCTCAACTGGGCGCGGGTCGTCTGAGAGATTTTCTGAGGTGTACGGCAAAGGATTACAATTCGATATCTTACGTGGAGACTAGTATCATTTACAGAAATAAACAACAGAAATATAACTGGCAAGAAGTAAGAGGGAAAACAAAGTGGCGGAGAGGGTGGAATTCTAGCCACCGTCATTACCAGTATAAGGGAGTTTAAGGGCGTTGAGACGCTACCGCAAGTTCATGTGTTTGCATTTTCCGAGGACTGCATTTTTCTCCGCTCCTGGCGCCGCTTTCGGAAGGCTCGATCTGAGGCTTAATCGGTCGCAGTGGTAGCAAACGATAGCATGGGTAGCACGCGGAAATCCGCTAATGAAGGCGCTACCTATGGCAGGACCCACCTCCTTAATCCAGCCCAACTGGAGATTCACGACGATCAAGCCAACGCCGATGAAAACTACAGCTCCGAACCAAGCGAAATACCACCAGAGTGACTTCTTCTCATTGAGGATCAGGCGGTCGATATTGCTGGCGCTGACCATGTGCTCGCTTGGCAACTCCCGTTGCCTATCAGTCCTGCAGATCTTGTAAGATGTGCCGGATACAGAGGAGTTACGCTCCCGTGATGCTAACACGAAAGATTGCTGGCAATAGCTCGAGATCTGCGAATTGCGCCGTGCCAAATTGCCGCGCCAGGCAAACACTGATTTTGCGGGAGGAGAGTACACGCGGAGCGAGGTTGTGTCCGAGAGGTATCTGGCAAGCGGGCAGCGAGGTTCGACTGCGGGCCAAACTCTTAACTCCTTGCGAACTGAATCGGCATCTACTAACACCATCGTCGTTGTATCGGAGATGTTGAGTGCGGAAAGTCACTACCCGGCCTCAAGTAAGTGCCCCATACAGCCGGCCCAAGGTTTTTCCCCACCAAGTCTGCTTCGAACCGCCGTGTCCCAAGCCAAGCAGAAATCGCAGCCGGTCGTAGTCAATGAACGGCTGAAGAATCTCCGGCACCTTCAAGGGCCACACGGCCACGCGCGCTGCGGTGGATTCCTCTTGATCCAGCAGCGCGTTCACCGCCCGCCGCGCCGCTTCGTTCGCGGCCTCCATGCACGCCACGTCCGTGTTCGTCTTTACATAGTCGGAAGCCAGAAAAAGATTCGGAATTTCTGTAGACGCCTCCGGGCGCAACTGCAGCGAGCTCGAAATGTTGATCATCAAGGGCTCGAGGTTCAGCGTGACGCCGCACGGATTCGGAATCACCACGTCTGGATCGAGAAACCAGCGGAGCAGGTTGTCGTCGCGAAGCACCTCCGCTCCGCCCACGTTCACGTGCTGCTTGATCTGGGCCCACACCTCCTGCTCGATTTCTTCCGCCGAACATTCCGTGGCTGGCTTGCCATAGAGGATTCCCGGCGTTTCCCAATCCGAAATGTCCACCGAGAGAATGCCCCCTACCTTCCCGTCGCCGGACTCCGCGAGATTCACCTGGTTCCAAAACTGGCGTTGTGAAATGGACGTCAGCGCCCATGGAGAATCGGCGTACAGCGAATGGCCAAACTCCAGAGGCACATCCTCTGCCAAATAAAACTGAATGCCGTTCATCCACGCCGTACGCAACTTGTCGAGGTTCGCCAGCGATGGCGCGAGCGATTTCATTGCGTCATCCACCAGCGGCGTCATCACCTCCACGGGAAGCGCTGAAATATAGTAATCGGCGGTGAGCTCCCGTGATTGGCCATTGGTCTCTGCCGTGACGGAGGAAATTCCTTCCCCGCTCGCGTGCAGCGCCTGGATTGTCGTCCCGCTCTGAAAATCCACGCCCCGCTGACGCAGATAGGTTACCCAAGGCGTCAGCCACACGTCGGTGGTCGGGCCGTTCAGCAGCCGATCGAAACCGCTGACCGTCAGCATCCCGTAGAGCAACTGCGCCAGTGTCGTGCCTGCCGTGCGCGTGCTGGCTTCCTGCGCGCGCACGGCAACGAGCGAACGCGTCAGGCCCTTGCCCAAAAGAATTTGATAGGCCGCTGAATGGTTCGCCGCATCTATAAACGTCCACCACTGGATGCGCTCGTACTCGGTGTCCATCCTCTCCCGGCAACTGGTCATCAGCACGAACATGCGCTCGGCGAAAAAGCGGACTTCCTCGTCGGCAACGCCAATCCCCTTGAACACGTCATGTATCGCCACCACCCAATCGTCGATGGTTTGAGGCACGCGAGCGGTCAGGATAATCGGGGCCTGCCTCGCCCGCGCCACGTGAATGCGCCTCGCTTCCACCAGATTCTCGAATACGCTGTTCCTCCCCGCGTACGGAATCCGCTTCATTGTGTCCGGCAGGTGCCGGTAAAATCCTGGGAAGAAGCGGAAGCCATGCTCTCCCGGCAGATCTTTGCGTCCCCCCTGGCCCGTGTTGGGGACCGGAATGCTCCGCGCTTTGCCGCCAAAAACATCCCGGCGTTCGCAAACCGACACCGCAAAGCCTCGCTCGATGAGTTCGTGCGCCGCGCTCAACCCACCCACACCCCCGCCGAGAATGACCACGCGCTTCGCCATGGTGCGCTACTCTATCCGTAAGGCCACCCTCCTTCAACCCGGAAAACATCTCTAGCCGCTCTTTTCTCATTCCTAAAAGTTCAGGCGGTCGAGAGGGAGGACTGAGCGTCCCGCGGGCGCGTGGTAGAATAACTTTTGCGGTGTCTGACCTTGCAGCCAAGACGTGCGTACCTTGCCGTGGAGGAGTACCTCCGCTCAAGGGTGAGGACCTCTCCATACTTCAAAAGCAGGTCGAGGGGTGGGACATCATCGAAGAACACCACATCACGAAGACCTTCAAGTTTCCCGACTTTCGCGGAGCCCTCAAGTTTGTGAATCGCGTCGGTGAGCTTGCCGAGGAGCAGGGTCACCACCCGGATGTTTTCCTTGCCTGGGGAAAAGTCGAGATCACGACCTGGACGCATAAAATCAACGGTCTGACGGAGAGCGATTTCATTCTGGCCGCCAAGATCGATCAACTCTACAAATCCTAGGCTTCCCTACGTACGAATTCGATGCGAGGTTCGACGCGGGGTTCAACCTTAGGTTCAAAGTGGCGGTCCGGGAGACGGTCGCGTATGCCGGGTTCAAGCCCCGGGAACTGGCGCGGCCAATTGGGACCTAACGGGCCGCTCTCGCGGAGGGCCCGCCAGAATTCGATCTGCCTTGTGTACTCGTCGAAAGCTTTCCGTCCCAACGCCGCCTGCAGCCGGGACTGCGCGCCCTGCTTCGTCGCGCCCACGATACTGCGAATCTGCGTGGCGCAACTCTCATTCAAAATTGAAAGCTGTTCGAGAGCTGACTGCGGATTGGACGTGGAAGATCCATCTGCCTGATGAGTCAAATCGGGTGACGGTTCATTCTGGCGTGACAGTCTTTTGAAACCAGACAGCGGATCACGATCTGCGGGAAGACGCTCGAGAGTTTCCCTTCAATCCTTGCTGTTTGAGCCAGAAGATCTTTGCATGCAATAACGCGTATTACTGAGAACCACTCAAGTCTAACCTGGCTGCAGTGTCTCCCCACTGTTTTCCGTCCGCAGGGCTTCGAAGATGGTCGCGGTCAAATTCTAGCGTCGCTGCTTTGTAGTTGCTCCCCTGTGCCCGCAAATCCGCGATGCGCTTGTCAAAGACCGCGCGCACTCTCGGGATGACCTCGCCAGCGCTTAGCCCGTCGGCAAGAGCGCGATCGATTTCGGCGTCACACTCGAAAAAGAGATCCGCTATGTCAGGTTGAAAGGAAAAATTCTCGTCGTAGCCGAAATATGCCCGGCACCCATGAAGAGTGAAATCAGGTCCAAGAGTCCGAGCGGTTTCACAGGAAAGAAAATGGACAATCTTGCCGGTCGACTCTTCTGAACTGTAGTTTCCTACACTAAAGATGGGATCGTAGAAATCACCCGTAAAGCTCTGGTAGGTACCGTGACCCAATCCCGTGACAAAGTGCACATTTGGTTTTCGAACCTCGGCTGCAACATACGTTCGCCGGGCCATAGAGCCTTGAAGGCGCTGCACGGTGAAACCTTTACTTTCCAAATACGGATAGACGTTTTTTTGCCGGTAGTTGCGTGCAGCCTGTGTAATAGGTTCGAAACTCGCATCAATTCCTAGGACTACTGCGTCTAGACTGAGGTTGACAACCCGGCGTTTAGTCTTAGGCTGTTTTTGGGCCATGTGACTCTCACGATCTTTGTTTTTCTGCTGTCTCAATAACGTGGCTCAGCAAGCGCTCCTCGATCTCCGCCAGGTTGCGACCTATTGGCGTGCCGCTCTTCACTTCCTGGATTGCGCGTTTTTGATCGATTAGACCAGCTCCAAGCATCGCAATCTGAAAGTCGGGCTGCATTTCGATTCGCTTTGCGACAAGATCCAACCGTTGTTTGTCTGACAGTTGGCTCAGATTCATAGTTGGCGTTTCGGGGTCAACAACTTCGCGCAGTGTTGCCATCCTCTTTCCGCTCGCCATGTACCCGGCCGGGAGTGTCCATTGTGGGCGACTGAGTTTGGTGGAGGCGCGTCTGACTCTAGACTGCTTCCCCTTTGTCTTCCTGGTTGTACGTGACATTTGCTTTCTCACTTCCTTTTTTGCCGACGTAAGCTTTTCAATCCTGGGTTCTTCTAAGGTTTACACGACTGCACTCGCAGCGATGTAATGCGCGTTTTCCAGTTAAACGATCCGGTCTGTTTCTCATACTCACTGGTGAACCACAGCGTGCAATCGTCAACCGGATCGGGGCTCAGGCTGCTGTAGTCCCCCCATCTCGTCAGCTTACAAGTGCCGTCGGGTTCTGAACATCCTGGTGGACAGGCGCCGTCTGAACCAACAATACAATGTTGTGCGCCGGTTCCAGCAAACAACGACTTCTCCGTTGCCATTGTTCCAGATGGGTCGTTCGCCTGCCGAACAGCAAATCGCAAACCTGGGAAAACGGCGCCGGAAATACTATATCCAGTCACAATATTTCCTGCTTTATCCATCGCTATGCTGCCCATCCATCGATGATTTGTACCCGGGGCATAGGTGCCCGCCTGGAAGACACTAAATGTGGCCGCACCACTTTGCCTTCGCAGTTCATACCACCGGACGCCGGTCTGAGAACTAGCAAGACCTGTGTCCACTGAATGGGTGGCGAGTAATGATTCGCGATCAGCAAATTTCCTGTAAGCCAATCGATACATCAGTCGTTCACCCAGAGTATCGAGGAGCTCTGGTTTAGGATTGCCCGGTTGTGAAATGCAGCTGCCACCTGACCCGTTGCACGCAAACGTAAACGCAGCAACTGGAATCGTTTGGTTCGGCGTGTGATCTGGTCCAACTCCGAAGGAAGAGCTTGTCGGCGAACTCCAGTCCACGTGAAAGTTCCACAGATCTAGCGTATTTGGCTGCGCACCAAGGGCCAGGAAAAAGTTAGGAGTGCCCGGGGGCGGAGCGGCAGGCCCGAGTGCGCCTCCCGGGCCGCTGAGCGCGGAGGTGGCGCCGTCAAGGTCCGCGGGCAGCAGACCAAAGAACTGGTTGGCTAACTGGAAGCACTGCTGACGGGCCGGCTGCCCTGCGAGCATGGCCTCTCGTTCGTACGCACATACTTTTGATCCGACAAAATTCTGCCCCTGGAACATGTTGAAAGAGATGTAGTAGCCGTCGGGCCAAACTCCCATCTTGGGATAATCGTCGAAGTTTTCATACTGGAATTCATATCGATGATAAGTCCCCGTCGCATCCGGACTTGTAGATATAGCCACGCACTGCGAAAAGCCATTTTCCACGGAAAACTGGGCCACGACCCAGCGATTCGCGATCTTGTCATATTGAACGATAGGATCCCCATCGTTGTTCTGTTCGCAATTCCCGCCAAATCCTTGCCAGAGGGTGTTTCCAGGGATGGGGCCGAGCTGCACAGCCCCTGTGTTCTTGTCGAAGACTGCTAAATCCGTATTTACCCACTGTGCGAATTGAGTCATGCCCACAGCACCATTGGTGTCAGGTGGCGCGCTGCGAACTTGGAAAGAACCTCCAGGTCCCTGAAAGCCGGCACCGATTCCATCGAAGTTTTTTCCGATGGCGACTTGCACCTGTTTCCTGGTTGGACTTGGTGCTGCTTTGGAAGGCGCGGTTTTTGGCGTGGGAGGTTGGCTTGCTCTTTGCAGCAAGGGATCTCTTTTCGGAGGGGCAAGACTGACAGTGGCATGTGGATTCGGGCGATAAGGCTTCTTGGTGAACCCCGCAGCAAGTGAAACTGTTGGCTGTAGCGAACGAAGTGGCTGGCTAGCCGTATCGTGCTTCGCTGCGGTTATCACCTTTGGTGCACCCGGCTCTTCCTGGCCATTTGCTTTTGGACTGGCGACCGCACACAACGCCAGAATTAGAGCGGATAAACAACCAACCCGGGTGTAACTCCGATTTCGAAACATATCGTACCTCCTTGTAGTTCACCAAAAATTCGGGCCCCCCAAACGTTCTTTCATGGCTCACGTTCAAAGCTAAAACAGCGACGGCCGGGTCGAACCCCCAAGAAGAGAAGTGTTCACGTTGGCGATTGTGTGCGTCCCTTCTTTGCCGCCGAAGGCGAACAGCAGCGACACGATGGGAAACCCTCCGGCGCGAAGCGTCAAGCCGGCGGCATAGCTATGGACCCAGTGATTGCTGCCGAGGTCTCCGCGGGTCAGGGCAACCTTGGCCTGGTCGGCCTGCAGGGCAATTCCCAAGGGCAGCTTGCCGAGGGAATGCTCGAAATTTTCGCGAAACAACAGGAGATTGGGCGCGCGGAAGCGATAGTCCTGATAGCTGCTCAAGACGTTGTTGCCGTTGATATCCGAGCCGCCCAGCGTGGGCTGGAAATAGAAGGGCACGGTGTCGCCGCCGGGAGTTACGGCGAGCGACGTGAAGGCGCGTAGGCCGATCCTGCCCTCCACAGCGTTGCTGGTGGACTTCGGGCAGCGCGGGTGGTCGGCGGTCGGATCGATCAGGCAATCGTTGGGGCCGTTAGTATCCCGCGCCGTCCGCATGTGCGTGCCGTAGATGGAATACTCCTGGTACAGATCGAAGGTCAGCCGCTGGAAGGAGAAGCTTGAATCGGAGACCGCGATGAACGGGCGGTAGGCAAAGTCATAATTGAAGTGCAGCCGGTTGTTAAAAGCCGAAGGGCGCATTCTTATGCCAGCGCCCAACTGCAGGAAGAATGGCTGGCTGGCGAGGCCGGGTGCAGTGACGGGAGTGTAGATCTGCTCGATGGAAGGCGACGGCTGATTGAGGCTGGGGCGGATATCGACAAAGCGTCCGTTGATCTCGCCGTAAAGGCCCATGTTCAGGCGCTCGTAGATGGGCCGGACGGCGCTTCCGCCCACGATGGTTTCGGTCATGCCGAAGTACGAGCGGCCGGAGGCCGACGTCCCCGGGCCCAGGCCGAAGAACGTGAGCTTGTTTAAAGAAATGGCTTGCGCGTAGAGGTTGAAGACCGGCTGCTCGGTATAGACCGGAACGTCTGCTTCCTGTGGCGGGCCGGAGGGAAATTCGGGCACGGGCACAAACATGCGGGCGTCCACGAATTTTACGTAAAGTCCGGCGCGCCAGGACGCGTTGTTGGAAGCAACCGCGTCGGCGTTCCAGGAGATTTGCCAGTTGGTGGTGTCCTTGTTGTGTCCGACAAAGGCGAGGCCGGCTCCGAAACCGTTTTGCGGAGCGAGACTGCCCAGGGCGATGTGCAGGGGTTGTCCCGTAAACAGCACCTCGGCGCAGCCCACGGCATGCTGGAAAAACGAAAGGCAATTCTTCGTGAACTTGCCCTTTTCGTCGGCAGGATCTTGCTTGGCAGCGTTGGACGTGGTGTCCTGCTGCGCCCAGAGAGTCGCGGCGAATAACAAAGACATAAAAGTGAAAAGAATCCGGCGCACAGATTTCTCCTTACTTACGCGACTTGCGTTTCCTTGCGGTTGACTGGCTCTTCCGGGCCGCCGCTTTTTTGCCTGAGCTTTTGCCGGGTTTCTTGAAGGCCTTTTTCCCGGCTTTGCCTTTTCCGCCGGCCGCCGCTTTGCGCGCTTCCGCCTTGCCGTGCCGGTGCAGCAGGGCCGTGACTTTTTGGATGTACTCGCTGGCTTGGCGCTCGGTAAGCAGATGATTGATGTTGACGCTGGTCCGAGATTTTGGCGGCAGCGCAAGGTTTTCCACGTTATGCAGATGCAACAACTGCGTGCGGATGAGACTGGAAATCGGCAAGTCGGGATCGTAGGCGGCCTTTTCGTCCAGCCCTGGAACGTCAATCGTCAGAGCGTATTCCTTTTCCTTCGCCATGCTCAGGCTCTCATTTCATTCTGAAGACCATGCAATCGTTTTCGGCGCGCATGGTGTCGCCCAGCAGATCGAGGAACGTCTCGGCGTTTTTCTCGCGATCGGTGCCGTTGTCGTTGCCCTCCAGGAACTTTTTGGTTACGGTCGCGGGAATCGAAGCATGCTCGAAGATGCGCTGGTTGGCCGGATCTTCGGGGCCAGGCACCACCGCGCCTCTGGGGATAAAGGGTGAGACCAGGACCGCGGGCACGCGAATGCCCAGCCGGTTGAAGGTGAAAACTTCGCCGGTGCCCGTGGCGGCGGCGGCGGCCGTGAATCCGTCGGCCATGCAGTCCGGGGGCACGACGTGATCGTAGAGCCCGCCGTGCTCGTCGTAGACGATCAGCAGGGCGGTGCTCTTCCAGAGATCGGGGATTTTACGAATCTGGTTGTAGACGCTGGCAATGAACCGTTCGCCGGCGAGCACATTATGAGGAGGGTGTTGGTCGTTGGCCAGCAACTGTCCGCCGCCCGGGCCGGGATGGTTGGAGTAGTTCGGCTCGATGAAACTGTATTCGGGCAAATTTCCGGAGTTGCAGTCAGCGATGAAGTCGCCAAAGGTGCCGAAGAGGCTCTGGTCGGTCAGCAGGTTGACGATTTCCATGGTGGAGCTCGCCTGGTCGAAGTAGTAGAGCTTGGCGCTCTGTCCGCCCTTGGCCATGCGCTCGTAGATCGTCGGGATTTTGTTACGGTCGGCCGCGGGCAGCAGGAACATATTCATGTCCACGTTGCCGAAGGACGTCCCATAGTGGGCGAAGGCCCGATTGCAGATGGTGGGTCCAGGGATGGAGGAGAACCAGCCATTGAAGACGGCGTATTCCGTCGCCAGGGTGGTCAGCACCGGCACCATTTTCGGCGGGAAGTAGTTCATGATCTGGTGGGAATCTTGGGGGCGCTTGGTCCGCGTGGCATAGCTTTTGACAAAGCCCTGCATGTTGGCTAACCGTCCGGGCCCCGGCGGCGTGCCGCCAAAGATCTGCAGGTCAACGCCGGGGAAATGGTGATCGGGATCCGCCTCAAGCTGGCCCTGGTAAGCAGCGTTGGGCACAACTGTGACCATATTGTTGTCGGCATCTGGGTTTTGCTCGTTCCCGCTCAGGCCGTTAATCTTTGGAAACTGCGTCTTGAGCCCGCCCAGCATGTGGTCAAAGGAGCGGTTTTCCATCATCAGGACGACGATGTGCTTCAAATTGTCAGTGCCCGCTGACACGAGTTGCTCCCTTTATTCGAAAAACAAATTTCCATGCATACGAATTGGTGACACGAAGCCACAAAACGTTTCATGGTGCCTTGTCCCGGTTGTCGGCAAAGTATTCCTATGTAAACTTACAGGCTCTGCTAGGTTCTTCACACGGACTCTTGGGCAGATTCGACGGCCTATAATTTCGGTCAATGCGAAGCTTCTCGTCTACCGTAGCGTGCAGGACCGATCCGTCAGGAATCGATCGCCTGGCTCCAAAGGGGATGCGCCACTTCACGCTCTTCGAGAGGAAGTCGTAATAGGAATGGGGCAAGAGCTCCAAGAGCCACCACCAAGAGGTGAGGGAGTTGTGCGGTTCGGCACCAGGATTGGGCATCACCGGTAGAGGAGGAGGAATTCTCCCAAGAGCTCGCTCAGCTTTCTGCGGATCGACTGACAATCCAAACGAGACAGCTTCACACAGCATCCATTCCAGAGCGATCTGTGACAGTCCGCTTTCGGTGTACGCGTATGAGCCTCCGACGTCAGAATGCACTCCCGCAAACCAGACTTGTCTAATATTCTGACCGGCTAACTGCGCACCCCATAAGTTGTTTCGGAAATAACGCCGTCGTTCATCGATTGAAAGAGCATGGCGTCCGTTGGCCATATCGGGGTTCTGCGCCGTATATGGGAGTTTCAGGGGATCCCAGATCCACCCAACAGAACTCACCGTGTCCCATACTCCCACAAGGTGCAATGGGCAATGGCGGCAGAATGTTGCCTTGAACCCATCTGCCACTTGAAAGGTGTGCGTCAACGAGTGCCCTCGCCGTGTATGCGCCCCGGCTAAAACCAAACAAAAAAACTCTGTCGCCGACTTCGAAGACATTCATCAAATAACGGTAGGCATCGCCGACGTTGGCCAGCAATCCTACTCCGAACGCCAGGCCCATCACCATCGACCAAGCCTTGCTGATCCTGTTGGACGCTGCTGGTGCGCCCATCGTGCCCACGCCCGGGTGGTAGTAACCAACTTACTGTTTGCCATCGATGGTCAGGGTACCGTAGAGCTTGACCACGTTGGAGTTGTGATCACCAAATTCGTTCCCTGTTCCGTCACGGCAGATGACTATGTCCTTGGGCACGGGGACTCCTGACCAGCCGTTGGCGGGGGGGCACGCGATTATTGGTCGGCGTTAGGATCACTTGACCAGTCTTCGAGGGCCACCCAGTCTGAGGCATTCGTGCTGTTTCGACATTGGTCCAGATCAAGCAAACGGCAAACCTGAATTGAATATAGGGGATGGATCTCCCAGAGTGACGCTCTCTTCGGATTGGGCCGGGAAGTCGCCGTGCACGGCATGTGGGCGTCATCATAAAATAGGGGCCCGCGCAGCTTAACGGGATGCTGCTTCATGGCCATAAGGTTTTTGTCTGTCCAGCTATTTGGGCGGTAATGCGGGATCATTTCCGCCGTGGTGCTCGAACACGGATCGTCGCTTGGGTGCTGCACTAATACGATGTGAATGTCATTCGTTGGATCACCGGGGATGTTGCAGTTCACTGCTTCTCCATTCGCCACATCCGAATAATGTGCGTCTTCGATGAAGGCAACGTACTCAACGTACCGGCCTTCTCCCAGTTTGACGAGCGGACTTCGATCTACAAGGCCTTTCACCTTCTCGGCGGAAGCTTTTGCCTGTAGATCGAGGAGCTCTTGATAAGTAATTGGCTGGCTTGTTCCTGTCGCTGCGCAAAGGTTGTTTTTGGCTTTGCTCTGGGCTTGCTTAGCCGGGTCTGAGCTTCCTCCTTGAACACCACAGTGATCGTCGATTGGCGGATTTTTCTGGCCGTTGAAGGGCATGCAGGCGGGGACAAAAACACCGGCTGCAGCCCCGGCGTGTTGGTTCGATTGCGTGGGAGAAGCTGAAGGCGTGGCATTCATTAATAAAGCCAGCGCCACCGGCGCGAATGGAGCGACGTGCCGGGAAAACGTGTGATGTGATTGCGAACTGTTCGTCGGCATAGTTCTTTCCTCCTTAAAGCCGGTATGTTTACTTGGTTTGTGTCGTCTTACCAGTGCTCGTGCCCGCGCTGTCTTTACCCTTTAATCCGGAACTGGCTTGAATTCCTTTGCTTACTCCGTAGGTTGTGGCGCTGATCCCAAGCAGGGCGAGAACATTGGCGGGGATTTCAGGAAACTTGCAATCGCAAACCACAATGAGGAAGAAACTCAGCGCAACGACAAAAGTAAAGATGAGTAGCTGGAATCTTGACATGCTCGCGCCGCCGCCGTCCTCGGTCAGCAGCGTGCTGATGTCGATCCTGCCGCTGGCAATCGCCGCCAAAATCATGAAACCAAAGAGAAACAGAAGCACCAACATGCCGTACTCGAAAGCAAGTTTCAGCTTGACCGTTGCGTCACCTTGCACGAACAAAGCGACAACGAATGCAGTCCCGACCGTCAGGATTACGCTGATGATGAACTCGATGTTCTTCATGTGATCTCCTATTTCAGGAAGTCTCGCAGTCGGCCGAGCAGCATGGCCTGCGCCTTACCACCGAGATACACTGCTTGACTGGCTGCCAATGCACCCACGAGTCCATCAGGCAGACTCGGAAATTCTCTGGGGTCATGGATAACGCGCAGGAGATAGTACAGGGCCGCAAATACCGTGGTCAGAAGTGCCTGTACGCGGCCGGCACTTACATACGACGAATAGCCGTTCTCGCCATCCGGATCCCGAATATCGCCTTCGAGCAATCCCTCGAGAATAATTCGACCAGTCAGCAACTTCCAGAACACGATGCCGAAGAAGCCACCAATCAGGATCAGGCCGCCCCAGTAAGTCAATGTAAATATCGATGGCATGTCTGAGCTGCAATCCTAGAGAGACGCTTGCGGGCCGCTGTCTGCGTAGAGCGACACATCGGAGGTGCGCAGGTTGGCAAGATAATGCGGTAGGTCTCGATCTGAAGTCAAGTCTAATTTGCGTTATTACCCGACCCGTTCTCTCTTCGCCAGGAAAGGAAGCCGCCTCCCCATCGAGGCACAGCCTCCCCGACCTGGTGGACCAACCCTTATTGGCTGGCGATGAAACGCCGCTCTCAATGGTCTCTCAGTTCAGCGATCCACTTATCTAAGACTAACTGGTCGTGAGGCTCAATTCTGGTGAAGAAGATACCCATCCCCGCGTTCAGTCGAACAAAGGCTACCCTACCGAGAGCTTCGAGACTCTCACTTCTGTGGGAGATCTTTATCCTGACCTTTGTCCCTGCCGGTAAGGGTTTCGGCGTGGCCACATGGCATCCGAAAAAGCTTAGGTCGCTGGTTTGTTCCTTAGTCTGAGTTTCCGACTGCAGATCCGTCAGTTCGACGCTGGCATGGAAGGAATAACGCCGTGCGCGATGGTGCCCAAGCTGCATTTGTAACATCTCCAAGGAAGCCTTGCGCTGCACCGCAATTCTAGGAGGGCCTACATTCTATCTATATTACGGCGCGAGCCGCGGAGTTTATTAACAGCTGTCCTGTTGGGCCGCGAAACGCGCATCCCGGTTCTGCAGAATCCGAACCCCGTCTCTTCTGCAAAATCCGCGACCTACCCCCGCAGAATTCGGGTCCTGATGTCCGTATTCTAAACTCCGCCGCGCCGGCTGTAGACTGGCTCCGTGGAAAGCTAGAGAAGAAGAATCAAGCTCCGCTGAAATCCGAACAGCGAGCGTCACACCTCTGACGCTCAATTGACAACTCCGGTCTGCGTGCTTACGATTTCGAGCGCGTTTCATTTCTGAGAAGGACAGATCCCCAATTCACCATTTCAAATAATGTCGCCGCCATTCGACCCGCAGGGGGTAAGACACCATGAGCAAGAGAATCTTGTATCCGTTGGGGCTAATCGCTGCAGGCGTGATCCTGGTAGCGTCACTAGGTGGGTTGAACGCGCAGCAGTCCACCGGGCAAGCGGTCTCCATCGGAAAAGACGCCATCGGCGGCGTGGTCAGCAGCACGAATGGACCGGAAGCTGGCGTTTGGGTGATCGCGGAAACGACTGACCTGCCGACCAAATTCGTGAAGATCGTGGTCACTGATGACGGCGGGCGTTACGTACTGCCGCAGCTTCCCAAGGCAAACTACAAAGTATGGGTACGAGGCTATGGGCTCGTGGATTCCCAGCCAATTCAGGTCACGCCCGGCAAGATCCTCAACTTGAAGGCGGTGGTGGCAGCAAGTCCGCGTGCCGCGGCGGAATATTACCCGGCTATCTATTGGTTTTCGCTGCTGAAGGTTCCGGACAAAAGCGAATTTCCGGGCACAGGGCGCGAAGGCAACGGTATCCCGGAGACCATGAAGAGCCAGGGTCAATGGTTGCATTTGGTGAAGACAGATAGCTGTTGGTCATGCCATCAACTCGGAGACAAAGCGACCCGGGAGATCCCTAAGAGCCTGGGCCACTTCGATTCCATAACAGCAGCATGGTCTCGTCGCCTTCTCTCAGGGCAAGCTGGCAACAATATGATTAACGGACTCGCGCAGCTTGGTCCGGAGCGCGCATTGACGATGTTCGCGGACTGGACCGATCGGATCGCGGCAGGCGAATTGCCTCCGGCGCCGCCCAGACCGCAAGGTGTCGAGCGAAATGTCGTAATCACCGAGTGGGACTGGGCCGACCCCAAGGCCTATCTTCACGATGAGATCGCGACGGACAAGCAGAACCCAACTCTCAATGCCAACGGCCTGATTTATGGAGCCACTGAACTCAGCACGAACTATCTGCCAGTTCTTGATCCGGTGAACTCCGAGACGAGCCAAGTGAAGTTGCCTGTTCGCGATCCGAAGACTCCATCAAGCGCCGACGATAAGGTCGTGGCGCCCTCGCCGTATTGGGGTGACGAAGCCATCTGGCACAGCCAAGCCAACGTCCACAATCCGATGTTCGATGCGCAGGGGCGAGTCTGGATTACCTCCAGAATCCGCCCGAGCGACAATCCAGCGTTCTGCAAAGAAGGCTCAAGCCATCCGTCGGCGGTTTTGTTCCCACTGAAAACCAGTGGCCGACAACTGGCCGTGTACGATCCAAAGACAAAGCAGGTCACGCTCATTAACACCTGTTTCGGTACGCATCATCTGGTGTTTGCCGAGGATGCCAACAACACGCTATGGACGAGCAGCGCTGGCGGCGGGGGGGCGGTCGGCTGGCTGAACACGAAGATGTTTGATGAGACCCACGATGAAGAGAAGTCACAGGGCTGGACCGCGCTCATCCTTGATACCAACGGCAACGGGAAGCGGGATGCGTATGTAGAGCCCGATCAGCCCGTCGATCCCACCAAGGACAAACGAATCAACGCCGCTTTCTACGGCGTAACGGTGAGTCCAGTGGACGGTTTAATTTGGGGGACGGTTCTGGGCTTTCCCGGCGCGGTGGTTCGGCTAAACCCGGGATCGAACCCACCAGCGACGGCCCTGGCAGAGATGTACGAACTGCCCTGGAACAATCCTGGCGCGCCCGTTCACGGATTCTCGCCGCGCGGACTGGATATTGATCGCAACGGCGTTGTGTGGACAGTGATCGCCAGCGGACATCTTGCGAGCTTCGACCGGCGCAAATGTAAGGGACCACTCAACGGGCCGACAGCGACTGGGCAGCAATGCCCTGAAGGCTGGACGCTATATCCACTGCCGGGGCCGCAATTGAAGGGCGTCACCGATCCAGGAAGCGCCGAGGCCAGCTACTACGACTGGGTGGATCAGTTCGACACTTTGGGCCTGGGGAAGAATGTGCCGATTGCAACCGGCAACGGAAATGATGCGCTGCTCGCGTTATTGCCGGAGAGTGGGAAGTTCGTGGTCCTTCGCGTTCCGTATCCAATGGGATTCTATGCCAAAGGGATGGACGGCCGGATCGACGATACACAAGCAGGGTGGAAGGGCAAGGGAATCTGGGCGACCTATGGTACGCGAACGCCATTTCACGCCGAAGGCGGCAAAGGGACAACGAGCAAGGTTTTACATTTTCAGCTTCGCCCAGATCCACTCACGCAGTAAATGGGACGAAATGAAGAGCATGAGTTATCAGGTGAAACGGTCGGCAATCAAGGCAATGAGAAGGTTTCAAACGTTGCCGTTTCGCTGGTCACGTCGAATGACATTTCTACCCCTTGAGGAACCGTCCAGAACTCGCCCGAACCATGTTTCTGCTCTTCGCCATTTATGATTGTCGTCATGGTGCCGGCGCGCTAGTACCTATCAGGACTGACGGCTGAACATCGAGAACAACTTGAGCGATGTCTACGCAAACGGCAAGGAGGTCGGTGTTTCATCTGCGATGAACTCATTGATCTTGTTCTTCACAAAGTTTAACTTAACATTGATTATATCAACCTACTGATAGATAAATTATCAGTTAATATATCGCCGCCCGCCTAGCCGTCTGCGCCTTTCATAGTTGCATGATTTGTTCTCTCGTGATAAGACGCACCATCCGGTCATGGGACTGCGCCGCTTTCCGACTCTTTTTGCCTTACGCACGGGGGGATCATCTCGCGCTAGCACTGCGATTGACCGGCACCGTTTGGTATGTTGGTAAGACGTCTTCTATCCTTTGAAGACCTATGGACGTGAGCCTTGTGGGAGTGGACGCGCGTAGCTGAACATCTGGTTGCAGCCGGCATTGGTGCTGGCCTGTTGAGGTTTTGGCAGTGGGGGCGCGAACTACAAACCAGAAGAGGTTTAGGTGCTATTCTCGCCGGGCTTGAATCTCCTACCTTGTTCGTTTACCCGCCACGAGAGAATGTTCAGAGCGCGATTCTCCCTCGTGTGGCCTCTGAGGACTTCCTTGCCATGAATAATGTCATAAGTGCTTTCATCAAGGCCAAGCGGCCTCCACCTGATCACGTAAGGAATCCCAGCCTCTTAACGCTGCAGGACAAACAGCAAAACAATTTGATCTTGATCTGTAGCATCAAGCAAAACAGTGTGACTAATGATGCCTTGAGTCAACTCCGGTCTACCCTTCGCCCAAGACTCGCAGAGCGCGTGCCCTATTTCGAGGAGATCGCTGGGACGAACGAATTGCAGATTCGTTGGGAGGCTGGCACCGTCTACCAGTCACCAAGCTACAAGCAAACCGGGTCAGAACGAACCGACATTGCTATGATCGTTAAGACTAAAAGCCCTTGGGGGGCTCAAAAGCGCATCCTAATAATTGCGGGAATCCGCGGAATTGGGACGTGGGGAGCCGCAGAATTTCTCAAAAAATGGTGGAGGCCACTCTACAAGCAGAAGGGAAGCGACCGACATCATGGGATGTCGAAGCAGGGAGATTTTGCTGCGCTCGTCCGAGTCCATTACAAAGACCTCGACATCAAACGCGTTGACTTCGTCAATGTGGCTAACCTGGATGAGACATCAATCGAAGGTTAATGGCTCGTTCGGGAGCACTGGTTTTCTTCCTGCGCATGTTGAATTCTATAACGATTCGCTGCTCGCTTGCCAATTACGGTAGGATGTTCGGGTTCTGGTCGCACCACTGCCGCAACGCATCTACTTTCTGAAACGCCAAAGGCAATGTGCTTAAAGCCGCTCGCACGTAGTCCGGCGACACGGCGAAGTTTATCGGATGAACGGCGTCATTCCGTTGTAGCCGTATGTGGTCGAACAACGAAAAGATTGACCAGGAGCATTGCCCCCGTCATCAAGGGATTTGGTGGGCGGTGCGAGGGGCAGTTATTATAGTTGATAACCGCGACGCGGGCTTTGACGACAGCGGTTGCCTCGTGCGCGGCATCTCCTCTGTTTTGACTTCACTTGGGAGGTTAGCGTCATGCGCACAGCACACAATCCCGCGGAGAATCTACTCGTGCCTCCGAAGGACGTCCTCGATGCCATGATGGGCAAGAAGACCGGCTTCAGCGAGTATTATCAGAAGGAAGATCGGATTGTTATCAGAAAGATTGCGATTCGAGAAGAGCTAGTCATTGAAGGCTTAACCTGTCGCTCAGGGGTCTCATTTGTAGACTGCGATTTCTACGCACGCGTCTTGATACGCGGTGGAGAGTTCGCCGAATTTGATATCTCGGGCGGACGGATCATCTATCCACTGATCGTATCCGGCGGAACTTTCAACCAGAACTTCTCGTTGAGTGAGGTCGATGCTTTGAACATGAAGGAGAAGATCTTTCATTCCCTGATCCTGTCGGGCGGCCAATTTAATTGCAACGTGCACATTTACAAGGGTGCTTGGCAATCCATCTTGATCGGCAGCGCCTCTCTGAAGGGAGTGGTGATCGACACTGGGGCAGGTTCGCTCTTCAACCATGAATTGACGCCCTACATCCAGCGGCTCTCCGTCGCCGTCAGAAACGTGGGGGTCGTGGAGGTGCGCGACTGGCAGATCGGGAACCTGATGTTGTCGGGAACCCTCGAGGAAGGCATCTGCTCTTTCCAAAACGTTGAACTCAACCAGTTGGAAATTCGGTACTTCATCAATCGGGGTCACGTTTTGTTCGCCAAAGTTGCATTCAGCAGCAGAGACTCTCACACTCGCGAAAAGACCGTTTCAACGCTGGCCATGGCAGACTCAGACCTTGGCAAGACACAATTCTATGATCTCGATTTCACCAAGCTCGCCAGCGTCGAAATCGAGCACTGCGCACTCACTGAGGTCGAGAGTTCGAACACAACCTGGTTCTTACCCGTGCAACTGCAACATGCATCCAACGAAACCAAGCGCGACATTTTTCGGCAGTTAAAGCATGCAATGATTCGTCAAGGCAACCGGTTCGATCAGTTGCACTTTCAGGCAGCCGAAATGGATGCCTATCGGAAATCCCTAGTTTTCTGGCGAAATCCCGGAGACGCGTTTGTCCTCGCGGTCGGAAAATATACAAACAATTTCGGAACCAACTATATTCTTCCGGCCATCTGGATCCTTGCGCTCGCCTTGCTTGTATTCCTGTGCTCAGCGCGGATTGAAGGCATCTCGCCTAAGGGGAGTTGGGGTGCTGCTCTCGCGGTGCTGAACCCGGCCCATCCCATTGACTACCTGGTGCCGAAAGAAAAGATCACCAACGCGTTTCTGGCAGTGGACTTTGCTGGCCGAGTCCTGATCTCCATTCTCATATATCAGCTGATTACGCCTTTTCGAAAATTCGCTCGCGAGTAAGTGATGCGACAAGAAGCGCCTACGACCTGACGAAGCTATGGAAGTTGATCTGCACCGCCTCCACGCGGCGCTTACGCCGCCCGATGGGGTGAGTCTCTCTTGGCAAATATCAGTACAGCACGGATTTGCGATCGTTGAGGAACTACCGGGAAGATTTCTTCTATCGGGGGGCCTGAGCTCACATGTGGACTCTGAGTCGGACCGATGAAAACGTCCTGGTTTAGGGGAAGATCTCTCAAATGCGGACTGTCCGGAAACTTCTTTCGACACTCCGCTTCCTCTTTTTCAAACAATCGAGTCGTGTGCGCCGCCACGCTCGAAAGAATCTCTTCATTCCGGTATTTGTATTCTCCCGATCCATATTGAGGATTAACCAACTGGAATACGTCAAGCCCTTCGTCGACAACCATAGCTTCACCACATGCTAGGAAATCATACATTACGCGCGTGATCCCTTCGAGGGTATTGCCAATCCTGCCTGAGAGTCCTCCGGAAGACAGACCAATTATTTCAGTTGCATTCCTGCTCCCTTCCTCAGACCCAGACCGCATTCCAATCACCCCAAAGGGATACACATTCCGTGGAAAGAAGACTTCCACAGACTCAGCGCTTCCCGACTGACCTGGATATTTGCGGAATTGTCCCCGGAGTGTAGGAATATCGGCCATGTGCCCAGTCGGCCTAAAATGTTTACGAATCAGAGTGCCCTGTAACTCCCCCCATTCGAACGTCAAGTTGCTCTTCGGCTGAAGAGGTATTACAACAGGGCAATGCAAGGCTGCTCGACGCTCATTCAGATATGTATAGAGGTTATATTCAGCTAAAATTGCCTCATGTATTTCATTCCTATGCAAAAAACCTCTCGCAGGCGATTCTGGAAGGGCAAAAATATGCCGTACATCATCGAAACGGTCAATGATGGTTTCCAGTGGAAGCTCAACCCGACTCTCTATTATGGTTTTGCCGGCCATCGCGAAGCACACCTCGTCGGTTACGTCACGATCCTGGTCGTCAACTAGATGCACGGTCACACCGGCGGCGCGGCTTGCAGCTCGGAACCCAACATTCAAAAACTCTACTCTGGGAATTCGAGAATTGTCCCTCCATTTAACTAAACATCTATACGTGCGATCCTGAAAAGGTTCGGAAGCATTCTTATCTTCAACAGTGTCCAGTCGGCAGAAGATGGGTGTCGAATTCAATTGAGGTTCATTGCAGTACGCTATATGCCAGAAATTCATTGTTAAGTCGCCATGACCCTGCGCACCAATAATCCGCCACCCTTCGCTACCCAATTTTTCGGAAAAGCTCGAGAGATGCTTGTACAGCGTCCATGTGCCTGCACGTTGATGGTACGGATTCACCGTTTGGATGACAGGGTCTCGGCGCTTTAGGCCCCGAGAGTTCATGACGTACGCGACAGAATGAGGATCTGTCATACGGGGAGCTGAGATACCATCCCGCTGGATGCCTGGTCCACGCTCGAACCCTGGGGTCACGGAGACAAACATCTCCTCGCCCTCGGTATTGAATCGCATGTAACCAACGTTAAAAGCGCGCGCTTCCATGCCTTATCTCTGGTCGCGGAGTATACCAACAACAGGACAGTGTCGCCATCGGCCTTCTTCATTCGTGCGCAGTGGAGTGCTCATGACGATTGGAGTTCGGGAATATAATCTGATCGTCGTGGCTCACAAAAATGCAAAGGTCTACGGCGGCCGTTGGTGCGTTGAGCGTAAGCTCGGGAGAGGTGGACAGGGTGTCGTTTACGAGGTCACCGACACGCGGAAAGCGCCAATGGCTGACCAGCCGACGCGGGTGCTTGGAGACGCCCTATCGGAGTTCGACCGCGGACAAGGCGACCTCAGAGAACGCGAACAAGCAATGGAGCGCCTACTCGCCATCTTACGTCGCCTCGTTGGAAATAACGGTCTTCATAGAGCCGCCTTGAAAAAGCTCCTACCAATGGACCAAGCAGTGAATCCTAGGGCCGCCCTCAAGCGTATGAACGCTGAACTCGAAACGTTAAAATCTGTCAGTCATCCCGCTCTCATTAAACTGCTCGATCACAATATCGCGGAACATTGGTTCGTCATGGAATACTTCAGCGGAGGCACTCTTTCAGATCATCTCGACATGTACAAGGGGCGCGTGCTGGAAGCCCTAAGGGCGTTCAATCCGATCGTTGGTGCGGTAGCTGCTCTTCACAAGGCAGGAATAGTGCACCGCGATATTAAACCGACAAATATATTTCTCGGGATCAACAGTCTAGTTCTTGGTGACTGTGGCCTCGCAATCAGGCTCCCAACGCAGGATCGAATCACAGAAACATTCGAAAACGTCGGGACCCGGGACTACATGCCCGTGTGGGCCTATTCAATGAGACTTGACGATGTGAAACCGACATTTGACGTTTACAGCCTCGGTAAGCTTTTGTGGGCCATGGTTTCAGGCCGCCCACACTTTCCACTTTGGAGATTTGACGAAGATCCGCACGACCTGAGAACACTGTTTCCCGGCAACGCTCAAATGCTCCTCATTCACGACATCCTTGCGAAATCCGTCGTGTCGAGGGAGGAGCAGTGTAAGTTTGGTGATGCAGGTGCAATGTCCAAGGAAGTGAATCAGCTAATTGAAGTGCTAGACGGGAGAAACGCGGCCCTTGACCTTGAGCATACCATTCTAGTTGAGATTCTTGAGTCTAACTCCATTCCCGACCGCCCCGAGATAACCCAGAAATTCGCCCGTGCCCTGTGGCATCGAGCTTGCCGAAACAAGGAATTCCATCCAATTTATCGCCAGGAAAGCGAAAGTGGCGAATCATACATAAATTACAGGGAAGATGAACCATCTAAATCCAGTGGCTGGCACAGAACCGAGCCCTTCCAGTATGAAGGGGCGTGCATCTTTGTAGCTCAGGGGTCAAAAGATTACAACGCACAAGAGGAGGCCCGCAGAAAGGCAAATTCGATGAGCCTTGGCAACACGGACCGTTACTTCACAACTGAGATATACATACTAACCAACGGGAACATTCTGGAGTGCTCAGTGGTTCGCACAGACTACGCTGGTCCGAATGATCCTTCAACTCAATCCTTCTCAACTTTCCAAAGCATCACGAGAGAAGGGGAGGAGTACTCCCTTGAGAAATTCGTGCAGAGCCTCACACAACAGCAGAAGAAGCAACTCCTCTTCGCCCTCGTGTACAACGAAACGAATCTGCAGGACTCGTGGCGGCTCAGTTAAACCGGAGGAGCTTGACATTCGCTTTTTATTCGCCTACCATGATTTCGGCTTTCCCGGGCCCATGAGTTGTATTGTTTAGACCCGCGTCCCGGTGGAAATACTGTCCGCGATCGTCCGCACGACTGATTGACAATCGCCTGGATGGGTGCTAACGTCCGCGGCACGTAACGAATACCCAATCACGCCGTTGGCGTTTGAGTGGTACCTTCAGGCCAGGTGTGATGAGCCGCTCGGCATCCTGAATTTATTTGAACAATGCTCGAGCTTGAAAGCAGATGCCAGCACTAAATGTCTTTCTGACCTCGGCGACGCTGCTATCCTTCGCAATCTATACCTTCGCGGTGATAGTTGTTGCTTCCCTCCCGGTTATGGTGATTCGTCGCAAAATCAGAAAAATGAAGAGTCTGAGGTCCCCGCTGTCTTGTAGGTCCACTACGATTGAAGAGCTGCCTGCTCTTCACAAGTATTGCCTCTCTATTTTTGGCGATCAGATATCAGACCTCTCGGCGATGCAGTCTTGGTTTGAACGAAACAACAATATATTCGAAATACTGACTCGTGCAGAAGCTGGCAAGGCGCAGTCGGACGACATCGAAGGCTACTTCAGTGTGCTTCCCCTAACAGACGAAGCTAAGAAGGCAATTGCCAAAGGAATTTATTCCGGTGCGACTCTACCCACCGAAGCAATTACGAGCGCTGATAGAGCCTCTTTAATTTATGTTGGGGGAGTAGCGGCCAATAGCCCAGATAATTCTAGAAAGATCATGCACAGTCTGATGGCACGGATCGACGCCTTTGATTCTGCCAACGTCATTTACACCAGACCTGTAACGCAGGATGGACTGCGGTGGGTTCTGAAGAGCCACTTCACGCGGCTAGATGGTTCGCCAAATACTTTATTGAATTATATCTATAAGAAAGATATCGACAACGTTTTGCCCAAGCGCAAAGGTGCGCGAATTAAGGCCGCACTTCGGACTCAGAGCAGAAAAACTAGGTTCTTCGAAACCTCATACGGCGTCTTCCAAGGTGGCGGATGCCGCGCAGCAGCCTACGTCGGAGCGTACGCGGAGGCGGTAGCACGTGGCGTACGGTTCGTGGAAGTTGCGGGGACTTCGGCAGGAGCCATCATAGCAGTCTTAATAGCGGCAGGAGCAACTCCCCTTCAATTGCGAGAAATTGTAAACCGCTTGGACTTTTCACAGCTGCTTTCGCCTCCCAACCCAATGCGGAAGGCAGTGAACATTCTCCTGTGGTCAATCCTCCGTGTTGTCTCTCTCATCCCACATCGCATACCACGGTTCCTGGGTTTGATTGTACTTAGGAATGGGCTTCATTCGTCTCAGAAGCTCCGCGCCTGGCTCGAAACCGAATTGAAGTCTCTCTTGCCAAATGTTCCACGCGGAGATGAAGTCCGTTTTCAACACTTGCATCTTCCGGCTTCAGTAGTGGCCGCAGACCTACGGGAAAGGAAAGTTAAGGTATGGAGTTCCCACACTTCGAGCGCGTCTGGAGTCGCCGATGCGGTATGTTCTTCCTGCAGTATTCCCTTTGTTTTTCAGCCTTACGAAAATAGGTACGTGGATGGCGGAACGCTGAGCAACCTCCCGAGCTTCGTATTTAACCATAAAGACCGTCCGCGACGGGCAAACCAGCCCATCCTGGCTTTTACGCTGAATGCAGATGTGGAGCAGGATGAACTTCTTCGTCCGCTGGGACTCGTCTTTGCAGTAGTAAACACGATGATAGACGGTAGCCAGGAACTTCAGCAGAAAATGATGGAGAACGTTCATGCGATTTCCCTCCCCACAGGAAAGGTAAAGGCGACTGACTTTCTCGAGATGACGGTCGACAAAGTCAGTAAGCTGGTCAAGAGCGGTCAGATGACAACTCGAGCCTACCTCGACAACGAACTCGATAAGATTCACCTGAGAACGCCCCCAAGATTAGAATGCGACAATCAGGAGGAGGTTCTCGCGACGCTGACGGAGCGTTTACTGCAGTCCAGAAAGACCGCATTATTTTCATTCGACGAACTCGACTGGCTGGATGACCTAGGTTACGCTCTTCTTCGCGCACGGATGAACGCAGTCCGAATCCACGTTTTCTATAACGATGCAGTTAACTCAGCAGCGGAAAACCAGCGAAGGGTGCGATTACTTCGTGCCGCTGGATGTACGGTAAGCGCCGCGGCCGCAATTTCTGTCCGAGGCTCGCTGTTCGATTCTGACGACTTACAAAATTCGTTTGCCTTTCTTCAGTCTGATCCACGCCAGTTTGGTTCGGGAGTGCTCTATTCTGGCAGGAACGATATGGCTGCAATCTCGTGCATCACAAAGTCGTTCCCTCAACTAACGTCCGAAACCCTCCCAAGGCTCTCATTGCAGCGCTGCAAGAGCAACGAAATTGGATTCCTTAGCAGACGGCTCAAGAGTGTTTCGCAATATGCATCCGACGGCGTAGACGCCAAACTGGAGGAAGTTCCGCTTTCAAAACTCATATGCCTCAGCAAACACGTTCAGGAGCACAGGTATAAGCAAGCAACTTCTCTTGTCGAGATCTATCAGAAAGATGGGATCCGCATGTACGAACCGGTCTGTCTCAGCACAGACGCACTGAATCGTACGTTCTTGATGGCTCCGGTCGTTGAGAAGGACGCATCCAGCGGGAACTATTACATTCTGGATGGGGTCTCTCGAGCACTGGCAAGCCACCACGCCGAGCTACCGTCCATATTTTGTCTCGTTGTTAGCGGAGTTAGAGATTCCCTCCCGAGTTCTGGGAGGTACGCATTGGAACACGTTCAGATTGTCTGCAAACCGGTCCAGGTCGCCGATCGATATGAAGACTTCGACCAGCAGCATTTCAGGTGGCTGCCCGGTTGCGTGGTTTGCTCAGGCTAATTGTGATCCTGATGAGTCGGCAGACCTGCGAGGTGTGCGCAGAGAAGGCTGTAAATTGTGCGATGATCCGTGAACCGACCTCTTGCGCCCAAGGCAGGCGCGCTATCCAGAGCGCACAAACGCGTTCATCCTCAGTCGACGTTGTAATTGGGCAGAACAAGGCCCTGTCGTTCGTCAAATCGTTGTGCCCTACCAAAAAAGACTTCTTTCCACTTGACGTAAGCTCTTCGGTCTTGCATTGCAGCATGATTCGTCGACCGGCGAAAACTGCTCGCAGAAAACGTGACCGTGCCTTGGCCGGGTTACAAGAAAAAGCGGTTGGTCATCAAAAAGGTAGCTCTTGAGTCTACGCTGCCACTGCATAACGATGGTGCAGCCCGCCGAGTCTCGGAAAGGATTGAATCTCAAGGAGGGGCTCCCCTCTTATTTCTACTCTCGGTGAATACTTTCAACGTTATCACCATTCTGTAGAACTACCTCTTGGCTTATACCCTAGAGATGAATTTATGATAGTCTCTGCCCACTTGGGAGTCCTCCGCCCATGGCCACCAATCGTTTCGCGAGATCTTGCTTTTTTTGCTTTGCATCGCTCGCCTATCTTGTGTGTGTCTCGACGCTCACAGCACAAACCAAAAGTTCTACGGACACCCGTAGTTCGAAAGCTTCCCTGCCGCCAACGGGCGCCGTCGTCACAGATATTGCTGCCTCTAAGTGCATTCCCTTGGACGCATGCCCGCTCCTACTGACGATACGCCACAACCACCATGAAATCGCGGGAGGAGGTTGTCATGAGACGGGAGAATAAGATTTCGTTTAACGACGTCCTAACTACGGAGAATAACAAGATTGCTGAGGGCCGCACAAAGCGCCGCAAACTCTGGCATATCGAAGGCGGGAATGAAACGAAAGACGGCGCAATTAATGCGATTGGTATTGCTTTTTCCGGCGGAGGAATCCGCAGCGCCACCTTCAATCTTGGGGTTCTGCAAGGACTGGCAGGAATGGGGTTGCTGAAAATTATTGACTACATGTCGACGGTTTCGGGTGGTGGTTATATCGGCTCATGGCTTCTCGCTTGGATCAAGCGCGAGGATCTCAAGACGGTAGAAGAGAAGTTAGGTACCGACTGCGAGCGATTCGGCGTCGGTACTAAACCACGGGAAATAGAATTTCTTCGAGAATATAGCAACTACCTAACTCCTAGACTCGGTGTCTTCAGCGGCGATACCTGGGCGTTTATCGGTTCATATGCTCGGAATCTTATTCTGAATCAAATTGTACTGGGATTGTTCTTGGTTGCACTTCTTCTGCTTTCGCGTCCTTTCGTGTTGTGGTTCTGGATGATTGTGAAAAGCTGCCAGTCGGCTCCGAGTCTCTGGACCATGTGGCATGTGCCGGCGATTGCCTGCGGGCTCTTGGCTCTCGCATTGAGTGCGACGACAGCAAATCTCTCGAACATGCTTCAACAGGAAGTGAATAGCCCATCACAACGGCTGTTCGCATCTCCATGGCAGATAAATATTCTTGTTCTGTTTCCCATTGAGCTCGCTGTCTGGCTCTTGTGGGCGTGGTGTTGGGGGTCGCGACAATTCCTGGAACACAAAAGCATAGGTTGGACGTGCGCATTTACCGGTGCTGGATTTGCTGTCTTGTGGCTTCTAGGGTGTATTGGGGGTGCTTTGGCGAGCCGGTTTGTTCGATGGCTGAAGCCGTTCCGGCCCGAACAGCCCCGCAGCTCCGTAAAGACAGACCTGACCCCCGCGCCAAGACCTTTGAGAGTTGTAATGGTGGAACGAGGTCGTAACGCCTTAAACGTTTCTTTAATTATCGGTTGTGCCGCAGTTGCGGGGGCAGTGGGGGGTGTTTTAATTATGCTGCTTCTATCTGGGCTAAGGGAGTGGATTGACCCGAAGAGTCCGCCCCCGGAATGGCACGTTGCTTCCTGGGGATTTCCTCTCGCGGTGCTAGTGTTTCTTTTTGTACAAACTGTTCATATTGGTTTGGTGAGCGGAGGGTTCACGGAAGATGCGCGTGAGTGGTGGGGACGCTTATTGGGATTGGTGGCGCGTCTGACGATCGGTTTGAGCGCATTTTACGTGATTTCCATTGATGGCCCGTGGTTCGTGAAATGGCTTGGCTCTCCCGGGCACGGATACTACAAGTGGACGCTGGGGACAATTTGGGCGCTGGTCACAGGTTCCGGAATCGCGGCAGGCAAGAGCCCGGCAAAACCTTCAGCGAATCTAAAGGTAAGTCCGGCCCTCTTAATGAAGGTTGCCCCACCAGTTTTCATGGTCGGCTTAGTCGTCATTCTTTCTTATCTTACCAATACCGTGCTGCCTGATCTTCTGAGTGGTTTGGGAGCGCTTCCAGACAGCATCCTTGGGTGGGCGAGATGGATCGGCTCGTGGCCATCGTACAGCCCAGACAGGTCAGACTGGCAGTACTGGTTCGATTTTGAGCATGGATTCGATGGACGCGTTTGGATTTATGTGATGGGTTTTGCGCTGCTTTCTTTGCTTCTTTCGAAGCAAGTGGGAATTAATCGTTTTTCGATGAACGCCCTATACCGTAACCGGCTGGTTCGCTGCTATTTGGGGGCTACAAGAAATCCCCGACATCCTCAGCCATTTATTGGATTTGATCCTGACGACGACTCCATCTATTTGAAAAACGTGGAACCTTCAGGAGAATATGCAAGTCCTTATCCGATCGTGAACACAGCCCTTAACCTAGTAAGTAGCAACAATTTGGCATGGCAACAACGGAAAGCTGCTTCCTTCATGTTCACGCCGGGGTACTCCGGCTTTGAGACGGATGGCCCCGACGGTAGCAAACTATCAGCATTCACAAGCACCAAAGGGTATAAGGCACCGCTTACACTGGGAACTACGATGGCTATATCGGGAGCTGCGGCTTCACCAAACATGGGATTCCACTCTTCGCCGGCGCTTTCCTTCTTGATGACCGTCTTCAATGTGCGCCTGGGCCGCTGGATCGGAAACCCGCGTTACGTTTCTACTGGGACAAGAACCGGACCACGTTGGGGCCTGCTCTACCTCTTGAACGAATTGCTAGGACACACGAATGATAAAAGTTCTTACGTGTATGTTTCGGATGGAGGGCATTTTGAGAATCTTGGGATTTACGAACTTGTTCGCCGGCGATGCCGATTCATCATCGCGTGTGATGCGGGCGAGGACAACGGTCTTAAATTCGGCGATCTAGGAAATGCGATCGAAAAATGCCGTAGTGACTTTGGAGTGGATATCGAGATCGATATCGAACAGTTGCGGATTCAAAAGGATACGAGCAAAAGTGACTGGCACTGCGCCATAGGCACAATTCATTATGAGCGCGTAGATTCAAGTTTGACCAGCGGCACTCTGGTTTACCTTAAGTCTTCTTTGACGGGCGACGAACCGACTGACGTTCAGCGTTACGCTGCCCAATATCCAGCTTTCCCTCATCAAACCACGGCCGACCAATGGTTTTCCGAGTCGCAGTTCGAAAGCTACCGGGCGCTCGGGCAACACATTGCTCAATCAACTTTTGGTGTAGTTGGGAATCGAAAAGAAATTGGTAAAATGAAAGCGGAAGAATTCTTCGTCAAACTGCGACAGCATTGGTATCCGCCAAGCCACTTCGTCCAGCTTTCCTTCACGAAACTTTCGGCCACATACTGCAATCTCTTGGAGACACTGCGCACAGTGGAGAACTTGAAATTCCTGGACGGACAAGTGTATCCGCAATGGCCATCCTTGATTTCTGCTGGAGGTGGAAAGCCAAGTGATTCGATGTGGCTTCCCCAGAGAGATGAAGAGAGGCGTGAAGGATTTTATTTCTGCAACCGGGTCATACAGCTAATGGAAGACGTTTACTTGGATTTGAATCTGGAAAAGGAATTTGATCATCCGGACAATCGCGGGTGGGTAAATTTCTTCCGACATTGGTCATGGTCGGGAATGTTTTGTGCGACATGGGCAATCTCCGCAAGCACTTATGGCGCGCGCTTTCAAAGCTTTTGCGAGCGCCAACTTGATCTGTATCCTGGAAAAGTTCGCATCGGCAAACCAATTCCAATTGATCCGCGCAAGCTCGCAGACGGAAATAACGATCTTCGAGATACGTTGCAAAAAGTGCATGGGTTCGACCGTTGGGAGGTGGAACTCATGAAAACGTTCCTCGCAAAGGGTCGGTTTCCGCGGACAGTCAACTCTCCGGACCGGTCGCCGGAGCTTTCGAGTCTGGAGCTTGTTCCCCTGCGGGTGTTCGTGAAAAATCTTACGAGCATCAACGAAGAAGAGCTAAAATTCAATATAGGATTTGCGCTTGGTCACTTTTCGGCCAGAGAACAGCCGCCAAGTATTTGGTATTTCCGTATTCAGAATCACGTGCGGAAGATGGGACTCGCACGTGAGGCGCTGGATTGTATACTGAAGGAGTATCCCGACCTCCGCAATGAAGTGCGGGTCGCCCCTCCACAGATGAGTCCAGAAGAACATGAAGGCCGTGCCTCAGAATTGGAAGCAATACCATCGGCAGAGGCCGTTGAGAAGGTCAGAAAACTCTTTGATTCTGTGAAGTTTCTCCAAGGTCCGAGAATCGGAGGGTGAATCATTTCGTAACGGCAAACAGAACAAAGTCGTGCCTGGGGTGGATTCGAAGGGCACTGTGCGGCAAAAGGCGGGGTCGTTCCAGCCCACCCCGCGCCCACGCCACGACCAAAATGCACAATGCGGCATAGCCAAGTGTTTAGTTTGCAAGTTAGTTAGCGGATTGAGTAGGTGAACGCGGGGGTGAAGTACACGGTGAACCGCATAGGTGAAGTGCCGTTCACCCTTCCCACCGCGCAATTGTTTGAAATCTCTTCGCGGTTATCAACGTCCCCGCCGCGAAACAGTCGCAAAAATTTCCGAAAGTGGGAAAGAATTTCACTGGTCCACGGCAAAGCGAGTTGTCGAGCGGTCGCCACCAATTCAGCGTTCTACGCTCGTAAAGACGCTCCTGATTTGCCCAAAAACCTTGGCGGGGCTCTCTCTACGAGTGTCCGAGAGTCCTATTCTTACTTCACCTGATCGCTGTGCTGCCTCCGCGTGACGAAGAATTGGGGCCGTTTTGTCTCGAGAAAGGCAGACATCCGATGGCTGCGGTCCCTGCCACGCCTGCCCAAAACCATATGATTCACAGTCGAACTCTCTTTTTCCCTTAAGCCCGCCGAAGCCAGTGTGTTACGGGCGAAAGCACGGATTATGGGCAATCCCTGATAGGATTCGCCAAATGCAAAGGGAAGGAGCCGCAAGAAGGAGAAGACCTCTTGAACACGGGGCGCTGCGACCATTGCTCAGTGCCATCTCACAACGGTCGCACGATTTGCGATCGTAATTGCACTCGATTTGCACGTTTTCTGCGGAATCTACTCTGGCAGTTGTTTCCCCGGCTCGGCTTCCTCATCATCGCCAGTATCTAGTGAGCTCTCTGGGGAGTCCAACTCGTCTGAAGTAACGTTGACTGAACTCGTGGCTGTAAGCTCTTCCTTACTGAATAAAGGCTGCTGTGCAGTTGGGGCCGGCGCTTCTGGTGACACCTTGCGGAGCACTTCTCCTACCTGGCATTTTTGATCGAGACCGACTCCTACTTCCTGTCCCTCCAGCGAGGTTAATAAAGTCACCGGCACATCATTGTTCTGTATGGACAGTATTTTCCCGATTCGAATCCTATCCTTACGGACTAGGGCGATGTCATCGCCCACCGTAAGAGTTGTTGGTGTCATTTTGACGATGGCGACTTTGCCGGCGTGATAGACATGCTCAACGATACCGAGCTGAATGCCTGGTCGGCGTTCAGCCATGCATATCAGTATTTCGCGGGACACGATATCGGTCAGGATTTCGCAAGCCAGGAGCACAAAATCAGCCATCGTCAAAAATTGACCCGTCGCAATTACTTCCTCGACCGGGCTATGTGCTGCGTCGTTCCGCAGTTTCACGAAGCCGTCCAACTCACTTTCAAACGTCGCTGCATTGCCAAATCTTTCTGCAAGGAATGTTTTCATCGACGGGTGTTTTGCGATTCGCGAACAGACATTTTCAAGACCCAGACTTCCAAATAAACGAGCAAGTATTTCAGTGCGGTAGTTCTGGCGGTCGACGAAGAAGGCGTCCTTCAGCAGGGTATAAGGACGTGCACCGCTCACACCTTGGGAAAGTTGAAGAATGATGTCACTTTCTCTCAAGTGACGGTACGGGCCAGCGTCGCCGAGCTTCAGCATGATCTGGCCGAATCCAGTTCGATGCTGTTTCAAAATAGACTCCGGTAGCTGATCGTAAGTCTCATAGAGCTCTGGCAGAGCGCTCAAGTAATCTGCCACCAGATCTTCCAGGAAAATGGAGTAGACAGCGTAGAGGCGAAGAAGCGCTGCACAGTGGTCGTAAACTTGCCACGCCGCCCCACCTGGATCGCGCCCGCGGACGGC
>Ga0307479_10000268_pt1 | contig 49709 bp, 48 predicted proteins | sample atmos_gasesECM4C_FD_203743 | JGI IMG/M metagenome (GOLD analysis project Ga0307479, IMG submission 203743) | Hardwood forest soil microbial communities from Morgan-Monroe State Forest, Indiana, United States - atmos_gasesECM4C_515 | ecosystem: Environmental > Terrestrial > Soil > Temperate...
TGGGGACGGGGACTCAAATGCCGTCCCCTTCCCCAGACCCCTTCTCCTGCTAGAAGATGCAAGAACACTCTTACAAAAACGGAAGCTGTGCCCTAAAATTTGTGCCACGAAAGGGGTTCACCCCAGATTTTGCGCCCAAGTTGCGCACAAATGTTCCCATCGCCCAAAAATTCTGGCGATGGGGGCAGCACATCAAAAGTTGCTCGGATTGGGCCTCGGCCCGATCCCGGTCGAAGCGGACAGTTTGAGGCCACGCTCCGTGTGGAACTCACCGAGTGGGAATGATTTGGTCGGGGCGTGGAGATTTGAACTCCGACAGCGCGGCAGCATGCATTCTCACGAAACGATTGGCGGCGCGTGTGTCGGCATGTGGTCGGGTGTCAAAATGACGTAGGTTCGTTAGACTCTCGAACCGTAGTCCCTATGAGCGAGTCCCGGCGGAGGTCCTTCCAGGGACCTCCGTTTGCATAGCGTTCCGGGTGCAGGACCTTCGGGCGCGGGTCTTCCGCGGCGTCGAGTTGAAGGACCATCCACGTCGGGTATGGAATGCCCGGATCCGATGCAGCGTCTAGGGTCTGAACGTCTTCGTCCGAGAGCCGCAGGTCTACAGCACAAATGTTATCTTCCAGTTGCTCGATCTTCCGGGCAGCGATGATCACGCCGCTGACCGCCGGCCGTCCCAGCACCCATGAAAGCGCCACGCGTGCCGGGCTTGTGCCGTGCCGGCTAGCCACCTGCTTCAGCGCTTCCACCACGCGGTAGCCCATCTCTCTGTCGAACGGCACGAACGAGCCCGCTTCCGCAAATCGTGTGCCGGCAGGAGCAGGATTATCTCGGCTATACTTTCCTGTGAGAAAGCCACCCGCAAGTGGGCTCCAAACAAGGATGCCGATGTTATGGTACTCGGCGAACGATTGGAATTCGTATTCGAGGCCCCGGCCGACGAGGCTGTAGTACATCTGCGCCGTCACGTATTTTTCCAACCTTAGCCGCTCCTGCAGCATGATCGCGGTTGCCGCCTGCCATGACATTAAGTTGGAAAGCCCGATGTAGCGCACCTTTCCTTGGCGCACAACATCGTCGAGCGTCCGAAGCGTTTCCTCGAGCGGCGTGTTGCTGTCCCATCCATGCACCTGGTAAAGATCGATGTAATCGGTCTGCAGGCGTTGGAGACTGCCCTCGACCTCGCGCAGGATGTTTACGCGAGTCGCGCCGCTGCGGTTGAAATTCTTCTCACTCATCGGGAGCCGGACTTTAGTAGCCAGAACAATTTCCTGCCTGACGCCCTTCAAGGCATTGCCGACCAGGGTTTCGCTCTCTCCAAGGCTGTAGACGTCCGCCGTGTCGATGAAGTTGATTCCCCTACGCAGGGCTGCCTTCACCATCCGCGTTGTGTCTTCCTGACCAAGATTGCCCATGTTCATCCTGCCGCCGAACTGCATCGTGCCAAGAGCCACCTCGCTCACGATAAGTCCCGTATTGCCTAGCTTTCTGTATTTCATTGATCATCCTCCTTTTTGCCGCACTCGACCTAATGCAGCTTGACTGCCATCGTCGAGCACGAGTGAGAGTCTCCGTAAGCTATTGCAAACACGTGCAGCTTACGGAGCACAGTTCGAAAGTGAACAGGCAGGCTTGGGTGTGAGGAGTCCAACGAATTGAACGGTTGTCAGCACACCGACAGGATGTCACTTTGATGGACTCAGAACGCCTACTTCGTGGTTTCGGGGCTAGAGGGCTTATAGTCGTCAGTCAAGGTTCTTAAGAAAGCAACCAGATCGTCCTCTTCCTGGTCTGTTAGTTTAAGATCACCGAGTTGTTTCTTGTTGAGGTTGGTTGGATCTTCGGGTGGCGGCCAGCATGTGACCTTTTCCCCAGGATCTCCTGCCTTGCATGTGGGCAGAACGTCGCGCGTGTTGTAGAAATGCACGACTTCTTTCAAGCTTTTAAAGTAGCCGTTGTGCATGTAGGCCTTCACGAAGTCGGGGCTGGGGCGCATGTCGACGTTGCGTAAGGTGGGTACTTGGAACTTGGCGTCAAACTTTGGAGCCAATTCGATCCAATGCGAATCCGGATTCAGCTGACCGCTCAAGCTCTTCAGCTTGCGCAGGAAAAATCCCACACCCATGTCAACATAGCCTAAGCCTGCTGTGTTTGGACTGTACCCGTGCTCGTCGGGCTTAGCCTCAAAATAAAATTGTACGGCCGGATTTCTGGGTACGCCCAGATTGCTGGCGGTAAAATCCGTGAATAGCGGTTCTTCGCCAGGTCCGCCGTCGCGGTGACACTGGTTACATCCTGCCTTGCCGCGGAACAACGCATACCCGCTTTCTTCCTGTGGCGTAAACTGCGCCTTTCCTGCCTGCACGTAGTCATACTTCGAAGTGAACGGACTCACTTCCGGCGAAGCTTCGTAGGCGGCAGCCGCCAGTCCGAAGCCGTCATATACGTGGTCAGCGCGTTGCCGGTCCGCCATGCTGAGATGGACCGGGTATAGATCATCTTCGGCCGGGGGGCCAGGTGTAGCGCAGATGCTTTCGACATCCTTTGGCCATTGAATGGCAAAGGAATCGGCGCCCCACACCGCCTCAAATAATTTGCGATAAGGAGCCTCGGAGAGGCGGTAAGCAAGACAGGCCGAGTCTGGCAGACCCATTTCGACAGGGTTCGTCGGCGGTCCTTGCGCCTGCTCCGCGCTTGGATTTTGTAAGCGGTAACCGCTCGCGCGCATGTCCCAGAAATTCCCTCCGACGAAGTCGCCTTGCAGCATGTTGTAGTGAAGCACGGGTGCAAATGTGGCGTACATGTAACTTTGCGGCTTTCGCTGGCTGAATCGTGTTCTCACCGATCCCGGGTACGAAACGGTGCTTAGATTTAAAGATTCAATCGGGCCAGTGAATCCCGTCTCTGGCATGTGGCAGAAACTGCAAGCCTCGTTCTGGTTCACCGAAAGATGCTTATCAAAGAGCAGAAGTTTTCCCAGCGTGCGGACTTGCCCTTCTCGATCTAACGTTGTCCGGTTCAACTGCCGAAGCGTGTCGGCCTCAATCCTATCGATCTCCACAACGACCGTTGCCACATCCTTATCGAAGGAGGGAGGCATCTCGCCGCCGATGTTGCTGGAGACTTTGCCTCGCCCGAAACGGGCGCGGACAAGGGAATTGCGTGGTTTTCCGAGCGGGGTTTCAGGGTTGTCCGCGCGTGTGTTCTTGCCCAGGTCGGTTATGGCCAGAATACATATAGAGGCCATTATTATCGTTGCAACGGATCGGATTAAGCGCATTGTTCGCCGCCATTCAGGCGACCTGAAAAATTCTTTTCTCTTTGAGTTCATCTCTATGCCCCATATTCAGGAGTTTTTATTTAACCCTCGCGCACTCGTTTTAGAACGGAAAGCGCAGCGAGAGAACCCAGCGGTGGTTGTACTGATGAAATTCGGTCACCGCAATCTGCACACCGCCGCCTATGCCGAAGCGAAGTCTTTCCGCGATTTGAAAAGAGCCCAAGACAAGTCCAGGCGTCAAGAAGACTTGTTTCTTTCCATCCAGGACGCCGCCTGACCAGAAGCTCGAATTCTGCTCAAGCATTGGCCAAACTTTGCCCTTTAATTTGTAATCGACCGCCGTATTGAAAACGATGGCGCGGCCCAGAAGGTTGGCGCCGCTGGCGGGAAGGTTTGCGCCTATGGTGGTCTGAATGTCCCAGTGCCCAATGCCTTTCGCGGCTGCGAGTGTGGGCGAAAGGACTGTGTGCCCGACGCCATTTGGTCTGGATCCTGTCGGCAATGACCCGCCAAGAAAGAATCCTATGAAGTAATCACCGCGGCCTTCCGGCGCTGAAAACGCCCGGAACTTTACCTGGAACGAAAGATCACCAAAGCCATCTGGCAGAGCAGATTGGTGCACCAAATAGTTAGGCGGGAAGATGCCGACTTCTAATCGGGTTGTGGGAATGATTTCAAGACCTTTTGAGACACCATAGTTAGAGGTTGAAGTGCCACCCGACGGATCTTGCTGCCAAGACATGTCGTAGCGGTACTGTTGAACCAACATAACGTGAGTCGTAACGATGGGCGAAACAAAATGGGGCTGGCTCGCTCGGGCCTCATCCACTTTGCGGAACCACTTATGCACCCAGCCGTTATCGCTGCTGGTCGGTGCCTCAATCGGCTGGTTCGATGTCCCTGCGCTGGCGTCGAGTCCCAAGGAATTTTCATTTTGGTCGTTATCTGCGGAAATAAGTTGCGAATCGCTGGGACTCGCCTCGGGGGCCCCCTTTGGTTCTTGGGCTGTCAAAATGCAGGGCAGGCTGAGAAGTATGATCCCGGCCGGGAAAGGAATTCTCTTGATCAGCAATCTCTTTGGCCAAGACAGCCTTTCTGTCAACGGCATGAGAGTTGTCCTCCAGCAATACTGTGGCCTTGAGCTTGCCTGCAACGTGACTCACTGCGTCGTCATTCGGCTTTGTGCCAGGTGGAATCCGGGTCATAGGCGGTCATCGCTTCCGCAATCCTCGTCGTGTTAGGACCAAGGTCCTTTTCGAAGACGACGCCCGATTTGTTGACGATGAAAGTCATCACGCCCGAGGAACGGTACTCCGCAGGATATGCAACGAAGGCGAATCCTGCGGTCATCTTTCCGTTCACGACATAGTTTTTCGCGCCGCCCGGCGCATGAGGCCCTTGGCTCGTGAGAATTCGGAACAAATACCCATTGAATGGATCATGGGCGCCAACTTCGTCCGGTGGACGATTTTGGCGCGCGTAAGCGATCAGGGGGTTGATCGGACTATCGAATTGATCGCCCGTTTCCTGCCAATATAAACCGTTGTGTTTTCCCGCAGCGCTGACCAGCTTCTGCGCGTATTGATCGGCGAAGCCGTAGGGCGCTCTGAGATAGTATTGCTTCTGGGCATCCACAAGATCGCTGCAGGCCTGAATCGCCGACAGTTCGTTCTTGCCGATACGGCGAAACAAGATTTCGTCCTTGCCTGCCGCGGTATCGAAATACCAGATTCCTTCTTTGCTAACCAGAGGGATCGGAAACGGCCAGTTCTCCGCTCCGACAACCAGGCTTACAGTTCCGTTCGGCTCGGTCACGAAGCGATGCATCTCCTCATATTTGGTCGTGAAGCCTGTGCGAGCATCGAGGTCTTCAATTGGGTCGCCCGACGAGACGATATCGTTTCCAGCGGGTCCGAAGATGCCGAGGAGAGCGCGGTCATCGGGGGCCTGCATTGCAGTAAAGAGGGCGCGGCCGGCTTCTTCGACTGAAGCAAAGGTTTGTTGGTCCGGCTGCCTGGCGAAGGCTGGCACTGACGAAGATGCTAGAGAGAGTGCCACTAGAACGAACGCCGCAAATCGACCAAAGTTCTGCCGTTCAAGCTGCGCTAATACCGAAATGTTTCGCCACATGGTAACTTCCTCCATTTCCGAATTTTCGAAGAACCACATACACGGTGCATGCGATCACCTGTGCCCGCCACCGCCATGGAAGCCGCCGCCACCATGGAAACCACCTCCAAAGCTGGATTGCCCGCGTGCGGAAAAGCCTCGGACATTCCCGCCGTGATCGAAGCCACTGAAGGCGCCGGAGTGCGTTCCGGGCTGAGCGTGAGGCGTCGAAGGCCCGTGAAATCCTGAATCCCTGGGGCCGCTTCCGTGAAACGAGTTGCCGTGGTTGAAATTTCCGTGGTCGTGATTGAAATTGTTGCGATTAATGATCGTCCGGCTGTGGGAGATATAGGTGTTGTGATTGTAGATCACAGTATGGTGGTGCCAGTCGCTATCCCAGTGGTGCCAGCCCCACCCGAATCCTCCGAAGAAGCCGATTCCAAATCCAGCGCCGAAGTAGAGTCCCGGACCGCCATAAAAGATTCCGGGCGCCGGATACCACCCTGGGTAAGCGACGATGGGATAACCGTACACGAGCCAAGGATCATACGCAGGGACGTACACTACATCCGGATTGGCCGGTTCGATGACAATCGTGTTGCCCTGAGTCGTTACCTTCTCCTGTTCGTTGCTATTCAGTTGGCCGGCTTTCCGAGCCTGCTGGCGCATCGTTTGGACGGCATCCATAACGTCCTGCTGCTGGTTGGCATATGCGTCGCCGAGCGAGGAAGTCCAGGAGAGGTTCTTGTCCATATTTGCAAGAACTGAAGGGAATTGTGTGAGAGCCTTTATGCTTGGGTCCCATGGCTGCTTGTCGACTTCTCCTGCTAGCTCTTCACCCTTGAGGCCTGAATGGCTCTGCATCCAGCGATCCGCCTCGACAATCTCAGTTGGATAAGTGGAAGCGGCCAGGATCTGCGCAACGAGTGCATCCGGGTACAAAGCGATTGGCGCCACCAGCTGCTGCAACTCTTGAGGAGACTGTTGCGCGGCTGGAGTTGGCGACTGTTCGTTAGACTGGGCCTTCAAATCGTAAGAGCTGCTTTGCGCTGTGAATTGCACTAGCAAGAGGCACGTAAGACCGGCTAAAACCTGTTTGATTAATTTCATGTTCATGGCAAATTCTCCTTCTCAAGCCTTGTCGATGGCACTCAGACACCTCATTGGCCGCGCAACGTGCCCGGGGGGATGTCGTGGCGGCGGGCCAAGTCTTCCAGTTCGTTGATCTCCGTTTGAACTTCGTCCACGTGCCTCTCCAGGATCTCAATCCCTTCTTCAGGAGTAAGGGCTAAATCGCCTTCATCGAGATTGATGCCGCCCGCTGTCTCCCTCAGACTTCTTACGTCGTCGATGGCCTGCCGGTATTCGCTGAGCTGAGTTTGTCTTCGTTCAAGTTCAGCGTGCAGCTTCGCTGCCTGCGCCGCGTACCACTCCGGATTCTGGATTCTCACGTACGGTCGAGGCGCCGGTGCCTGCTTTGGGCTTCCCTCTTCGATTCGACCGACAACGGAAATCAGGCCGCGGCTGTGGAGTGTTTCGAGATCGTCATTCGTCCAAACCATCGCATTTTGGTTCCCCGTCTCTGCGTGCGGCCGACTGGCCGCACACAGAGGCATGGCTGTCGCAATGAGTCCCAGGCTAATGGCGTAGTTCAGGTAACGAGTCATGTCAGCCTCGGCTACTTCTTTGAAGAACCTGGAGGGAAGTTCTTGAACATTTTCTCCACGTCCTTATTCATATTCTGGATGTTCTTGCTGGAGTTGTTGGACAGCGTGTCGCTCGAGCTGCCCCTCCATACCAGCTCTTTCGTCTTGGCGTCGAACAGATCGACAATCAAAGTACCTACTTTGTACGTTTCGGTTGTAGTGGTTGCCTCTCCCAGGCCTCCAAAGCCCCTCCAGCGCCAGCCTCCCCCAAACCCATCGTAATAAGTGTTCAAGGTCTGCTGATTGTGTGTGATCTCCATGGCCATGACCGAAATGTCGCCGCCCGAATCCACTTGAGTCCAGCCTTTTGCCGCCAGGGCGGCGTTGACAGCGCTCTTGATTCGATCGACATCCAGGGGATCCTTCGTCTTAACCTGTTCCCACGAGTAGGTTTTATATTGGGCGAAGTTTGCGCTGCGGTCGTAATCGGTCTTCACCTGCCCTGCCGATAACTTCCCCGCGAACAGAAGCATCATTCCCATCAAAACCACTCCAACTTTTTGCACTTTCATATTTCCTCCTCTAATTCGAATTTTGAGTTCTCGGGTACTCGGGCGCGAAAGTGGCCCAATCGCACCCACTGAGTCGCTGTTCCAGAGGGCAGTTAGTTTTCATGTTGCCAGCGGCGGAACGCCGGCACGTGTGCCTGGGCCTCGATAGCCGCTTCACTGACCGTCTTTTCGTAGTGCGACTCGTCGACGGTGCTGCCGTCTGGGTTGCCCTCTTGAAACACGTTTGCGAGAAAATAACGATTTCCGTATTTGTTGAAGATTAGTTCGCTCTTGGCCGGAGCGGAATTGGCCTCTGCGTTGTGGACTCCAAAGAGAGCGGAAGCGGAACCATCCGCGCTCGCGATCTCCATGAACTTCAGATCGGAATTCTCAAGCACGTGGATGAAATACTTGCCCGCCGGGAGCTTGGCATCCCCTGCGTGAAACTGAAATGGGATGTTTACTTCAAGTTCCCCAACGATCTGCGCGTGCGCTTTGCTCGGGTAAATCGTGACAGCAAAAAACAAAGCAACTAGGGACAGCAACAATTGACGCCCTCGTGCCCCATTGTGGCTCGCGTGAGCCATTTCGATTGGTTCAATAAACATGATGATTTCTCCTCGTTTCTGTCGCCGTGAAAGCTTCGGTGCCTCAAGCGACGTAACTGAAATAGGCAACAACCGTGCCAAACGTGTTTAGCTCGTAAGTGACGGAAAATAGAGGATGACAACCTATGATGAAGCGATGCTGGATGCCGACCTGCTGGACGACATGTCCGAACGCCGACAGTCTGAGCAAAATTACTTTTTGTTTGTATCTGTTACGGTTTGACTTGCATCCACGTCTTGTTAGTCTCAGTCCAACGACACGACGGTTGCGAAGGTCGTTCGATGCAACAGGCGTTTCGGGCGTTATTCGTCATGAGCCGACCATCATAGGCAGGTAGACCAGGTCAGCGGCGAGTGCTTAATGGGGTGACATCCGCGGTGCTCGTCGCCTTCACATTGTTATTCCGCCCGTGCGTCTGTCGGCTGATGCACGGACTGAGTCATTCGATTTGCAGTATGGCGCCCCGCATCATTGCCACTCCGGTCATGCGGGGACAGGATCCTGATCGGAGCGTGAAATGCCAAGTTTTCGCATGCGGAAGTAAAGTGTCGACCGCTTCATTCCGAGGCGCGCTGCAGCACCATTGGGGCCCGCGACGACCCACTTCGTGTACTCTAGCGTCTTTCGGATATGATCGCGTTCCGCTTCTTCCAACGTAATTGCTTCGAGCGATTCTGCCTCAGAGGAGTCCTTCAGTTCCGCGATAGGAGCGCGAAGTTCGCTCCCCGCACTTAGAATGACGCTCCGCTCAATGAAGTTCTGCAGCTCACGGATATTCCCGGGCCACGAGTATGAACTGAGTGCGTACATGGTTTCGGGAGGAATGTGCTCGATTTGCTTACCCATCCGCCGGCCATATATCTCGACAAAATGCGCCACCAGGGCTGGAATGTCTTCGCTCCGCGCCCGCAATGGCGGCAGCACGATGGGGAACACGTTGAGACGATAGTAGAGGTCGCTGCGAAATTGCCCCTGCTTCACCATATTCGCCAAATCTCGGTTGGTCGCAGCCACAAGGCGAACGTCCACTTGGAGAGTCCGAGTGCTGCCTAGGCGTTCGAACTCCTGTTCCTGTAAAACACGAAGCAATTTGGGTTGCAGTGCGGGGGGGATGTCGCCTATTTCGTCTAGAAACAGCGTTCCCTTATCGGCGAGCTCGAAGCGGCCTATCTTTTGTGCAATCGCTCCGGTAAACGCGCCTTTCTCATGACCAAAAAGTTCGCTCTCCAGCAAATCAAAGGGTATTGCTGCACAATTTAGCCTTACGAATGGGCGGCCGCATCGCGAACTGATGTTGTGAACCGCGCGAGCAATCAGCTCTTTGCCGGTGCCGGTCTCTCCCTGGATCAACACAGTGGAGTCGGTTGGCGCCACCTGTTCGACGTGCGCGAACACCGATTCCAGGGTCGGGCTGTTGCCTACAATCTGTTCGAATCTGCGTTGACTTCGGTCCTGGTCACCGAATCCCGATCTTTCGAAAACCTTCGGATAAGCTGCCATTGAGGGACCCCCTGCGCACTTGGGTGCACTGTTGCGTTGTTGGGATCAGTTCTCCAGAGCTGCTCGCACGCTTTCGAGCAAGACTTCTTCATCGAACGGCTTTGACAGGAACTCCACCGCGCCGGCTCTCAACGCCTGCATTCGCATCTTTGCGTCGCCATGCGCGGTAATGAAGATGATCGGAATTCTGCACCGCTCAGCGTTCAGTTGAGCCTGCAATTCCAAACCCGACATTCCGGGCATACGGATATCCGCTATCAGGCACGAAGTTTGGTGTTGATCGCCGGATTTTAGGAACTCCTCAGCCGAAGCAAACGCTCGCGCTGGGAATCCGACCGCTTTCAGCAGGCCGTCCAGCGCGCTGCGCATCGAATCATCGTCGTCGACGATCGCAACTAGTTTGGTCTTACCGTTGGTAATCATGTGAGGAGATTACGGCGTGGCGGCGAGCGGCGCAATTATACGTTGGTATGAGGGCCTAATACCGTCTCTGGATGAAATGCGAACAAGCTTCGGGACGATATTTGCGACAGCTTTGAGCTGCTACTTGCGGAGCGGGAGCTCGAGTTTCTCTGCCATTCTGACGAGCTCCGCGAACGACTCAGCTTCCATTTTCCGCATCACATGCCCGCGATGGATCTTGACAGTGATTTCACTGGTTCCGAGCTCGGAAGCTATTTGTTTGTTGAGCATACCCGAAACCACCAGGCCCATGACCTCGCGCTCGCGTGCCGTCAACGACTCGTAGCACTTTCGCAACTCAGCAAGGTTATGTCGCTGTTCGCGTGTCACCCGGTCGCGATCTAAGGCTTGATGAATCGCGTCTAGCAAGTCCTGGTCCCGGAACGGCTTGGTCAGGAATTCCACCGCCCCGGATTTCATCGCCCTCACCGTCATCGGAATGTCTCCATGACCTGTGATGAAGATAATGGGAATCCGCACGCCTGCTTCAGCCAACTCGCGCTGAAAATCCAGACCGTTGATTCCAGGAAGTCTCACATCCAGAACGAGACAACTTGGTGCATCCGGTCGCTTGCTACGTAGGAACTCTTGTCCCGTCCCAAAAGTCTCGGATCGCAAGCCAACCGATTTCAACAGGCCTTGGATTGCCGCACGAATCGCTGCATCGTCATCAATGACGAACACCGTGGGAGAGCCAGCGGGCGTCATTCACCGACCTCGACTTTGATTGGTAGAGTAACGTAAAAACTTGCGCCGCGCGGAGGGTTGTCGGTAGCCCACAACTGGCCGCCATGCGATTCAACAATGGAGCGGCTGATGGACAAGCCCATACCGATCCCCTGAAGCTTCGTGGTAAAGAAAGCATTGAAGATCTGGTCCGTCTGCTGCGCGGGCAGCCCCACGCCGGTATCGCTGACCGAGATCAGCAGTTGACCATTCTCGGTTTGCAGCGACTTGATCGTAAGTTCGCCTCCAGCGTTGACCTCCTTCATGGCATCGATGCCATTGAGCATGAGATTCATGAAAACCTGCTGCAATTGCACGCGATCTCCCATGACCTGAGGGAGATCTACCGCGAGCTCCGTCCGGAATGATATGGAGTATCGTGCTGCCTCGCCACGCAGAAGGACGATCATCTCTCGAATGATTTCGTTTACATTCACCAACTCTCGTTCCGGAGTGCTCTTCTTGAAGAGTAGGCGGACCCGGCTTATGATTTCCGCTGCACGGGTTCCGTCTTTCACGATTCTCATGGCAGCCGCGCGCGCCTCTTCGATGTTTGGGTGATCACGCGTGAGCCAGCGCAAGCAGGTGTTGGCGTTGGTGACAGCCGCGGCGATCGGTTGATTCACTTCATGCGCCAAGGAGGCGGTCAGCTCTCCCATCGTGGTCACCCGGCTTACGTGCGCGAGATCCGCCTGCGCCTGACGCAGCGCTTCTTCGGCCCGTCTGCGTCCTGTGACGTCCATCACCGCTCCAACAAACTCGATGCTTCCCGATTCGCCACATAAGGCATGAGCCACAACGTGGACATGTTTGACGGAACTATTCGGCATCACCAAACGATATTCGTGGTCAAAATCCTTCCCATCCCGCGCTGCGCACTCGATTGTCTGTTTCACCTGCGCCGCGTCTTCTGGGTGAACCCGTTTGAGAATAAGTTCCACGGTCGGCTTTGTCGTTCGGTCGTATTGGAAAATTCGAAAAGATTCTTCTGACCAGATGACCTCGCCGGTGGAAACTCTCCATCCAAAACTGCCTGTGTGGCTTAATCGCTGTGCTTCCGATAAATACGCCTCGCTCTGTTGCAGCTTCTCTTCCTGCACTTCCAAGGTCCGGGCAGCGAATCTCTTATCAATCGAGGACGTAAGCAGGGCTAGCCCGAGTACGATAAAGGTGACGGTGGAAATTCCGGCGGTGCCAAGCGTGGAGATGCTTACCGCATGAGATAGGTCCACCGGCATGCCGGACGAGGTGAAACTGGCGGCGGCCATTCCGACGTAATGCATGACGGGGATCGCGGCACCCATCACGACGGCTCCGGCCAACTTTTCCCAACCCATCCCCAGTTTCTCATCCCGGAAGTGAAAGGTAATCCACAGCGCAACGAGAGAAATCAAGACCGCGAACGCGACAGAGAGAACGACGAGAAAGGAATTAAACTGGCATGTGGCAGGTAAACGCATGGCGGCCATGCCGATGTAATGCATGCTCGCAATACCCGTACCCATCAGGACACTTCCCGCGAGCGCTCGGAGCGCGCCCATTTTCTGCCGGCTCACCACGTACAGCGCAATGACGGACGCGAGAATGGCCGCAAACAGTGACAGTAAAACGGTAGGCCAATGGTAGGCCACCGGAATCGGCAAGATGAACGCCAGCATCCCAATGTAGTGCATGGACCAAATGCCGGTCCCCATCCCACCAGCGCCACCCAGCAGCCAAACCGCGCGAGTCCAACCGCCCGCGGCCGTTACGCGACCTGCAAGATCCAGAGCAGCGTATGACGCAAACATGGCGATCAGCACCGAAAGTGCCACGAGTGCGTAGTTGTACGAGCCAATCAGGTTCACGGCAATTCCTGCTCCTCGACTTTGATTGGCAGGCTCACGTAAAAGCTTGCGCCGCGTGGAGAGTTGTCTCCAGCCCATAACCGGCCCCCATGCGATTCAACGATGGAGCGGCTAATCCGAAGACCCATTCCGGTGCCGTGAGCCTTCGTGGTAAAGAACGCATTGAAAATCTGGTCCGTTTGGTGCGGGGGAAGCCCGCCGCCGGTATCGCTGACCGACACCAGAAGATGCCCGTCTTCGGCTCGCTGCGATTTGATGTCGAGCTCCCGCGTCCCGTTCACATCCTTCATGGCATCGATGGCATTCATCATGAGATTCATCAGAACCTGCTGCAATTGCACGCGATCCGCCATGACCTGGGGAAGATCAGCCGCCAGCCCTGTCCGAATTGATACGTTGTATCGCGTCGCCTCGCCGTGGAAGAGGGCGATCATCCCTCGAACCAGTTCGTTTACGTCTACCGACTCCCGTTGCGGAGCACCCTTCTGAAAGAGCTGGCGGACCCGGCTGATGATTTCCGCTGCACGCGTTCCGTCTTTCACGATTCTCGTAGCAGCCGCACGCGCCTCTTCCAGATCGGGCTGATCGCGCGTAAGCCATCGCAAACAAGTATTGGCGTTGGTGACGGCGGCGGCAATTGGTTGATTTACTTCGTGCGCCAAGGAGGCCGTCAGCTCTCCCATGGTGGTCACCCTGCTCACTCGAGATAGATCCGCCTGCGCCTGCCGCAGCTCTTCTTCTGCATGTTTGCGCACAAGGCTCTCTGAATGCAACGCCTCGTTGGTTGCCTGGAGTTCTTGAACTGTTGCTTTCAGTTCATCCCGTGTGTGTTTAATCGATTCCGTAGCCCTGTTTTGCGCGGCGCTCAGCATCCACACAAACAGCGCCGCCACCAAGAAGACAACAAATCGTGGTATCTCTTCGGCCTTTGCAGCGAATGAGTGGACCGGTGGCAGGAAGTAATAATAAAAAACCGTCGCGGAGATGGCGGTCGCCAGCAACCCTGGCCCGGCTCCGCCAAACCACGCGCCGAATAGGATCGCGCAAAGAAATAGAGACGCGGGAGCAGTTTCCAAATGAAACGGCGGCCAAAGCGAAATAATCGCTACTGCGATCACTGATAGTACCGCGATCCCATAGCTCCAAGTCACGGGTGGCTTAGACCACAGAATAGGGTTGTACCTTGACATACTTCCGCTCCAGCGATGAAGGCGCCGCCCTCCAATGACTAATCCAACAGAAGTTAACACGTTGAACTTTCAAAAGGGAAAACGGATACTCCAGATCAAGCGGTGATCGTATTGATGAAAGTGACTTGGGGCGATTTGACGCAAGGCTCAAACCGGAGACGCTCCTCTTGGGCGTCGGCGCCTTCTTTCAGCGACACCCTGTCCAAATACTGACAACGATCCAATGCGTTGGACCGTTCTGCGTAGGCCACGCATCCAATTTTTGTCAGACGTTGCTTAACTGCGCCTGTTTCAGCAACTTTCGAGTCACGTTCACAATGGCATCCGGACTGCGTTGTTAGGAGTGCGTGCCAAGGAAAACCTTGGCAAGCGACGCCGGACCGAAAGATTGGGGCTGTGAGCCATGTGGATCGTACGAATTGCGTTACAGCGACCTTATACGTTCGTGGTATTGGCCATACTCATCCTGATCATGGGCGCCCTCGCAATCGTTCGCACCCCAACCGATATTTTTCCGAACATCAACATTCCCGTGGTCAGCATCATCTGGACTTATAACGGTCTGGTGCCTGAGGACATGGCCGACCGGATCGTCAGCATCACGGAACGGGCGCTTACCACTACCGTCGGCAATATCGAGCACATCGAATCGCAGTCGCTGTACGGGATTGCAGTCGTCAAAGTCTTTCTGCAGCCGAACGCGAGCATTGAGCAGGGCATTGCACAGATCACAGCGGTCTCTCAAACGCAGCTCAAGCAGTTGCCAGTAGGAACAACGCCGCCTCTCATCTTGGCTTACAGCGCATCGAGCGTCCCCGTCCTCCAGTTAGCCCTTTCCGGCCAAAATATGTCGGAGCAAGAACTCAACGACTATGGCCTTAACTTCATCCGTACGCAGATCATTACGGTGCCGGGTGCATCGGTTCCTTATCCTTACGGCGGCAAACAACGCCAAGTTCAGGTTGACCTCAACACGACGGCATTGCAATCGAAGGGGCTGTCTCCACTCGACGTAGTGAATGCGATCAGCTTGCAGAACCTGGTCCTCCCAACCGGGACGTCTAAAATCGGATCCAGGGAATACGACGTTTCCATCCCCAACGCGGCACCGCAAACGATCAGCGACCTGAACCGAATTCCGATCAAGACGATTGGCGGCACTACGATCTACATAAGGGATGTCGCCTGGGTGCGCGATGGCTTCCCGCCGCAGACCAACATTGTGAAGGTCAACGGGCAGCGCTCCGTATTGCTGACGATCCAGAAGGCCGGCGATGCGTCAACTCTGAATGTCATCTCGGGCATCAAAGCGCTTCTGCCTCAGATCAAGGCAACCGTTCCACCTCAGTTGCAGATAAGCCCGCTCGCGGATCAGTCGATTTTCGTCCAAGGGGCGATCAGCGGAGTGGTCAGGGAAACGCTGATAGCTGCATGCCTAACGGCCTTCATGATTCTGACTTTCCTGGGCAGTTGGCGAAGCACGCTGATCATCGCCACATCCATACCTCTGGCGATCTTGACCTCCATCATCGTGTTCAGCGCTCTCGGCGAAACGATCAACATTATGACCCTCGGCGGACTCGCCCTCGCGGTCGGAATCCTGGTGGACGACGCCACGGTCGAGGTCGAGAACATCAATCGCAATCGGAATGCGGAACCAGAAAAAGACATGGATCAAGTCGTCCTGGACAGCGCGTCGCAAATAGCCACGCCGGCGCTAGTCTCCACACTTTCAATCTGCATCGTGTTTGCGCCGATGTTCCTGCTTTCGGGTGTAGCGCGATATCTGTTTGTGCCGCTCGCCGAAGCAGTAGTGTTCGCTATGTTGGCGTCGTATGTGCTTTCCCGGACCATCGTCCCGACGATGGCGAAATATCTTTTGCGCGGAGATAAGAGCGAGACAAACGGTTCCGAGAGCCGCAACCCGCTGGTGCGACTTCAAAGGCGTTTTGAAGCAGCGTTCGAGAGATTTCGAACAAATTATCGTGGGCTGCTGGAGAGCTGCCTTCGGCATCGCGGGGCTTTCCTCATCGCATTTTTCGCCGCCTGCCTGGGATCCCTGGCAATTCTGATCCCTTGGCTGGGCCGGGACTTCTTCCCGAACGTCGATAGTGGCTCTTTCAAACTTCACTTGCGCGCCCCGACGGGAATGCGCATTGAACAAACCGCCAATCTATGCGATTTGGTCGAGCAATCCATTCGACAACAGATCCCGGCAAGTGAAGTCAAAAGCGTGATTGACAACATAGGCCTGCCGTACAGTGGCATCAATCTCTCTTACAGCAATTCCGCCCCAGTAGGGACGTCGGATGCCGACATTCTTGTGACCTTGTCCGTTAACCACCATCCTACAGATAACTACATTCACCAACTCCGTCTGACACTGCCCAAGCAGTTTCCGGGAGTGGAGTTCGCCTTTTTGCCAGCCGACATGGTCGGCCAGATTCTGAATTTTGGCTTGCCGGCTCCTATCGATGTTCAGATTTTGGGAAACAACATGGCGGGTAACCGGCTGTATGCGGACGCGCTGCTCGAGAAGATGAGATACGTCTCAGGAACGGCTGACCTGCGGATTCAGCAGCCCTTCGATCAGCCCTACCTCAGTTTCAGAGTCGAACGCACGAAGGCTGAACAACTTGGCTTCACGGCCCACGACATTGCGCAAAATCTCTTGGTTTCGCTGAGCGGCAGCTTTCAGACTTCCCCATCGTTTTGGGTGGATCCGCAAGACCATGTCAGCTACCAAATTGCCACACAGACGCCTCAATACCGCACGGACACGTTGCAGGCTATTCAAAATATCCCGGTTACGGGAACAGATCCCAACGCGCCCCCCTCAATCATGGCTAGTCTCGTCTCCATGCAACGGGCAGCGGGTATGGCGGTCGTATCCCATTACAACATCGCGCCAGTAATTGACATTTTTGGCGGGGTCACCGGGCGTGACCTCGGCGCGGTATCGAGCGACATCAACAAGATCATTGCTGCAACGCAGAAGCAATTACCCCGCGGTTCTAGAGTCGTCGTTCGTGGCCAAGTGCAGACCATGCAGGCCTCGTACGTCGGCCTGTTGAGCGGCCTGGCATTCTCCATCGTTCTCGTATATCTGCTGATCGTGGTCAATTTTCAGTCCTGGCTGAATCCTTTCATCATGATTTCGGCACTTCCCGCCGCGCTGGCCGGAATTGCCTGGTTTTTGTTTGTGACTCACACGAACCTGAGCGTGCCCGCACTGATGGGAGCCATCATGTGCATGGGCGTGGCAACCTCAAACAGCATCCTGGTCGTGAGCTTCGCGACGGAGAAAATGGCGGAAGGAAGCGATTCCGTCGGCGCCGCACTGGAAGCGGGCTTCACGCGTTTCCGGCCCGTGCTGATGACCGCCCTGGCCATGATTATTGGCATGGTGCCCATGGCGCTCGGGCTCGGGGACGGCGGAGAGCAAAACGCTCCGCTCGGCCGCGCAGTCATCGGCGGATTGCTTTTTGCGACGGTCTCGACGCTCTTTTTTGTCCCGACATTTTTCAGCCTGCTGCAGGGTTCGCGGCAGCACGCCGCCCCTAGCAGCAGCGAGCGATAGGCACCGGTTTGTATGGGAGCTACTATGTCGCCTCAAATTGAAGTTGGACGAAACGCCGGCGAAGTTTCAAGCCCGGGTGAAGCACGGGTAAAAAGGGCGACTCGTATCCGTTGGCTGGTCCTAGCGATCGCGCTGGTCGCGACCGCGGCCCTCCTAGCAACAGGAATCTGGTCGCGTGTGAGAGCTGGCAAGACACTTCGCGCCGAGACTTCGCAGGTGGCTGTCACTGCGGTGTCCGTGGTTTCGCCCAAGCAAACTGCGCCCGCGCAGGAGATCATCCTGCCTGGCAACGTGCAGCCCTTCATCAGTTCACCGATCTATGCGCGCACAAACGGATATCTCAAAAGCTGGTATGCCGATATTGGTGCGCACGTCAAGGCAGGACAGTTGCTTGCGGTAATCGACGCTCCAGAGGTCGACCAGCAATTGGCGCAATCGCTGAGCAACCTCAATACGGCGAAAGCGAATCTCGCCCTTGCCGAGATCACTAAGAACCGCTACCAAGGATTGATCAAGACGAACGCCGTTTCCCAGCAGGACGTGGACAATGCGGTGGGCTCCTACAACGCAAACCAGGCGATCGTTGAAGCGGATGCAGCCAACGTCAAGGAGCTTCAGGCGCTGCAGTCTTTCGAGAAGATTTATGCTCCTTTCGACGGCGTCGTGACCGCACGCAACACGGATATCGGCGACCTGATCAATTCCGGCAGCGCAGGCGGAGTGAAGACGGATCTTTTTCACATCGCTCAGCCCGGTACGTTGCGTGTTTACGTGAACGTTCCCGAAGAATACTCGCAGGGCGTTAAGGTCGGCATGACCGCCAATCTAGCCCTCGCGGAGTTTCCGGGGCGCACGTTTCAGGGAAAGCTGGTCCGCACCGCCGACGCCATCAATGTGACCACCCGCACCTTGCTGATCGAAGTTGATGTAGACAATCCCATGGGCACTTTGCTCACGGGTTCTTATGCCGAAGTCCACCTGCAGGTCCCGACGCAGTCCTCTACATACCTGCTTCCAGTTAATACGCTGATATTCCGTTCCGAAGGTTTACACGTCGCCATTATCAAAGGCGGGAAAGTCGTACTGACGACCGTGACCCCTGGCCACGACTTCGGCGACCAGATCGAGATCGTCGCTGGTCTCCACGCTGATGATCAAGTCATTATCAACCCGCCTGACTCGATAGTCGCTGGTCAACAAGTCCAAATTGTTCAGGCAACATTGCCAGGAGATGCCAAGTGAAACGCGGACCGATGATTTTCATCAGGAAGGCGCAGCAGGCATCTTGGGAAGTTCTGCTCGCCCTTACAGCGCTCCAGCTAAGTGGATGTGCAGTTGGACCGAACTACCACACTCCCGTGGTACAAGTCCCGCCCGCCTATAAAGAGGCGGGGAACTGGAAGGCCGCTGCGCCCAATGACCAAGATCTTGGAGGTAGCTGGTGGACGGTCTTTCAAGACCCGCAACTTAACGCGCTTGAGGCTCAGGTCGACGTATCCAATCAGAATCTGAAGGCCGCAGAAGCACAGTATCAGGAGGCGCGAGCCGTTCTACGCTACTATCGCGCCGACTATTACCCGACCGTTACCGGAGGCCTTTCCGCATCTCGCACGAGAACGTCGGCCAACCGTCCGCCTCCTAGCTCGACCTTCAATGGCATCACTGAAAACGATTTCGTGCTGCCGTTCGACTTCTCGTACCAAGCGGACGTCTGGGGGCGCGTACGCCGAACTGTGGAGTCTTACAGGGAGCAGGCGCAAGCTAGTGCCGCGGACCTGGCAACGGTCAACCTGAGCTTGCACGCTGATTTGGCGATCGATTATTTCCAAGCGCGGAGCCTGGACGCCCAGGAGCAACTCCTGAACTCTACAGTTAAGCAGTACGAGCAAGCGCTCGAGTTGACCCAGAGCCGTTTCCAAGGTGGACTGTCTTCGGAGGTAGAAGTCCAGCAGGCAAAGACACAACTGGAAACAACCCGCGCACTGGCCATCGACGTAGGCGTGGTGAGGGCGCAATATGAGCACGCGGTAGCGATCCTTATCGGGAAGCCTCCGGCAGAGTTCAGTCTTTCCCCGCTGCCTCTCACTGTGCCGCCCCCGCACATTCCGGTGAGCCTGCCTTCGGAGCTACTGGAAAGGCGCCCGGACGTCGCTGCGGCCGAGAGGCGGGTAGCGGCCGCGAATGCGCAGATCGGAGTAGCCAAGTCGGCTTACTACCCGGTGATTAATTTGGGGGCTTCGGGCGGATTTGAGAGCGCCACGATCACCACACTGCTCACTGGACCGAGCGGGCTGTGGTCTGTGGGAGGCTCAGCCCTGGGAACAATTTTCGACGTGGGAAGGCGCCGTGCATTCACCGACGAGGCGCGAGCCGCCTACGATTCTCAGGTTGCAACCTATCGGGAAAGTGTGCTTGCTGCATTCCAGCAAGTGGAAGACAATCTGGCCGCTCTGAGGATTCTGGAGAATGAGGCCAACGTACAGGATCAGGCGGTGACAGCGGCACAGACTTCACTCGACCTTTCCAACACGCGCTATCAGGGCGGCGTCACCAATTATCTGGAGGTGATCATCGCGCAGAGTGCCGCGCTCAACGATGAAGTGACTGCGGTGAATATCTTGGGCCGGCGCATGGCGAATACCGTTTTGCTGATTCAGGCTCTTGGTGGGGGGTGGGATCGCTCAAGCTTGCCAGAGCGACCGGAGTGCTGCGGCAAGCTGACGAGCGGCAACTCCAACTGAGGCGAATGGAAGGGCGCAGCGGCCTGAATACACAAAAGGAGACTCGTCATGAAAGTGGGCATTGTAGGAGCGGGGGGCGTTGGCTCCGCTTGTCTTCTCTCTCTCATCATGCGAGGAATTGCGTGCCGCGTCGTTGTGCTGGACAAGAATCATGAGCGCGCGAAGGGTGTCGTGGCGGATCTTCAATATGGCGCCACACTCTCTCCGGCCGTGGACCTTCTCGCTGGCGAGTATGCAGATCTAGCCGACGCCGTGCTCGTGATCGTCACGGCGGGCGTCAATGAAAAGACTGGCGGGGCCACGGACCGCAGCGATCCAGCCGGAAGACTGAAGCTTCTTGACACTAATGCGGGCGTGTACAGAGATGTTGTTCCCAGAATCGTTGCGGTAGCACCGCAGGCGCTGATCCTCGTTGTTACCGACCCACCCGATCCGCTGGCCGACCTTGCTCGCGGACTCGCCGGCCATGAACGCGTACTGAGCACCGGCACTTTTCTGGACACGCTGCGCTTTCGTTTACATCTCGCCCGCAGGTTAAAGGTGAACCCGATGTATGTCGAGGCGCAAGTCGTCGGAGAACACGGCACGTCCCAGGTTTTCCTGTGGTCCTCTGCACGGGTCGGAGGCAAACGCATAGCCGAGTTGCTTGACCAGAGTGGTCAGTCCCTGGACGCGTTCCGCAGAAGCGTGGAGCAGGATGTCCGCTTCGCGAATATCACGATTATCGAAGGAACCGGCGCAAGCCAACTCGGGATTGGCATGGTCACGGCGCGCATTGCTGAAGCAATCCTGCGCGACGAACACGCGGTCATCCCGATTGGATCGTACAATCCGCAATACGAGGTCACCATTTCACTTCCCAGCGTGCTGGGTCACGAAGGCGTGAGCCAAATACTCGAGCCGGAAATGTCAGAAGAGGAACGGCAGGGATTCCAGCGCAGCGTGGGCGTCTTGAGGAATGCGGTGACGCAAATTGCAAGCAGGAGCGCGAGGCCCATCGTTAGTTGCGGAAAAATCTAACGAAAGGTGATCGTGAACGCGAAGTGTCTCCGGTGCACATCCAGTGCTTGTCCCACGAATCACCTCGCGAAGCTCAGCGTATGGCTGTGAATGGCACTTTCGAGAGATTGTGTTGGGCCGCGGATCTAGCCACATGCAGCGTGAACTTCCGCTGCTGATTCTCGTGTTGCGATTTCTAGATTCCCAGGAAATTGTTCTGAAGTTTCGTGTAGCCGTGTTCGGTGGCCCAGAGATTCAGAGGGATTGTTGCCAGTTCGTCCACCACAGGCACGGCGTGCCCGTCCTTGGTCAGATCAACTGTTTTGATATAGCTGTGGCACACCTCGCACGCTTCGACGCGGACGTGGCTGAACTCTTTCGCGGTGTAAACGGCGAGCTTGTGCACGTCTTCTTCGCCGCAGGCGGGACACACAAGCCGTCTATATGGCCACTCCGTCCCGCACAGCGAGCAGATGAGCGAGCGTTTCCCGCCGTCGCCCTCTGGCCGCAACGCGCCCACCTGAGGTTTGCCGCCGCAGAGCGGGCAAACGGAAGGTGTGCCGCTTGGCGCGGTCCAATCCGTGTGATCCGCAAGATATTCAGCGTACGGTTGCAAGAAGATCCATGAGAGCAGGGCTTCGGCTGGTTCGAGATTCCCCGGCGGTCCCAGACCTGCGTCCCAGAACTTCGAGAGTTTCTCCTGCCATTGGCTGCCGGACTGCATGCCAAGTTCACGGGCGGAACGCGAAAGAGGCGACGGAGCGATTTGCTCGATCAGAGAAAGGAAGGGAGAGAATCGCGGAAGAAGCAGAAATGGGTCGAATTCCTGCCGCAGAGTACCGGGCGCTCGGGGCACATTTGAATGGCCGCAGGCCGATTCAATCTGGTAGTACAGCGACTCCTGAAATCGCGCGACGCGTTCGTAGAATCGCAGGCCCTCGAGCGCAAACGGATGAGCAGCGGCCAGTTCACTGGCACGCCGGATGCGAACATCCCATCTTCCGTTTTTCATTTCCTAGCCGCAGCATCCCGCACCAAGTGCTCATACCAGATGCGGTGGTACCTTTTCGCCCAGCCGACCGAAACATCGCCTCGAATCACCGAGCCGAAGGCGCCGCGTTCCATCGCTGTTCCCATATACACGTGAATGATGAACAGTCCAATCGTGAGCAGGGCGGCCGCCGGATGGACGATCACCGCGAAATAGCGCAAATAACGGAGGTTCCAAGGAACCAGATGAGTGAACCAAAGGATCAGACCGGAGAGCAGCAGCAGGATTCCACACCAGAAAAATCCCCAGAACAGGATCTTCTGGCCGGCGTTGAACCGGTCGGCGGAGGGAACCAACTCGTCTTCGTTCCGCACATAATGTGGAACGGCGCGCCAGAACTCCTTGTCGGATTCCGTCTCATGCATCTGCCTGCCCCACATCCCATACATCATCAGGGTCGCGGCCACGAAGAGCAAGCCTGCCCAGGGGTGGAGTTCGCGCGAAACAGTAGCTCCGCCGAAGAGCACGGCGATCCAAAAAAGCCAAGGGGACCAGAACGCCAGTCCCGTGAGCATGAGATAGATGTACGAAAGGGCCGCCAGCCAGTGGACGACCCTCTCGTGATACGGGTATCGGAGGACACGCCCGTTCCCAAGAATCGGCGTGGTGCTCATGGCCTGTTTCCTCCTTGCGGCGCGCCACCTTGCCGGAGCGCTCCGCCCTGAGAGAGATTCTCTTCATCGGGCGGAACGATTTTCGGTCCGAACCGCAGGTAATGAACGAAGACGCCGACCAAGCCGCCAATGATGGCCAGATTCCCCAGCCACTTCAGCGGTGTCTTCCACAGTTTCACAGTCCAAGGAATTTGTGGATTCTTCGGCAGCCCGCCGTAGGCTTCCGGATTGGTGGCGTCGTGAAGAACGTAAATGACGTGCGTCCCACCCACTCCCTCGGGGTCGTACACTCCGGCATTGGCAAACCCGGAATGGTCGCGAAGCTGAGTGGCGCGCGCTTCGCCGAGCTCTTTCATTTCCATCTTCGTGCCAAAGTGCAGGCAGCCCGTAGGACAGGACTTGATGCACGCGGGCTCAAGGCCCTGCGTGACGCGGTCGACGCACAATGTGCACTTGAAAACTTTACGCGCCGTTGGGCTGAACTTCGGAATGTTGAATGGGCAACCACTCATGCAATAGCCGCAGCCTATGCACTTGTCCTGCTGGAAGTCCACAATACCGTTGGCGTACTGGACGATGGCGCCGTCGGCCGGGCACGCGACCAGGCATCCCGGCTCCTCGCAATGCATGCACTGGTCCTTGCGCATCAGGAGCTGCAAGGTTCCGTCTTCCCGCTCGTGCTCATTAAATTTGATGAGGTTCCAGTAGTTCCACGCCGTTTCGGGCATGGTCTGGTAGGTGTTGTTAAAAGTGGTTTCGCTAAAGGTATAACCATTCCATTCCAGGCAAGCCACTTCACATGCTTTGCAGCCAATGCAGGTGGTCGTATCGACCAACTTGCAGACCTGAAACTCGCGGTTCAACCCCGCACCGGGAACGGTCCCGGCGTGTCCTGAAATCCGGACTATTTCTGTCGCCGCCTGGCTCATCGTCCGCTCCCTAGGCCTTCTCGATTTTCACTAAGAAACCCTTGGATTCGGGGGTGTGGGCGTTCGGATCGGTCACAGCAGGCGTCAGCAAATTGGCCGGCGTCCGCGCGTTTCTTCCTTCGTCCTCGCCTATGCCGCGGAAGCCTTGATGAATCGGCAACCCGATCTGATAAACCTTCTTGCCGTCTATCATCATCGGCTTCAGCCGCCGAGTGACAAACGCCTTGGCAATGTAAGTTCCTCGCGCGCTTATGACCTTGATCTTGTCTGCCCCGCGAATTCCTTTTTCGTCCGCCAACTCGACCGGAATTTCCACGAACGGCTCAGGGATCAGCTGGACGTTCATCGGATTGTTCTTTGTCCAGTAGTGATACTGCTCAGTTAGTCGGTACGTGGTACAGACGATGCTGTACTCCTCAGGCGTTCCAAACTTGTCGTAGGGTGTATTAAATTTCTTCACCAGGGGATTATTCGACTGTTCAGGGTGCAAGGGATTCTTGATTGGACTTTCAATCGGTTCGTAGTGCTCAGGGAACGGCCCGTCCGCCAGGACTCCGATCGGAGCGAACAATCGTCCCACTCCTTCCGGGTTCATGATAAACGGGCCCAAATGCTCCTTTGGCGGCGAATCGGGTTTGAAGTCGGGTACGTCATTGCCGACCCATTTCCCCGTTCCCTCGAGCCACCAAACCTGGGGGCGCTCTGCATCCCACGGTTTGCCGTTCAGATCGCACGAAGCGCGGTTATAGAGCACACGCCGATTGGCCGGCCACGACCACGAGAAGTTCGGAAAAATTCCTAAGTCCGAGGGGTCCTCCGTGCCTCGCCTTTGGATCTGCGCCCCCGCCTCCGTCCAGCTACCGGAATAGATCCAGTTGCCGCAGCTGGTTGTCCCATCGTCCTTCAGCCACGCAAATCCAGGCAGCTGCTGCCCAGCTTTGATTACTTGTCCTGTCGCCTCATCCTTCAGGTCCGCTATCGCTTTCCCGTTGATTTCCATAGCCAGTTGGCTAAGAGGTGGATGAGCCGGGTCAGCATATGCCCAGGTAAGATTCAGAATTCCGTCGGGGAATTTCCCGCCCTCTTTCCTGTATAGATCTCGAACACGCAGGAAAATTTCCGCGACGATGTCTTGATCGAGGCGCGCGTTTCCCGGAGGTGGAACCGCGGCATATTTCCACGTGACCCAGCGCGCCGAGTTCGTCATGCTCCCGTCTTTTTCGGCAAAGCCGGCGCACGGCAAGCGATACACCGTGGTCTTTATGTTCCTCATTTCCTCTTCCGTGGTGCCTGGCGCGCGCCAGAATTCGCTGGTCTCATCCGGGTAAATTTCACCCACCACCAGCCAGTCGGCCTTCTTGAGCGCATTGATATTCTTGTTCGTGTCAGGTCCAACCATCACGCCATTCATTCCGAAGGCCATCATGCCTTTGACCTTGCCGTTGTACATGTCGTCCCAGATGTGGGTCCAGGAGTAATCGCGGTCGACCTTCGGCAGATAGTGGAAGGCGAAGTCGTTCTGCTTCGTGGCCGCACCGCCATACAGCGACTTCAGGAACGAAACGAAGAATTTCGGCGTGTTCGAGTAATAATTCATCGAATCCCATGCTGCAGGCTTCGACGCTGTAGGTGTGACGCGCTTCAGATACGTCGCCAAATCGGTGTCGGCGGGAACAGGCGTTTTCAGGTACCCAGGCAGGCTATCGTATAGGCCGGCCATGTCCGTGGCACCCTGAATATTCGAATGACCGCGCAGCGCGTTCACACCGCCACCGGCACGCCCGACATTTCCCATCAGGAGCTGTAAGATCGCCGCCGTGCGGATAATTTGTGTCCCGAAGCTATGTTGCGTCCAGCCGACGGCATAAATAATCGTCGCCGCCTTCTTCATGTCTCCATCCTTGCGAACGGACGTGAAAAGGTCGGCAGCGCGTAGAAATTGGTCCTTGGGTATGCCGGTAATTCGCTCGACCATCTCCGGCGTGTAACGCGAATACTGCTGTTTCAGTAGTTGGAACACGCAGCGCGGGTTTTGAAGGGTCAGGTCGTAGGCGACATTGGGAGGAAGAGAGGGTGCCGGCACTGGTCCTTTTGCATTGCCGGACGTGGGTTCAGGTGCACTGCCACTGGAGCCTATGACCGCCTGATAGTTCCAGGTGTTCTTGTCGGCGTAAGTCCCGCCCGCAGAATCGAACCCGGAGTACAGTCCGTCCTCGGGCAGTTTGAATCCTTCCTTGACGACAAACGCGGCGTTTGTATAGTTCACCAGATAATCGTGCGCGATCCGGTTATTTTCGATTGCGTAGCGGATCACCCCGCCAAGGAACGCAATGTCCGTGCCGGCGCGAATTTGTAAGAAAAGATCGGCGGTGGAAGATGTGCGGGTGAATCGCGGGTCTACAGAAATCAGTTTGGCGTTGCGGTTGCGTTTGGCCTCCATCGCCCACTTGAATCCGCAGGGATGGTTCTCGGCCGGATTTCCGCCCATGATCAACATCATGTCGGTGTTCTTGATGTCGATCCAACCGTTGGTCATTGCCCCGCGTCCGAATGTTGGTCCCAAACTTGAGACCGTGGGGCCGTGTCAAACACGGGCCTGGTTTTCCAGGTAGCAGACCCCCAGGCTGCGCATGGTCTTGACGACCAGATAATTGAACTCGTTTGTGTCGGTGCAACCGCCGATGAACGAAATACCTTCGCATCGGTTCACAGTGTGCCCGCTGGCGTCCTTCTCCACAAACGTATCGTCGCGCGTCTTCTTAGTCCAGCGCGCAATCTCGTTCAGGGCGTCATCCCAGGAGATGTCCTCCCACTGCGTCGCACCCGGGCGCCGGACTTGCGGTTTGGTGAGCCGCCGCGGGTTGAGCATGTCCTGTTCGAGCGAAGAGCCCTTCGGGCAAAGAGTTCCGCGATTGGTGGGGTGGTCGGGATCGCCCTCGACATGAATCACCTGAGAAGTGACATTCTTGGCCTTGTCGCCGAGCGTATAGATGATGACGCCGCAACCTACCGCGCAATAAGGGCACGTCGAGCGCGTTTCGGTCGCACGCGCGATCTTAAGCTCGCGAAGCTGCGCGTATGCAGGCTTCAAGTCAAATCCAAAGACCGTTGCTGCCGCGCTACCAAGGGTTGCAACCTTCAGGAATGTCCTGCGATTGGTTTCCATGGCTGGAACCTCCACAGCTGCGATTCTAGTAGAAGGCCAAGTGCCTCACCTCACGAACGCTGCGCGCCGCGCATCATGGCGTCACCCCGCGGGACGCTCCCGCAAAACGTGAGATGCAGGAAAGGAGAAATCGGGTCCATTGATTTTCAGAGTGGATGCAGGATTCAGGGCAAGGGAAAAACCGCGATGAGTGAAGCGAGGGGCCGTGGAATGATGCTCGTCAGGGTACCCAGACTTTATGCCCTCAGACATAAGCGTCTCCCCTTGAAGTTTCCGCCGAAACTCGACGCGATCATACGGATAACGAGATTGCATGTCAACTGGACGCAGCCCGAGATGACGTCAGCCGCTTGTCGACGTTAGGGACAGAGTGCGCTTATCGTCTCGACGGACAGTAACTCCATCGCGGTCAAGCCGTTCCAGCAATGGGACGATGACGCGCCGGCTGCTGCCCAGCGTCTGTCGCAACTCGCTCACCGTCGCTGGGCCGTGCTCGCGAAGGTACTGGCGGATCACCTCAGTCGCCCGCCTTACGCTGTCCGCAGTCATCAGCACTTCCATGTTGATCTCTACGGCCTCGCCGGTTGCAATTAAAAACCGCAAAGCCTGTTGTGAAATGGAATCAGACGCGAGTTCCTTGCGCGAGGGAGGATCGAATGGTTTGGCCGCCAGAGCGGAACGTAGCTTCGCGCCGGCCGCCTGAAGCTGTGCCGGCAAAGCGGGGCGATGCGTTGCCCTGCGAATCGCGGCGCCGACACGAACAAAATCATTTGCGTACAAATCTCCCATGAATGCGTCAAAGAGATCCTCGTTCGGCAATTTCGCTTTGAGGATCCTCCGAAGATCCGTGAGTGACACGCCGATCTGTTCGGGATGCGCTCGATGGTGCGAGTCTATCGCATCGACCGCATGGCGACGCCAGACCTGCCATTTAGCGGAGTCAAAGACATATTCTCGTCGGACAACAATCTTGCCTTCCGAGGCCGCCCGCGTAACCGCGTCGGATATCGCATGTGCGCTAAATCGCGACTTCAGTAACAATTGCGACCGTCGCGCCCCGCCGTCGCGCACAACTTGTGAGACGACAAAGCTCAAAACGTCCTCGGGCGATTTTCCACGCTCACCGAGGAGCTGCAGATGGGCTTCACTGTGGAACAATTGTCGGCTGGCGTCCGGATCGAGGACGACCCCACCCGCTAGCGTGTTTTGCTCAGCCCAGTCGCGCACAATGAAACGATCACCAGCAAATACCAACGATGGTTTCTCCAACCGCAGTTGCGCGAGGGCGTTCTCTCCGGCAGCCAAGTCTTTGTTTTGGTAAAAAGCCACGCGCGCGGCAACATTGCAGCTGCCGTGATGAACACGCACACGGGAACCGTCTTTCAGGGGACGAGCCGCTCTCGGCGAAATTTCCAATTGCACATCGACGATCATGCTTGGCCCGCCAAACGCATCCAGCGTTACCGTGTCGCCGCGTTGAACGTCCCCGAGCGCGTTCAGGTCGGACAGATTAAGAGCAGTTCGCGTGCCGGGACCGCTGACCTCAACGTCGCGATTGTGGGATTGAATCGTGCGAATGCGCGCTTTCTTCCCGGACGGCTGGATCACCACAGTTTGGCCGCGACGCATTGTGCCTCCCGTCAACGTGCCGGTGACGACTGTGCCGATGCCCTGCAATTTAAAGACCCGATCGACCGGCAAACGCGGTTTGCCAATGTCCGCCGACGGCGCCTTACCCGCTAGAACTTTTGCGAAAGCCGCTTTCAAATCTTCAGGGCCTCGGCCGCTGACGACCGACGTGGGGATAATCGGCGCGCCAGCGAATGGCGTGTCCAGCAAGTTTTTTCGAATCGCGTCGGTCGCTATTTCTTCGTTTGGCGTCAGATCGATTTTGGTCAACGCGACCACGGCGCGGTTGACTCCGAGGTAGGTGAGAATTTGCAGATGCTCCTCTGTTTGGGGCATCCATCCGTCGTCAGCCGCTACCACGAGCAATGCCAAATCAATTGAGCCGACACCCGCGACCATGTTCTTCACGAAGTCTTCGTGCCCAGGCACGTCAACAATTCCAAGTAGAAAGGATGAAGTTCCAAGTGCGGTTGCGGGGAGTTCCAAGTGCGCGAAGCCGAGGTCGATGGTGATGCCTCGCGCTTTCTCATCGGGCAGACGGTCGGGATCGGTCCCGGTCAATGCTTTGACCAGCGCACTCTTCCCGTGATCCACGTGACCAGCGGTGGCGACGATGAAATGTTGAGGCTCAGCCATCGGAATCCTGTACGTAGCACCACATTGCGTGGTGAGTTTCGCCTTACTTGTGTCATATTGCGGCGCGGAGCGCCGCGACGATTTCAGCGTCTTGATCCGCGAACACCGTTCGCAGGTTGAGCTTGAGCCGGCCTCGTTCAATGTACCCGACAATAGGGGGAGTATGCGAACGCAGGCGTACGGCCAATTCCTGCGGCCTGAGCTTGTTGTGCGTAATCTCGAGCGTCGTGGACTGCAAAATCGAGCGAGGCAGCGCACCTCCTCCAATTTGAGTGCTGCCCCTGCCTGCTGCCGCTTTAAGGGGTAACCCATCCAGTGCTGCGATGATCTTCCCGGCGCGAACTTGCAGGTCGTCGTTCGATGTGTACAGCATCGCGAGCAGGGGAATCTCACAGGCGCTCGGCGGATTGTGAAGCTCGTTCGCATTCGGGAGGCCGCTCGAATTACGCAAGTAAATGTCCACCGTCGCCTCGAGCGCAGTCAGGATCAGTTTGTCGCAGCGCAGCGCGCGAAACAGCGGCTCGCGCTTGAGTGCGGAGACCAATTTCGCTCTGCCTGCAATAATACCCGACTGTGGGCCGCCTAACAGTTTGTCGCCACTGAAGCAGACCAAATCCACTCCGTTTCGTAACACCTCCGCGGGAGTAGGCTCGTGTTCCAGGCCAGAAACGGATTCAGTTTGAATCATCGCACCACTACCCAAGTCTTCGACGAAGGGGACTCGCTTGCGGCGCGCCAGCTTTGAGATGGGGTCGGTGGACGGAGAGTCAACAAAGCCATCCATAAAAAAATTGCTGCGATGTACTTTCAAGATCAGCGCGGTCTCGCGCGTGATGGCGCGAGCGTAGTCGTTGAGGGAAGTCTTGTTGGTCGTCCCGACCTCGCGCAGTTGCGCTCCGCTGGCCTCGAGAATTTCCGGAATCCGGAATCCACCGCCGATCTGAATCAGTTCCCCGCGTGAAATCACGACCTGGTTCCTGCGCGGCTGATTTCGGCGACTCTTATGCCTGGTCGCGGCAGGAGCTTCATCTTCACAGAAATGGCGAAGAATCAGGACTAGCGCGCTCGCATTATTGTTCACCACCGTCGCGGCTTCCGCGCCGCATAGTAGCGCGAGACTTTGTTCCAGATACGCGGCGCGATCGCCCCGTCCTCCCTCGGCAAGCCCGTATTCAAGATTGTTGTATTGCAACGCAACTCGAGACACCGCGTCCATCACAGTTTGCCCCAGTGGCGCACGACCAAAGTTCGTGTGAACCAGAATGCCGGTGCCATTAATTACAGGTTGGATGCGGGATGCGCGCAGGATTCTCAGCGTGGAACGCAGATGCGTGAGGATGTCTTCGAAGCCAGGTATCGCTGCGTGTTTGCGCAGTGCGGCCAGTTCCCGCCGAATTATTGCTACGACGGTAGGATGAGGCAACCCCGTATCGCCAAGGGCCCGCGCGAGTCTGTCGACAGACGGGATGCCGCGCAGTCCGAAGCGTATCATGCCATCACTCTGATCTTCGGCTTGCTGGACCGCACGATCTGACCGATAGCGGCGGCGCAGAGCGCGTGCTTGCGCTTCAAATGCTTCAATACTGCATCCAGATTTCGCCGCGGAACGCTCAGTAAGAGGCCGCCGCTCGTCTGAGCATCCGCCAACAGAGCCCTTTGAGCAGAAGTGGCGCCGTCCCATTCCGTGAAAGTGGCCGCGAAGGCAAGATTGTCACGACTGCCGCCAGGGATGCAGCCGGACGCAATGAGTTGGAAGACTCCAGCGTCGATCACCGGCACAGCCTTAGCATTAATCTCGGCGCCAACGCCGCTGGCGCGACACATCACGCCGAGGTGCCCGAGCAGCCCAAACCCGGTCACATCAACCGCGGCTTTAAGAAGCCCTCTTTCGGCTAGTTCCGCCCCGACACTATTGAGTTTTGTCATAACGGCGATAACTTTGCGTTCCAGCGAATGGCTGGTTAGGCCACGCTTAATTCCTGTGGTGATGATACCCGTGCCCAGCGGTTTCGTCAGGATCAGCACGTCACCCGCGCGAGCTTTGGCGTTGGTCAGCATGCGCCGGGGCGATACCAGGCCGGTGACGGCGAGGCCGTAGATAGGCTCCGGGTTTCTAATTGTATGGCCACCGATCAGGACGCACTTTGCTTCTTTGATCTTCGCAGCGCCTCCGCGAAGGATCAGATTAATAATGCGGAGTGGCATCAAATCTGGAGGGATTCCCATGACGTTGAGCGCCGTCAACGGACGGCCGCCCATGGCATAAACGTCAGACAAAGCATTCGTCGCCGCGATCTGTCCATAGGCAAATGGGTCGTCGACGATCGGCGTGAAGAAATCGGTCGTTTGCACCAGCGCGCGATTTCGGTCGATACGATACACCCCTGCGTCGTCTCCAGTGGCGGCGCCAACTAGGAGATTGCGGCTGTCAAGGATCGGTAGCTGACGCAGAACCTGCGCCAGAGCCTGCTGGCTGAGCTTGGAAGCTCAACCGGCACAGGAGGACAGCGCAGTCAGCCTGAGAATCTGCTCGCGCGACGTGGGCGACTACCTCCTTTCGATGGTGTCTCGAATGTTGAAAGGTTGGCGGAGAGGGTAGGAATCGAACCTACCCCCCGACACAAAGTGCCGGGGCAACGGTTTTGAAGACCGCGACGACCACCAGGCACGCATCACTCTCCATACAAACTGGCTCCGGGCAAACCGCTGGACGGAAAGGCGGGAAGGCGCACATCGAATTTCGCGGGGACGGAATTCAACACATCGACTTGACGGATTTGAGAATTGCGTCGAAGTCAGGAAAATCGCCGGTTCGGAGCTTGGAATAAATTGTCTTCCCATTCACGACGACCTCAAATGCGCCCCGGCCTGAAGGCATCAGGCTGAGCGATTTGATATTCTCTTTCAGAGCCAGAAGTTTTTCCGCCAGACCGACGGCTTTGGACTCGTAATTTCAAATCGTGCAATACTTGACGACGATTTCCAGGTTCATTGGTTGCTCACATTGAACTTTGTTTCATAATTCGACGGACCGATAATATACACCTGACCGCCTTGCGATAGGATACCCCAAGTCTTCGACTCCCCTGGCCACAGCTGAAAGTAACGCGGAAGCGGACGAACCAAAAGCCTTCACGCGTGGTACCTTATACGGATACGGACAGCGAATACAATTCCGACTCGGAGGCGCGGGTGGTTCGAAGCGAATGGAGCATGACGAAGCATTGCTGGATGTTAATTCTGGCCATCCTTTTCACCTCCTCACTCGCTGTGTCAGGGCAGGATCGCATGACAAATTCCGGATCGTGGTCTGGCGTTATCATCAATAGTGGCTGCACCGTTGACGAGGCGTTTGCCGAGGCTGCCAAGTGCACGGAAAAAGTCCCGGCGGCAAAGCTGGTGTTGTATGACGACACTACCCGGCAAATTTACGACTTGGAACCGCAAACGCAGGCTCTAGGGAATTTGGGGAATAGCGTAACGGTAGAAGGGGCGCTGGATGACCGGACCATCCACGTTTCGTCACTTAAGTTACTCACTTCGATTGGTCTCCCCGTCGGAAAGAAGGCGCCGGCATTTTCGGCTCGCGACCAATTTGGCCAGGACCAAACGCTGGACAGTCTGAAGGGAACTAACGGAACGGTTCTCCTGTTTTTCCGTTCCGCGGACTGGTGACCCTACTGCAAAGGGCAGCTGGTTCAGCTGCAAAACGCAAAAGCAAGATTCGAAAAGCAGGGAATCAAACTCGCGGCGATCAGCTATGACACTCAAGCCATTTTGAAATACTTTGCGGACCGCCGGAAGATTGATTTTCCCTTGCTCGCCGACCCTGACTCCAAAATCCTTCGTGCCTACCAGGTTCTCAACATCGAGGCCGTGGGCCAATACAAGGGTATGGCGCGCCCGGGATATTTCTTCATCGACGCTCAAGGCGTGATTCGAGAAAAATTCTTTGAAGCGAAGTACCGTGAGCGGCTTTCCGGAAACAATGTGATTGCAAGGCTTTTTCCGGAGCTGGGCCAAGAAGTACACGACACCGTAGAAGCACCTCACCTTCAGCTTACGGTCGAGCAATCCGATCGCACCGGCTTTCCAGGAAGCAATATAACCCTCACAGCGGAAGTGCGGCTCCCGCCGGACGTCCACGTCTATGCTCCCGGCACGAAGGGCTATAAGTCGATCAATCTGCTGATTGACCCCGCGCCCGGAATGCAGCTCAAGCCAGCGGTCTACCCGAGCTCCAAGATTCTTTACCTACCAGTGATCAAGGAGCGTGTCCCTGTCTTCGAGGGCACGTTCCGCATCACCCAGGACGTGCAAGTCGCCACTGCGGCGGACTTCAGCAACTCGCTTGGGACCGACGGGAAAACCATCGCTATTTCGGGCAAGCTCGAATATCAAGCCTGCGATAGCAAGATTTGTTTCCTTCCGACATCCGTTCCAGTCCAGTGGCAATTGCAGGTGCTGCCCCTCGATCGACAGCGAGCGCCAGAGGAGATTCGCCATAAGTAATGGCCGGGAGCTGGCTGTATTTTCGATGAAGCGCCTTTCCCGGGATAGACGGCGCACCGGGGAATCGTGGCACCAGCAAGGAGCAAGTCATGTCTGATGTGGTCTATGTTTCCAAGGTACGGATCGAGCGGAAGGTCGGCCCCCTTCGCATCGCCTATTTACCTGGTGAACCGCAGCCAGTCTCTTTCAGCGTCCACGGCGCGATCGCCGAACACTACAAGGTCGATCCTGCCAAACTGAAAGAAACTCATGCCGCGACCATCGACTACGTGATCGCCGCGACCGCCGGTTGAATGCTTGGCACCTTCGGAGGCGCGCTGGAAGCGCGTCACGTTGACGCCACCAATGGCAAGCTCGTTGCGGAAGTCACGGGCGAGGTGGAAACTGAAGAAGGAGTTCTCGTCATCCGCCGTATCCACGTCGCGATGCAGTTAGTCGCTCCTGAACAAAGCCGCGAAGTCGTTGAGCGCACGCATGGAATCTATGCGATGCGTTGTCCCCTCTATCGAACCCTGCACAACGCAATCCAGCTTACATCGTCATATGCCCTTCATCCTCCGCCGGCGGACTGAGTTGCTTCTGCCTAGGACGACGCGCGCTGACACGGCCTCACACGTTCATCGCAGCCGCCCTTGTCATTTTTGCTGATGAGGCCGATCGCCTCTCGACAACCCTTTTGGCCCAAAAGTGTAACCTATGTCTGCCGAACGATCTGTAACCTATGTCTCCGGGCCGGACCCTAAGATAGTTGGGGTGAGCGACGGGATTTGAACCCGCGACCCTCGGTGCCACAGACCGATGCTCTACCAGCTGAGCTACGCTCACCTCTGATTGCTAAGGCAGGCTTCCTGAACTCGCTCCACTATACAGCCTCCTACTTCGGGAATTCAACCGAGCAAGCTGGGTGGATAGTCGGCTAAGGGTGTGTTGCCGTGAGACAGAATTACCCCCGCCATCTGGTGGTCCGTCTGATGATTTTGGACCAAGTTGTCCTGCTTCCCCCGGGACCCACCGAAACGGTGGCAGACGCCGTTGGCTCTGTTGTAGCGGAACCCTGGAATTGCGCGCCACTAGCTCGATCGGTGGCGGGCCAACGACCATCGCGCGTAAGAACATCGGTTGATCGGCATCCAGTTTACAAAGAAATGACAAGGTGGTTGCGGTGGCCCAAAGAAATAAAAGGAGGTAGGCCCCAAGCTGACTATATTAATAAGGTAATATCGCGATTTAGCTTGGATTTGGCCTCATCCCCGCGAGGCAATTACGCGGAGGAGCAAATGAAAACTCTATTCCAGGCCCAAGAATCTTCAGCTGGTACGTCCAGTTCACGCGGCGGCGGAAAGAAAATCGCCGTTTTGATCGGCATTCTGGCAATCCTTGGCCTCGCCCTTTGGGAAGGCCTTGCGACGGCGTTGCGTGCCACATCGGGTCACTCATAGTTACAGACCGTTCGACGGGTAGCTGCCCATTTCCTCAATAGGGAGCGCGCCGGTTCCCTCGGCTAGGCGGCCTAGGCACAACAAAAAGCCTACGGCTATCCTCAGGGTGAAAGACCGCGTCACCGAGGGAGGGATCGCTTTTCGCGCTTGCACTCAGCGTGGCAGGGCGGATTTGTGGCGAATCCTGTGAGCAATCTAGGCTGGGCGATCGCAATCCGTATGCCGCACCGGACCATCTCCCTCACAAGAGGTTCGACGTCGGGCGCATCCCCCATCACGCACATTGTTCATCCAGTTTTCCTTAAGGATTGGGACTGCCAACCCTAAGGTGATCCCCGGTCTGCGTACCGCGGCGATTTAGTGATACAAAGCGGTGTGCAGTTACGCGGCCGATTTCGCATACTTTTTCTCTACGACGTGGCTGAGTCCTTTGACCTGGAGAAACTCCGCGACCTGCTTGGTTCGCGGGGAGGCTCAGCCGAACATGCCTTCCCCCGGCGCACGCCCGAGTATGTTCGTTTTGAGCAAACCCCCGTCGTGGAGCCGGGCGAGATGGTGAATTTGCGCGGCGGTGTCAAAGCCGCGTGTCCCGTCAAGTACTACGCGTTTGGCGTGATTGTGGTTCAGGTCGAAGTGCCGTTCGAAACGGACTGGAGATCCCTTGTCGAGCAGTGCGCGCAGTGGATGGATGCGCCCGACGTCGAACCACTAGTGAGGGAGATCGTCCGGCAGCGAATGGACCAGATCAGGCCTCTAGTAGTCAAGCCGACGGAAGTATCGCTTCACGAAAGCTACCTGGTCACGGAAATCCATGAAATTCGCGACCAGGAAGGGAAGCAGTCTCTGGCTGCCGACCTGCTTTTGTCTCACGGCGAAGAACTCGTTCAACTGGTCCGGGGAGAGACCGCCCTGCTCTCCCCCAAGGCTCGGGAGGAAGCACTAAATGTCAGCCTCTCTTACTATCCGTCGGACCTGGTCGTGATCGGTTCCCACGGAGCGGTTGTGTATGATCACCCGGAGGAGGCCGTGGCGGCCGCTCAGGTGCTGGAATACGCGAAGATGCAGCTCCTCGAGTTTCGCTACTACGACCGGTTTATGAGCCGGGTTCTCTCGGACGTCTACTTGGCGCTCGAACGAAAAAGGAACGTGCTGCTCTCGCGCTGGAGCCTCCCGCGGGAGGCCCAGCGCTTTAACACGATTCGTCTGGATGTGATGGATCTGACCGAGCGCATCGACAACGCGATCAAGTTTGTCAGCGACATCTACTACGCTCGAATCTATCAACTGGCGGCAACGCGTATGGGCGTGCCGGACTATCGCAATTTGGTGGACGAAAAGCTGCGGACGGTCGGCGAGCTCTACGATTTCATGGTGGATCAGTTCAACGAGACCCGGTCGTTTGTCCTGGAAGTTCTCATCACTATACTCGCGGTGCTCGACGTGATCTTTCTCTTTCGGGGGAAGTAGCGCGGTTCGCTTTATCCGGGATGATTCTCCGTCCTGCGCTCCTTGCAAACACACATCTACCTGATGTTAGATAGGGCTACCTGCGAGCATTCTTTTGACGAATTTCTCCTCAAGGAAGACAATCAGCATTCCTGTGGGGCAAATAGGTGAAACGCGTTTTCCGTTTTGGGGAGGATGGGGATGAGCAAGCGCGCAATCATTGTTCTGTCGGCCTTGCTTGTTTTGTTATTTTTGGCGTTCCTACTTGTGCGAAGGCCCAGACCTGTTGAGGCGCAGAGCGCTGCCCCGCCCGATCACTCCTACAGTAATGAGCAAATTAGCGGTCCCTATGAGGTAGTAAGGAACTGGCCGAAGCCGCTGGCGACTTTTTGGCCCACGGAAAAGGGCTGGACATGGGGCTCGACGCAGGCGATTTTCGCCCAGAATCCGAATCGCATTTTTATTTCCATGCGCGGCGAGTTGCCGATCATCAAGCCGGGAGATTTCCTGAGCATCTATGACGAAGCTCAAAACGTCGAGGTGCCCGGAATCGGCGAGGATGGGCGCAGCATTTGGCTGACGATTCCGATGCCCGGAGTCCCGCCGCGAAACGCTTCCGTGGGTCCGATGTCGAGCCCGGGCGAGCCGCACGTCAAATTCCGCGCGCAAGAGGGAAGAGACTATCGGTGGCAGCACCTCATTTTCATCGTGGATGGCCAGGGGAACCTCGTGGACGATTGGTCGCGCTGGGACAGCAAATTCAAGCGCGTGCATAAAATTCTGATCAGCCCCTACGATCCGGACAAGCGCGTGTGGGTGGACGACGACGGGAAGTGCGCGATCTTCATTTTTTCCAACGATGGCAAGCAGTTGCTGCAGACTATCGGCGTCCCAGGCGAATGCGGCGACGATGACAAGCACTTCAATCGCCAGACGGACATTGCTTGGCTGCCCGACGGCACATTTTTCGTTTCCGACGGCTACGAAAACACGCGCGTCGTCAAGTTTGACAAGACCGGAAAATATCTGACGTCGTGGGGGAAGCCAAGCTGGGATTGGCGCACGCGAAAGCTGGTTCCCGGCCTGCCTGATCCTCCTCCGCCGAATTATTTTTACAACGTGCACGGGATTCAGGCGGACCCACAAACCCACCGCGTATTTGTGTCGGATCGCGAAAACCATCGCATCCAAGTCTTTGACGAGAATGGGAAATTCCTCGACATCTGGCCGCTGGGCGACTACGCGTCCATCTATCATTTGCTGATGACGGAGGATCGGACGTTGTGGATGTCCGATGGCCACGGGACTTTCAAGATTCTGAAGTACAACCTCGATGGCAAGATGCTCTATTCGTGGGGGACGTTTGGCGGGAATCCGGGCGAGATTTGGGGCGTTCACGAATTTTCCACCGATCAGCAGGGCAATCTTTTCGTCGCAGAAGTATTCAACGGGCGCGCGCAGAAATTCCGCCCGCGACCTGGAGCTGATCCGTCGCAACTCGTCGGAAGGCAAATGCGCGTCGCCTGGAAGGATTGAGTTGCGCTACCGGTAGGACAGGCTTCAGCCTGCCGGTTTTGATTTTTTGCCTAAGCGCACGCAAACCGACAGGCTGAAGCCTCTCCTGTCAGTGGCCGTGCCGCAAATTTCGCTGCGATAAAATGCTCTGCTTGCTTTATATTTATTGGCTGCCTTGAATCAAAAACAACGAAAGGATGACTTTTTCATTCATTATGGACACTCGATTTATCGGCCAACCGCACTCCTGGGACCCACGGCGCTTGTACAGCCAGACGGGGGCGGATTGGCAGTACCGCGTGGATTTTGATCGCCTACGCAAGGAACGCCTCGCGAAGTTGCGCGCGTCGATGAAGGCGAATGACCTTGGCGCTCTGGTCCTTTTCGCCGGCGCGAACATCCGTTACGCCACGGCCTCGTATCAAGGCAACTGGAAATACAACATCAACATTCGCTACGCGGTTGTGACTCACAGCGGTGAGCCGATTCTATTCGAGACGGCTGGTTCAGATTTGCACTGCGCAGAAATCGACTTGCCCTGGATGGAAGGGCGCATTCGTCCAGCGATCACTTGGCAGTGGGCCGAGGGCGCGGTCCCGTACATGGCGGGCCGCATGGCCGAGAGCGTCATGGACGTGCTGAAAGAGCATCACGTCTCGCAGGAGCGCATTGGAATCGACAACTTCGATATGCCCGCGCTCGAAGCCTTCCAGAAAACGGGCATCAAGCTTGTGAACGGCTGGCCGGCCGTTTCGCAGGCGCGCGTCGTAAAAACGCAGGACGAAGTCGAATTGCTCAAGCAAGCGTCGAGCATCGGCGACGCGGCGATGTGGAAGATCAAGTACGAATGGCTGAAACCCGGCGTTCGCGAGCGGGAAATCGAAGCCAAAGTGCACGAATTCATGCTCGAGCGCGGCTGCGAAATTATTTATGACATTATTGTTGCGTCGGGCGGCAACACCAGCCCTTACCGGCGCTGGGCCACGGACAAACTAATCCGCCAGGGCGACCTGGTGATCGTGGACATCAACGCGGTCGGCCCGTCTGGCTATTTCATCGATTTCGTGCGCTGCTTCAAGGTGGGCGGTCCGCACGGCACAAAGATGACGCAGAAAGAAATCGATCTCTACCGCGAAGTGTATGACTCGATGTATGCAGGCCTCGAAAAATTGAAGCCGGGCAACACGACCGCCGACGTGGCCGCTGCATTTCCGGAATACGATGACGACAAGTACGGCACCGTGACTCTGCAGCAGTTCGCGCACAGCATCGGCATCACTCTGTACGAGGGCATGTGGATCTCGCGCGCCTACTCCCTGAAGTATCCGGCTGAAATCAAGGAGAACATGTACTTCGCCATCGAAACCTTCGCGGGGCATCCGGGTCTGCAGCAGACCTGCCGCCTCGAGGAAAATGTGCTGGTGAGCGGCAAGGGTCCCGTGGTGTTCACGCTGATGGAACACATGGAAGAGGCGATGAAGCGCTAATGCCGTCTCCATTGGTCGTAGTTGCGGATTCCGTTTTTCCAAACTTGGACCTGGCCCGCGCCGTAGTGTCGCGGGCCGGGGCAGAATTGCGCCTGGCGCCGCAGCCCACGCCAGAAAGCATCGTCGCCACCGCAAAGGAAGCAGACGCGCTGCTCGTCACATACGCGAAGATCACTGCGGAAATGATCGGCCAAATGAAGCGCTGCCGCATCATTTCGCGTTTCGGAATCGGCGTGGACAACGTGGACCTTGCCGCCGCGACGCGCGACGGCATTGTCGTGACCAAGGTGCCGGACTACTGCATCGACGAAGTTTCCGACCACGCCATGGCGCTGCTGCTCTCGCTCGTGCGCAAAATTCCGTTTTCGAGCGCGCGGGTTCACGCGGGACGTTGGGAAATGCCGGCCGTTGCGCCGATTCATCGCCTGAGAGGCAGAACACTCGGTCTGGTGGGATTCGGAAGAATTCCGCAGCTCGTCGCGCCGAAGGCCAAGTCGTTCGGCCTGCGCGTCATTTCTTATGATCCGTATGTGCCTAAAGCCGTGATGGATCAGGCCGGAGTCGGCCAAGTTGAGTTCGCGGAACTGGTGAAGACCTCGGATTACATTTCGATTCACTCGCCGCTTCTGCCGGAGACGCATCATCTGTTTAATGCCGATGTCTTTCGGATGATGAAGCCTGGCGCTCTTCTTGTGAACACCTCGCGCGGGCCGGTAGTTGACGAAGCTGCATTGGCGCGCGCCCTGGACGCCAAGCGACTAGCTGGTGTGGCGCTCGATGTGCTTGAGCAGGAGCCGCCGGTTAATTCGCCGCTGTTCGGCCGCGACAATGTGATTCTGACGCCGCACACGAGTTTCTATTCCGTCGAGTCGCTCGAGGAATTACAGACGAAGGCTGCGGAGGAAGTGGTTCGCGTGCTTTCCGGAGAGGCGCCGCGCAATCCTGTGAATCCCGAGGTCCTTGCAAGCCTGCGCGGCGCGTGAACGATTTTGTCGGGTGCGGTCCCGCACCGGCGGGACCGCCAGATAGATAAAGGTCAAGGAGGAGGCCATCATGCCAGATCAGCCATGGAAGACAGATAAATGGTTCGTGAGCCCGTGGAATTTCAATCCGGCGGTAAACGCCAACTTTCAATTCGCGAAGAACATCAAGTTCCACGACGTGACGCTGCGCGACGGCGAACAGCAAACCGGTGTCATCTTCACGAAGGATGACAAGATCCGCATCGCCGAGGGACTAGCGGAAGCCGGCGTGCACCGGATCGAAGCGGGAATGCCGGTCGTGTCGCCGAGCGACGAAGCGGCCATCAAGGAAATCGTGAAGCGCAACCTCGGCCCGCAGATTTTCGCGTTCTCGCGCTGCATGGTGGATGACGTGAAGCGCGCGGTCGACTGTGGCGTGAAGGGCGTAGTGATGGAGGTGCCGTCGAGCGAGCACATCATCAAGTATGCCTACAAGTGGTCGCTCGAAAAGGCCGTCGACCTCTCGATTCAGTCCACGAAATACGCGCACGAGCAGGGCCTCGAAGTTGTGTTCTTTCCGATCGACTTCTCGCGCGCTGAGATGAATTGGGTCCTGGACCTGATTCTGCGCGTCGCCAACGAGGGCCACATGGACGCGCTCGCGCTCGTCGATACGTTCGGCGTTCTCTCGCCGCACGCCATGCAATACCTGGTGCGTTCGGTGAAGGCGCGCGTCCACAAGCGCCTCGAAGCCCACTTCCACATGGACTTCGGCATGGGCGTCGCTAACACAATCATGGCGCTAGCCGAGGGAGTGGAAGTCGTGCACTCCACTGTGCTGGGACTTGGCGAGCGCGCCGGCAACGTCCCGATGGAAGACACAGCGATGGCGCTGCTGACTCTCTATGGCATAGACACCGGCCTCAAGTACGACAAGTTCTACGGACTTTCGAAGCTTGTACAAAAGCTTTCTGGACACGCGGTTCCAACAAACCGCCAGGTGGTCGGCGACTCAGTGTTCCAGATCGAGTCCGGCATTATCGCCAGTTGGTTCGAGAACTGCGGTGTCGAAAACGCGACGGAGCTTTTCCCGTTCCGGTGGGACGTTGTGGGCCAGGCCCCGGCAGGTGTCGTGTTTGGGAAGGGCAGCGGGATCGATTCGGTGAAATGGGGACTTCGGAGGCTCGGCGTCGAGTTCAATGAAGAGGAAGCGATGCGCGTTGTGGCCGCCATTAAGGATTTCTCGCTCCGCCACAAGCGCCTGCTGACCGACGCGGAGTTTCGCAACGTGGTCAGCGCGACTCTTCCGAACCGCGCGGTCGGCTCCGCCAAAGGCGGGAGGGCGGCCGATTGAAAAATGGGACAGCCACTCGGCAACTGGCGCTTTGACGATTAATGAAAGCGGCTCTCATGAAGGCAATGGTCCTCCGCGGCCCACGCAAGTTGGGCCTCGCGGAAGTCGAGCGCCCAGCGCTGGGACCGAACCAGGTTCTCGTCCGAGTCACGCACAGCGGCGTCTGCGGCACTGACCTGCACATCTACGAAGGCGCCATCCCGGTACGGCATCCGCTGATCATGGGCCACGAAATGGTCGGCGAGGTGATCGAGGGTGGCGGAGACTCCCTCAAGCCGGGCCAACGAGTGATCGTTGACCCAGCCATTTATTGCGGCATGTGCCTCAATTGCCGCGCGGGGCAGACCAACCTGTGTCCCAACGGCTCTCTCGTCGGGCGGGATTCCGACGGCGGATTCGCTGATTACCTTGTGGCTCCGCGAAGCCACGTATACCCTCTGCCGGATTCAATTGACAGCGAAGTTGCGCCTCTCATCCAGCCTGTTACCACCTGCGTGCACGGCCACCAGCGCATTAAGACTTTCCCCGGGCAGTCCGTCGCCGTGATCGGCCTTGGAGTCACGGGGCAAGTTCATGTGCAACTGGCGAAGGCCTGGGGAGCCTATCCCGTGATTGGAATTACGCGAAGCGCCTACAAGCGAAATCTTGCTGAGCAGTTAGGTGCGGACATGACATTGTCCAACGGACCGGATGCCGTTCGCGCCGTCAAGGACGCCACCGATGGTCACGGCGCCGATATCGTCATTGAATGCACCGGCGTTCCCGCTGGATTCGCTGAGGCGATCAACATGGTGCGCCTGGGCGGCACGGTGTTGCTGTTCGGAATCATGTCTGCCACGCAAGCCGCCTTGCCGTTCTATCAGCTCTACTACAAAGAACTTAATATTGTGAATACGCGCGCGGCGAAGGGCGAGGACTATCCGGTTTCCATCGACCTCGTAGCGCGGGGCGTCCTGAAGCTCAAGCCGCTCGTAACTCATGTTGTTCCGCTCTTGGACTTGGAGAAGGCGATCGGGATGCTCGAATCAGACGAAGACCAACGAATGAAGATCATCCTGGAGAATTCGCGGTAAGATCGCGAGCACCATTTTGAGAATGTCCTGAACCCGCGCAAGCATTGCGCCGCTCTCGGCGAGAAACGGGAGGACACGACCATTCAGGGCGAGGCAGCAGTACCTCAAGCGAACGTTGTGGAGAGCAAACCTGGCGCGCGCAACGTAGCCATCGCGATGTATTGCGTTCTGCTCGTCGGCTACACCTTGATGGCCGCGGACCGCTACTTGTTTCCAGTGCTCGCCGCGGATATACGCAAAGCCTTCGGATTCAGTCTCGCAAATACCGGCCTTCTCGCGACGATTTTCACCCTGGGCCTCGGAGTAGGAGGCCTGCCGACCGGATATTTGCTCGCTCGCATCTCGCGAAAATCGGTGCTCCTCACCGGCATCGTTATCTTTTCTGCGGCTACGGCGCTCACCACAACCGTTCCCGGATTCTGGACTATGCTCGTCTGCCTCGCAGCGCAGGGAATCGGTATGTCAATGATGGCTACGTCGATGTTCGCGCTTGCCGCCAGTTACTTTGCCCAGAATCGTTCGGCAGCCATAGGCTCCGTCAATTTCTGCTATGGCATAGGAGGCTTTCTTGGGCCCTTCCTCGCCGGCAAGCTGCGCCAGGCGTACGACACGTGGCATGCTCCTATGCTCGCATTCGGCCTCTTCGGATTCGTGATGGTGGTGCTCATTGCGGCTACCGTTCGTTCCTGGTTTTCCGAAACCCGCCGGGCGGTCGAAGCCAAGGCTGATCGCGGCGGCGCAGCGAGTCTGGCAAACCGAAATACCGTCATCCTTACGGTCATTAGTGTGATTCACGGCCTCAGCATGTACGGATTCCTCGGCCTCTATCCCACATTCCTCCGCGAAAATCTCCGCTACTCGCCCGCCGCCGCCGGCACCGTCATCGGTTTTTTTGGCGTGGGTGCGCTAGCGTCGATCATTGGCGGTTGGGTCGGTGACCGCTGCTCCCCCAGATTGGTTCTAAGCGGATCCTTGCTTTCTATCGCAGTACTCGGTTACGTGTTCTTCCGCGAGTCGCCATCAATGGTGACTCGCGAGATCTTGACGTGCATTTACGGCGTGACGGGCAGCGCCGTGCTCTACGTCAATCTCGCGGGATACCACGTAAAGGCGCTGCGCAGCAGCCTTTCGAATCGTGGCTCCGGCATGTTTGTCACCAGCCTGTACGGAGGCGCGGCATTCGGCGGGTATGTCCTTGGCAAGCTGACTTCTCACGGCGGATGGCTCTGGGCCAGCGAAATTGAAATGTCACTGCTCTGTCTGATTGGCGCAGTGCTCGCCCTTGCTCTGCGGCCCAGTGAAATGTCGCTGTGAGGTAGCACAGCCACTCTTGGCTGTGCGATTTTGTGGACCGTGCCGATTTTGTCGCCTCAACAGCCACTGCAAAAACCCGCACAGGTCCCGCCGAGGCGGGATGCTTGTGCTACTGAAACCTGCCCCTGCACGACTGGTAGCGCGGCCCAGGGGTCCCAGTGTAGTATCAGGCCCGTTCTTAAAGCGGCCAAGATGGGATCATCGAGGGAAATGACCTATTCAACGAGCACGTCGGGCGTGCTGCAAATGATCCCGGCGAAACGAGGCCGCAGATGGGTGTAACACAAGATCTGCCTGCCGCGAACGCGCCGCGGGTTTCGACTCTCTCCGAATCGGCGCAGCAACTGGCAATTCTTTGCGGCTGCATCGTCGCCTTCACCTATTCCGCCAACTATACCAACCATGCGCCTCTCGCTTCCGCGCTGATGCGCCAGTTTGGTTTCAACAATGCTCTGGCTGGGTTCCTGACCACCGGCATTTTCTCCACTCACGCTGGCATGCAGATTCCGGGCGGCTATCTCGTGGACCGATTCGGTTCGAGACGCATGCTGCTCATCGCCCTCATTTGGGTGGCAGCTGGAAACCTCCTGATGGCGGCCGCGGGCGCCTACTGGCAGCTACTGTGTTGCAAGATTTTCACGGGAATGGGAACCGGCGTCTGCTTCGTTGGCGGCGCCCGCTACATTCACGAAGGTTGCGCCGGACCTCGGCTGCACGTGGCGCAAGGGCTATTCGGCGGCTCCATTCAACTCGGCGCCGGGTTCGTGATTTTCGCCGTGCCCCAGCTTTACCTTTTGGCCGGATGGCGTGCCACGTTCCTGATTTGCGCGGGAATGGTGCTGGTCGCCGCAATCATCTGGGTGACCAAGGCGCCGCGCGTCGAATTCCCGCCTGCGGCGCCCAGCCGGTTTCACGAAATGCTGCTTGCTCCTCAACTGTGGCTGCTGGGCCTGCTGCAAATGGCCACATTTGGTATGTCGGTGGTGGTGGGCTCGTGGATCGTGGTTCTCCTGGTCAGGGTCATGAAGGTTCCGACAACGAGCGCCGGGATGATCGGGTCGCTGGTGCTGCTGCTCGGCATCGTTTCACGGCCGCTAGGCGGCGCGCTGCGCAAGCACATCGGGATCCGCCCGCTGTTTCTGGGGAGCCTTGTGATGGTGGCGCTCGGTTGCTTCCTGCTATTACCTGGCTCGATCTCATTGGCTACGGCGCTCACGTCAGTCGTGCTCATCGGCATCGGCGTGGGAATACCCTACGCGGCGATGTTTTCGCGCGCAGCCGTGTTGTTTCCGGGACGCGCCGCCGCGGCCATGGGGCTCGTGAATATGCTGGGTATTATCATGATTCTGGGCGGCGCTCCGCTCGTGGGTCACCTTGCGGATTTGACCGGCACATTCAAGACGAGCTTCGCCGTGCTGGGTGGGTTCACATTACTCGCGAGCGCAGTCGTACCTTTCATCGACCGCGAGGACCCATTGGCCCGATCCGCCAGGTCAACGTGAACGGTAGCATTGGGATTCGTTAGGTAGCGCCGCCCGGGCCACTCACCCACTAGAAATGCACAATCCTGGTTGCTCTGAGTCGCGCGCGCCGTAGTAGACTCCACACACCATGTATTGCCCACAATGCGGTGCGGAATATCGCCCGAGCGCCACGGTCTGCTCAGACTGTCAGGTTGCGCTGGTGCCCGACCCGCCGAGCAGGCCGGAGAAGAATGCTCTTTCACGGGACGAATACTTCGCCCTTGTGTGGTCGGGCATCGATTCCAGAAAGCAAGCCGAGATTATAGAGAGTCTGGAACACGAAGATGTTCCCGTGCGGACGCTTCACCGTGGAGACACGTTGTTCCCGATCGGGCACGCGGCTCTGGAAATCTATACCCCTTCCAGTTTGGCGGAGAAGGCGAAAGCTATCGTGAACCAAACGGATCCGTCATACGAAGATTCGGAGAAAGCGGAAGAACCGGGCACGTTCGAGATTGCTGCGGACGACGATATTCACGAAAATGCAAAAGCTTCGCGAGAGCTCAAGGATTGGCACTCTGAAGACGCTACTCTGGAAATTTGGGCAGGTCAGGATACCGACCTGGCCAGAATGATCATGATGTCTTTGCGGGAAAATCAGATTCCATGTCGGTCCAGCAAAGACGAAGGTGAATCCGACAGCACAACGCAGTCCACTGAGCGGCTCTATGTCCTTCCAGAAGATGAAGCGCGCGCCAAGGAAATCGTTCGAGAGATTGTGGATGCCGTCCCGCCGCAGTAGATTTTGTCTGTGCTCTTTTTCGGCGCGATCAGGCCTGTTTTTTACCAACCGCGGTGCCTACCAAGTCGCCAACTGAAATCGCTTCACTGATCTGCTCGCGCAAGTTCTGAATCGAGCCAGGGGCGTGGGAGAGCATCAGTGTATTGGTATTCGAAGCCGCGCCAATTTCCTTCAGCGTGTCGAGATATTGCGTCAAAAGAACCAGCGTCATCACGTCCCGCGCTGTCGCGCCTTCGACGACCTTCTGAAAATCCTCGACCGACTCCTTTAAACCCGCAATGATGGCCTTGCGCTGCGCCGCGATGCCCTCTCCCTGTAGTCGCTTGCTTTCCGCTTCGGCCTCGGCTTTTTTCACCGCGATCGTTTTGTCGGCCTCGCCTTTGGCGAGCGCCGCCTCCTGTTCGCGCCGCGCGGCATTGATTTCGTTCATCGCCGTCTTGACGCGGGCATCCGGCACGATGTCCGTCACCAGCGCCCGCACGATCGTGAACCCGAAATTTTCCATCGTGGCGTCGAGTTCATCCTTAACGGCTTTGGCAATCTGATCCTTTTCCAAGTACGCCTCATCCAACGCCAGCTTCGGCACGTGGCCGAGAATCACGTTGTAGACGTACGACTCGATTTGCCGCTGCGGGTCCGTCAGCTTGTAGTACGCGTCGCTCACTTTGTCCGCGAGCACCTGATATTGGACCGAAACTGGGATCACCACGAACACGTTGTCTTTCGTCTTTGTCTCGATCTTGAACGGCAGCTCCTGCACGCGCATGTCCACTTTGTGGACTGCTTCGATGAAAGGGATTTTCAACGAGAGTCCCGGCCCCGCCACACGTGAGAACTTATTGAATCGTTCCACGATCCCGCGCTCGGCGGTGTTGATCGTGAAAAACGATCCCAGCAAGGTTCCGAGACCAATCAGCACTGCAATAAACAGGAGGGTGAGAAACACAAATGAGAAGGGGCTGTCCATTATATTGTCCGCTCCGTTTTGGTTCGATGCGCCCGTGATGCCGCGCCTTGTTTGCGGATTCTACCATCGCGGCGGGCGACATTGACTTGCCGGATGACGCTGTGTTACGCATACATCCCCTAGGCGATCCAACATCCGGATGCCCTCAAAGCCGCAGCGGATTGAAGTGATCCTGGAAACCTTGATCGAGAGCATCGCTCTCGCCGAAGAAATGGGTGTGCGCGTCGCGGCAGTGGCCGGGTTCACCGAGGACGACCAATACAAAATCGGCCTCGCGGTTCACGAAGGCGTGATGAATGCCTTCCAGTACGGAAATGAGCAGCGGCGCGACCTGAAAATCTGCGTTGTCTTCGAGTTGCACGAGGAAAAACTGGTGATCCATGTCACGGACGAAGGATCCGGTTTCCGTCTCGAGGACGTGCCCGATCCGCGCCACGATGACAACGTGCTGAGCGATTCGGGCCGGGGCGTGCTTCTGATGAAGGCGTTCATGGATGAGTTTGCCGTTCTTACAGGCGCGACCGGGGGCGCCGAATTGGTCATGGCGAAGCGCCATAAGACATCGGCTCCGGGCGCGAAAGCGTAGCGTCGGAGCCACGAAGTAGTCGCGCGAGCGCCAAAGTTCCGGCATCGCTGCTGGCACGAAACAAGGAAAGGTTCGCGATGAGTTTCAAAGCAGCCAGCCGCGACACAGGCGACGTCAGGGTAATCGACATGGATGGCCGCATCACGCTCGCCGAAGGAAGCACAATGCTCCGCGATTTGATCCGCGAAGCGCTGGCCGGCGGCCATAAAAAAATCCTGATGAACTTCGGCGGAATCACTTACCTCGACAGCAGCGGCTTGGGTGAGCTCGTCAGCCGATACCGCTTGGTAAAAAGCCAGGGCGGAGAGTTGAAGCTCCTCAACTTGAATAAAAAGGTCAGCGACCTCTTGCAAGTCACGAAGCTCTACACCGTCTTCGACATTCACACCAACGAGGCCCAGGCCGTCTCCAGTTTTCGCTCTTAAGCTGTTCTTAATCTTTCAGAAGAGCCTGCACCTTTTTCGCCCTTCCGAAAAGGCAAATTTTGTAGACATCGACCCAATTTTGTTGTATTGATGGCGCGCTTTTGTGGGTCCAGTAATTCCGTAGGTGTTCGGAGGCCCGCTGATCCACCGCTCGCGGCACGTGCGCGGACGCGCCGGAACGGTCACCAAGAACGGCGGACGTTTTTCTATCACCGACTGGTGTTACGCCCGGCAAATAGCGACCGCTCGCGATAGAGGAGTCACGAAGTGAGCAGAGAACAAGGTGTGGTGAAGTGGTTTAACGCATCAAAGGGGTATGGGTTCATCCAGCGCCAGTCGGGAGAAGACGTCTTCGTTCACTTCTCCGCCATCCAGATGGACGGATACAAGACACTGAACGAAGGTCAGATGGTCGAATTCGAGGTCAAACAAGGCCCGAAGGGCTATCAGGCAGAGAACGTTACCGCCGCTTCCTAATCGGGTCCACGCGTTCTGGGGGCCTCGCCCGCGCAGGCGGGCAAGGCCCCTTCGCTTTTTTGCTTCAACTAAGCCCACTCATGCGGCGTGGTAGCTTGCCGACTGTGGGTTCATTCATCAGGCCCGGCGCCAAAGTATCATCCGGGCACGAGCGCACGCGTCGGCCCGCATGGTTCCGCCCAATTCATGATAGCATTTCATTTTCAAACCCAAGTGGAGGAGTGAATCTGTGGCGCAGCATATTTTGCGCAAGGACCTGAAGAAGGACGAGATCCGCGAGAAATTCGTCCACGGAGTCGAATCGGTCGCTTCGCATCAACAGGCATTGTGGATTGTGGTGACGGCGGCGCTGGTTGTGGCGCTGGCTGTTTTGGGATGGAACAGCTACTCGCGCCGGCAAACGGCCAAAGCTTCTGCGGCGCTCGACGACGCGATGAAGATTTTCCGGGCTCGGATTCGCACACCTGATGCGCCCGCCCAGCCAGGGGAAACGACCTACCTCGACGAAAAGAATAAGTACACCGACGCCGAGAAGAAATTCCTCGAGGTGGCCAATCAGTACGGGCGAACGAAGCCCGGTCTGATGGCCCGATACTACACGGCGCTGTCCGAAATCCAG
>Ga0307479_10000271_pt1 | contig 49270 bp, 40 predicted proteins | sample atmos_gasesECM4C_FD_203743 | JGI IMG/M metagenome (GOLD analysis project Ga0307479, IMG submission 203743) | Hardwood forest soil microbial communities from Morgan-Monroe State Forest, Indiana, United States - atmos_gasesECM4C_515 | ecosystem: Environmental > Terrestrial > Soil > Temperate...
GCCTTTTTGGCAGACTTTTTTGAAGCCTTGCCGCCCGATTTCTTTTTGGCGGATTTCCCGGCGGAGCTTTTGCTTTTTCCCACGGAAGCTTTTTTTGCCGGCCCTTTCCGTCCACTGGAGCCCCTGCCTGCAGACGCCTTACTGGCGGCCCTGCCGGATCCTGAAGTGCTCGCCGCCCCACGCTTGGCACTGGCGGAAGCGCGCTTGGGCACCGCGGACTCGTCTTCCGCGTCGTCTTCCGTGACGATCTCCTCTATTTCGACTCCGGCGACTTCGTCTACGTCCCCGGCCTCTTCCTCTTCCAGAGGCGCCAGTTCATTGTCTTCTTCGAAATTGTCTTTGTCGAAATCCATCGCATCCTCCAGAGAGCGAATACGGAATTGGGCCTGTCCAGTCCTGATCCGCGGCCCTTTACTGGCCCGATACTGGAAGGACAATTTGTCCGTCAGCCGTTGTTATCGTACTCGCGATGCGTTGTCAAGCATTCTGCGTTCTACCGTTGAAGAATTCTGTTGCTGTGGAATATGCGCCGTTTAAGGGACGGCTGGGCGGCTTATGATTCTGTGAGACCGACGAACGCAGGTAAAAATTAGTTTCGTGTGGCGCTAGTTTCGTGTGGCGGAAGTCGAGCGCGTCTGCGCCACCGCCGAGGGGCGAGCAAGTTTTTTCCTGGACTTCACCCTGGCATGGGCGGCGCTTCTTTCCGTGGTGCTGTCCAGGGTGTAAATGCGCAGAACCATGCCGCGGCTCACCCGCCTGGATTTCAGGCGGTTCCACCTGAGCAGATCATCGCTCTCCACGCTGAAGCGATCGGCAATGCCCAGGAAGGTGTCCCCCTTGCGCACCCGGTAACTGACCATGCGGCGCTTGTTCTCCGCCGCCGGTTGAATGGCGGGAATAATTAATTTTTCGCCGGCATTCAGCGCCGTGGTGGATTCCAGGTTGTTGGCGTCGGCGATGGCTTTGGGGGTGACCCGATATTTCTTCGCGATGGCCGTGAGCGTCTCACCGGCAGCCACGCGGTGGCGCCTCCAGCTGACCCACTTGTCGGGAGGAATGTCGGCGATTTCCGCGGAGAATCTTGGCGCGGTGCCCAGCGGCAAATGCAGCTCAAAGGCCGGATCATCGGGGGTGGCCAGGCGCAACAGGGAAGGATTCAAAGTGCGCAGCGTTTCGACATCCACATCGATGGTTTCCGCTACCAGGCGCAGATCAATGGCCCGGCCGGGCTTGACCATGTCGGTGGCCACCGGCGATTCCGGCTCGGCCTGAATTCCGTAATGCGGAGCATCCTTGGCGATCAGCGTGAGCGCCAGAATAATGGGCACATAGTTTTTCGTTTCGCGCGGCAACACGTTGCGGCGGTACAACTCCCAGAAATCCGCGTAGCCGGTGCGCTCGATGGCCTTTTGCACGTTGCCGGGCCCGCAGTTATAAGCGGCCATGGCTAGATACCAGTCGCCAAACAGTTTGTACAGATCGCGCAAATGCTGCGCGGCCGCGTGGGTGGCTTTCTCCGGATCCTGGCGCTCATCAAGCCACCAGGTGTGACGCAGCCCATATTCTTGTCCACGATAAGCCACGAATTGCCACATGCCCCGCGCCCCGGCGCGCGAAAGCGCCGTAGGTTGAAAAGCGCTTTCCGCCTGGGCCAGATAAATCAGGTCCTGCGGCACGCCTTCCTCGCTTAGCACCCGCGCAATCATGCCGCGATAGCGGCCGGCGCGGCGCAGTCCGGTTTCGACGATGGCCCTTCCGCGCGGGGTCTGAAAGAAATTCAGGAAGGACAGCACTTCGTCGTTCACGGTGAGCGGCAAATCGTGCGAAATATTTTTAGCCGCTTCCTCGGCGCGCGCTTTCAATCGGGGGTCCACCGGAAAGGTCATTTCCGCAACTTCGTCAATGGGGGCCGGCACTGCGGGGGCTTCGTTAAAACCATCTCCGGCGCGAAAGGCTTGCAACTCGTAGGTATAAACGGTGTCCACCACGCGGTGAAACAGTTCGCTCAGTTGTGGGTCGGAATTGGGATCGTAGCCGCTTTGCAGCATCCAATCGACAGCCTCGTCGAAGTCCTTGCGCGCGGCTTCGAGGTGCCCGGCTTTGTAGTTCTGCTCGCCGGAAGCAAATTTTTCTTCCACCTTGCGAATCAAAGTTTGTCGGGGGTCGGTAACGGGCGTGGTGAGCCAGATCACGTTGCGCCGCGCGGGATTGTCGAGCGGCAAAACCGGAAGTTCCTGCGTGACCGGCGCCGGAGCTTTCTTGGCTGACTTATCAGTCTTATCGTGCTTATCGGAGCGCGATGAAGCAGAAGCTATCGCTACGCTGGAATTACCAAGCGCGGCCACCAAAACCAGTAGCGCGGAAACAAAGACACACCGCTTCCAGAGGAGATGCACTGGCGCCATTCATCCATCGTAAGGAGCGCATGCCGCGGCGGTCAACGGTTTACACCAGGAAGGTATTGGCGTTAACACCACGCCGTTTTTGGGCCGCTACAGGGCTGGTGAGACTCGGGTTTCAGGGGATCATATCCAAGCGGTGTCCGGAAGAGTGGACGTTCGCGAGCCCTAGTACAAGACTTCGTTTTCGCCTTTTTGGGCGATCAGGGTTTCGAACTTCGCGACGATTTTATCTCGCCGGGCCATGACGCCGTTGATTTCATCCTTGGTGAGATAGCGTTTGGTTTTCTCGGTCACTTCGTCGGCCGTGAGGGCTTTCAGTTTCTCGAACAGCCGGCGGTCGCATTTCACCAGATTTTTTTCTCCACGCAAATCCTTGTATTTTCGGAAGGCGCGGCTGAAATCGGCGCGGTAGACCGTCCAATCGTTGCCAATCAATACGTTGGTAAGATTAGCATCAGTATCGTAAACCAATTCATCGAAGACCCGAATGCGGAACATCTGCCTGTTCCATTTGTCGGAATCGGGTGGCTCGATCTTCTTAGCGAATCGGGTGGCGTCATCCATCTTTACAGGAAGCCACCAGCTGAGTGAACCAGTCTTACCTTGCCATTTACGCTCGACGTAAACCGGCAACATATCATCCACGCCCAGAAGTTCGGCGATCTGGTAGGCCGCGAGATTGTATTTATAGGAATCGACGAAATTGGTTTCGCTGCGGCCGTTGCCCAGATCCTTTCTCTGCTGGTGCTCGTCAATGGGCTGAAATGACGCGTCGTGGGTGATGGTGCCGTTGCTGAGCGTCAGCCGCCAGGGATGGGTTACACCATTGTCGGAGGGCCTGCTTTTGACAATTTCCGCGGTCTGGAGGAATTGCTTAATCTGTTCCTTGTTGAGCGGCTCATCGTCAGCAGCCAGGGCCTGCCAAGGAACAGTTAAAGGAACGATGCAGGAGAAAATAATAAAAAGGGTTAGCACCACGCGTCTGGAAAGTTCTCGCATAGGGGTCCCTCCGAAATTGCCTGTACTGTACGCCTGAGCATGCCTAGAAACAACTTTTCTTTGCCGGGCTGGCGACAGGGAGGGCCCCAGATTCGTGGAGATTCTCCTTTACACTTGGGTACTGCAGCATTATTCTCTGTCCGTTTGTTCTTTCCTGGTAATCGGTCCGTAACCAACAGACTGTTTTCAACGTGGAGGATGCATGAAGATTTCAGCAGCTTTGCTTTCTGTGGTCCTTGCGGGAGCGGTTTTTATGGTCACGCCCGCCAGCGCTAATCAAGCCGCGGCGGAAAAGCAAGACGCGGCCAAAAAAGAAAACAAGTGGCAAGGGAAGGTCATCAGAGTGAACAAGGACTCGTCCACCATCGACATCCATGGCGGCGCGGCTCCCTCACAAGCTCAGAGAAAAATCAGTTACGACGCCGCGACCAAATGGACCAACGGCGGAAAGCCCGGGCAACAGGAGGACGTCAAAACCGGATCATTCATCATCGTGATTGGCACGGTAGATTCGGACGGCGTGATGCACGCCACGCGCATCGATCTACGCGCACCACGATAGAACCTAGTTTTTAAACGCATTGCCTGCGGCTGCGGAGTCCAAGGGATTCCGCGCCGCAGGGCGCCGCGATTTTGCGGAGACACCTTGCAAGCGAACTTTTGCCGCCCGTGCCGTCTCCCGCAGCAAAGGGTCGGGATCCTCCAGGCAGCGATTTAATTCCCCTTCCAGCGTCAGCAATCCCAGAGTTCCAATGGCATAGGCGCCGCAGGACTTCAGCCACGGATCATCGCTGGCTACCAGCTCGGCTACCGCTTGCTCGCGGTTCTCCACCTTGGCGCGCACAAAGCGCTCCGCGATTACCGCTCGGTCTTTAAGGCTAACCTTGCCGTCCAAGAGCGGCACAAGCATTCCCCGCAGTTGCGATTTCAAAACATTTTCCAGGAATTCCAGAGCATTGTCGTAGACCGTCGGATTCGTGGACTGCAACCCGAAATACGCGGAATGCAAATCCAGCCGCGGGTACAGTAACCCGAGGACGCGAAAAATTCTTTCGAGTTCCTGCCGAATGGATTCGCCCAGGGCGCGCAGAACAGGTTCATCCTCTTTTCCAGTTTCGCCAAGCGATTCCAGGATTTGATAGGAGCGGTAATGGCCCATGATTTCAGCGGCCAGAACGGTTTCAAGCAGCTGCTTGTCAATTTCGATTTCGGGATGCATCTGCTGGATTTTATTCAGCGCGCTGATCACTTGAAAACGCAGAGCGGTATTGGCTTCGAGTAAGTTGTCTTGTAACGCTTCCGCCGAGGCAGACGTGCCGATGTTGACCAGTATCGGAGGAATAGCGCGCCTGATCACGATAGAACGGGAGGGATCCGCGATATGCTCGCCGAGTACGCGCACAATGGGGTCGCCGAACTTTGCCAGGGCTTGTGCGGCGTCGCCAGAGACCTCCTGATTGGAAAGCAGTTCCAGCAGGGCTGGAACCAGGGAAGATTTTCTCAGCGCCCCGACAGAGTGAATGGCTTCGCGCACCACGAGGTTGTCGGGATCAAGCAGGAGCGTCGCGAGCAAGGGGTCGAAGGAATCGGGCAGTTCGCCGAGGAGGCGCGCAACTTCCATGCGCGTACGTTGGCATTCCTCTCCGCTCTGGCTAGCCATTTCGTTGAGAATTTGGCGAGAAGCATCGAGACTCTGCGCTTCACCGGGGCGCGCGAGATAGGCTGCCACAGCGGAGCGCACTGAAAAATCAGCGCAGTCTCCTAGTTCTGTAAGAAGTGTCAGGGGATCAACGTGGGCGTGGTGCACGAGGTAGAGCATTGCTTCGGTTCGTACATTGTGGTCGGGGTCCCGTAGCAGGGGTTCGATGGATGGCAGGATGGACTTGTCGCCGGCGGCGGAGAGAAGAGCGATGGCCTTTTGACGGACTGCGGGCGCGGGATGGCTCAGGAGACCGCGAATCACGGGGTGAACAGCGCGCTGACGCTCGACTTCGAAGAGACTTAGCGCGTAGAGAATTTCTCCCGGGTCGGAGACCAGGATTTTGCTGGATAAGAAATCCGCAGTGGAGCGATCCAGCGTCATCGCAGAGACCTGGTCTGCATTAAGCCGATGCTGGCTAATGGATTCCTTCAGGGTAGCAATGTACTGCTTCCCGGTAACGGAAACCGATATCAACCATGCGCCGATCAGAAACAGAGCAACCCAACTGACCTGCCGCGCCGGTATCTTGAGATAGGTGGCAAAAATCAGGACCGTCACCCCAGCCAAACCATCGCCCAAACGCCAGACCACCGTGTCGATAAACCATTTCGCCCGCAACTTGAGACTGTGAGGTAACGGCAGGTACAGCAACTCGACGGCAGACTTGTCCAGGGAATAGCGGAGTACTTGATCGCTGCCTTTCAGCACGATAGCGGATAGGAGGGTGGCCCAAACCAGCAATGCGGCCGAGCCCATCATCACGGAAATGGGCAACACAAACAGCATCGTGCCTATCCCAAATCGGCGGAGCAATCGCGAGGTCAGGAGCAACTGAAGGACCAGTCCCAATATCCCGGCGTAGAAATAAAAGTTTCCAAATAAGATGGCCAACGCGTCTTTGTTTACCAGGAACTCTTTGGCAACTGCTTTAAATTGCCAGCCAATAAGGGTAGTGACGAACGAAGCGAGGCAAATGACTGCGGCTATGGCGCGTAAATATGGAGAGGAAAGAACCAACCGCATGCTGCTTTGTAAATCCCTTTGCCCGATTCCCTTGTCCCCAGCCGCCGTTTCACCATGATCTGCAAGGCGGGATTTCCAGCTCTGCCACGCGGAACCCATCAGCGCGGTACAAATCAAGAGAAGCAAGGTCATGCCCAGTAGCAGGCTTTCCGTGCCGAATGCCTTGGCGATCGTCTTCGAAAAAAAACCGGCGAAAATCGCACCCAATATGGCCCCGCCTCCGACCATGCCGAAAATGCGTTTCGCTTCTCGGGTGGTCAGAAGATAATTCGCCAGGGTCCAGACCTGGGTGGGAGCGAGGACGCCGAAGAGGCCTACCCAAATGTAGAATGCCGGATAAAGCCATGCTGGATGGTAGTAGTGGCCCAACGCCCAAAAAAGCGCACAGTTGGCTGCGAAGAAGAACTGACTGCCCACCAATAGGTTGCGAAGAGACGTCCTGCGCCCCAGACGAACATAGCCGACTACCACGATTCCGACTAAAATCGCGCTGGCGATGTCTGCATAGGGCAACTGGACCGCTTGGAAGCGGGCAAGGAACAAGGCATCGCGGGCAACTCTTCCCGTTACATAGCAGCTCATAATCAGAAACAGACAGGCGCACAGCAGCATGCCGCGCCCCAGATCTCCGGGTTCGATGTTCAGTCCGCGCTCAATCCAGCGCTTCATCGGAAGAACCTTCTTTCGCGGCCTGCTCTTATTGCGGTGCGGCCGTCGTTCCGGAACATATACCTCCGGCGGGTAAAACGGTTACCTTTTCCGAACCCTTCGCCGCATCCCCCGCCGATGGATGCTCCCCCGGGCGTCCGTCAGGAGGCGAAGAGCCAGTGGAATCGAGTAGCACTACCTGCTGATCCAGATACACCGCGATAAATTTGGCATCGCCGCAGATTTCCAAAGCTGACGGCCTGCCTCCCGGGTAGTAGCTATTGAGCATGCCGGTATCGATCAGAAACACTTTGTTGCCAAAGCGAGGTCGCACGCGACCACCCTTCTGCACCGTATGGCCGACCACAATATGTGTCGCCTTGTAAGCCTCCAGGACCTTACTCGCCTGCGGTGCACCCTCTTCTTCGCTCCACTGGTCGTAACCGCGAAACCACAGTGGGCCATCAACGCGCACACTGAACCAATCTTCATGCCTCAGGAACTCCTGGATCTTAGCCTGGCGCTCAGCGTTGGCGGGGACACGTGACTTGAGCTCAACGATGATCTCCGCCCGAAGCACGCTGTAGATTTCCTGCAAATTGAAGAATGGCAGAATCAAATTTTCATTCTGCAGATACTGTTTCGAGGCATCAAATGCCTTGATTTCGTCGTGGATGCGATTATTGATTGCATCAAGCTTCGTCTTAGCCAGATCAGGATGAATTCCTCCGTGCAAAAAAATGATTCCATCAATTTCGGCCACGGCGGGATGTCCCCGCAACCATTCACCGTATTCTCCCTTTGGGCCAAAGGCCTCGCGCTGCTCAACGAAACCTGCCGGATGGCGCGCCATCCACTCTGCCTCGGTCAACTCCAAGGGCTGAGGAAGCTCTGCAAATAGGGATGCGTGACTCTCCTTCCATTTCATATAGTCGAGATACGCAGCTTTCTGTCGCTTCTCGGAATTGCTGTCGGCAAAGCTTGCATAGTTCCCGGGGGTGACATAGCGCAGGTCGCCCATGATATTCATGACTTCGTGGTTACCGAGCAAACTCACAACCCGACCGCCTGCTTGTGGCGCTTCTTTCTCGAGTGCCATCATCAGGTCCATGACCTCGCGCGGCTTGGGGCCGCGATCCAAGAGGTCCCCGACCTGAACGAAGGTGGTCTTACCGCCGGTCCAGTGGTTCTGCTGGTCGGTAAGACCGGTGCGCCGGAGAATGGCGACAAAGTTGCCAAAGTCATTGTGGACATCGCCGATGGCGACTACCGCTTCAGGGGCTGCCGCTGGAACATTTGCTGGTCCGGCCCACGCTGCCACCGCCGACACCAAGGCCGAGAGGAAAAAAATGCAAAGGTGTTGGGGAGAGACGCAAAGCGGAGCGCGGACCATTTCCCCTTCTCCTATAGGCAAGCAGCGGATTTAGCGAAAAAATTGAACTCCGCAGGGCATCCTATATTGCCGTGCATCGTAGGCTGTCACGGGCGCACAAGTCAATAACCGGAAAGTAAGCGGCCCGCGATTCCTAGGGAGCAACTTCATTCTCACAGCCTAGGGGTGGCCGACCAGATTTTCGAGGCGGCGGTTGAACCCACACAACTGCACCATCGCGGAACCTTCCATGAAGGTTCCGAGAGCTAGCTGCTAGGTGAGCCCCTGTTCTTACAAGGGGAGTTTCAGCTTGCGATATAAGGATGAGCTCGTCTTCTCGTTCTAGTGCGAGAGTCGCTTAGAGATTAGAGTCGCGTGAATTGCGCCACCCTTCTCCGGGCTGCCCTTGCAAATTACGTAGTCCCCCTCTTTAACCTGGCTGGCGTCAATGTCGGTGACCTTCTTGTCGCCGTGATACTGACTGACCCATTTCGTCGAGCTGTCGAACACACAGGTCCTCTCCAAAGTCCCACCCTCCTTACGAATAGTCAGAGAAGACTGCTCCTTGCTGCTCCTTTCAATTCTTCCTTCGAAGCGCGCCTCCTTCGACTTGGCGGGAGCATCTTGAGCGAACACTGCCCGCGCCATCGGAAAGGTTAGTACCAACGCGAACAGCAGAGTGAGTTGCTTCTTCATTATGTTTTTTCTCCTTATCACCGGGATCACCGGCAAAGACATGTGAAACAGAACGCTAGACCCAGGGGACCCAAAACAAAAACTTTCAAAACTTGGGCAACGTCTCCGCTGCAGCCTGGCTGGTTGCCGCGCCAGACCCTGATGCCCGAAAGAGCCTCCCTATCGAGTGGTGCAGTTTAATGTGGCGCTTAAATGATTCAGAACAGCACTTCGTTCTCACCCTTTTCAGCGATCAGCTTCTGGAACTGGGCCACGATCTTATCCCGTCGCATCATCACCGCCTTCACTTCATCCTTGTTGAGATAGCCGTGGGTTTTTTCTGTTAGCGCATTCACGTCCAGGGCCTTCAGTTTCTGGAACACTTGCCGGTCGCAGCGCACCAACTCTTTGGTGTCAATCGGTTCCTTGTTGAGGCGAAACGCGCGGCTAAAATCAATCCTCCAAACCTCCCAATTCTCACCGATTAGCACGTTGGTCAGATTGGGATCGCTATCGGAGATCAATTGATCGAATACCCGAATCTTGTACATCTGATTGTTCCAGGCGTCGGGATCCGGCACTGTTATTTTTTGTTTATAGCGCTCCGCAGCGTCCATCTTCACCGGCAACCACCAGCTGAGAGAACCTACCTTGCCTTCCCATTTGCGCTCGACGTATACCGGTATCATGTTGTCCATTCCAATCAACTCAGCCAGCGCATAGGCCGCGATGTTGTACTTGTAGGAATCCACGAAGTTCAGTTCGACGGCACCGTTGGCGAGCTTTACCTCTCGTTTATGTTCATCAATAGGTTGGAAAGAAGCGTCGTGGGTAATCGTTCCGTCCGACAGCGTAAGACGCGATGGGTTGGTGGTACCCTTCTTGGACTGGTGACTCTTCACCACCTTGGCGGTGACAAGGAACTGCTTGATCTGTTCCTTGGTTAGGTTTGGCTCGTCCCCGGCGACCGCGAACAGTCCGCAAACCAGACACGCCGCAGCAGCAAGAAACAAACGCCGTCGTAGATAAAGTAGGTTCATGAGAGGACCTCCACAGAATTGGTGGGACTCTACTCCTTTGCGCCGAAATCGACAACCTAAAATAGTCAGCATCGTCTTAGCTCCGTGATTCTGTCATCCCTGACGCAGGAGACATTGACGTTGAGTCAGAAGGAACTGTGGCGAGTGAGCGAACTCAGGCGCATGCATCACGGGAAATATGGTGTGTGGCGGAGCCGCCGGACTGCACGCTGTGAGGGTGCGCCGTGTCAGGTCGCCAGGCACGACAAGTCAATGAAGGCGAAGATTCTCGCGAATCCGGAAGAGAGAAGTGTCAGAAGAGAGGGCGGATACATTGAGGAGAGATTCCTCCGTTGCGTAAACCAACTCCTCGCAGGAAGCGAAGGAGAAGAAGAAGCGTCGGCTTACTTCGGAATGACTGTCCTGGCCGTGCACGGAAAGTTGCGCGGGGTGACCATGCGGTGGCGTACGCGGAAAAATTCACTGGGCGATTGACGCATCAGAAGCGGAGTTGGCGTAACGCTGCTGAAGGCCGAAATAGCCCTGATTTGGGCCCTCATTCGGAGCCATCTTGGCGATGCCGACGGGATACGGGAGCCCCAAAAAGGGGCTTGGCACCGACGACAATTTGTGGTACTATTTTGTCGCGTTTGATGCTCTTGTATCGCCTTTGGAACGTTGAAGAAAGCGGTCGCAAGGTCACACTTGCGGCCTTTTTTTGTGTACGGCCGAAGACGGCCAAGCTCTGTTGAGGGGCTCGGAAAGGCACCAAATAGCTCAATTTAGTAATGCTCAGCCGTAACCCGGCTGACAGAAAAGAGTAACGCAGTGAGTAAAGAACAAGGAACAGTGAAGTGGTTTAACGCCAGCAAGGGCTTCGGTTTCATCCAGCGCCAGAGTGGAGAAGATGTATTCGTGCATTTCTCCGCGATTGTGGCTGATGGCTATAAGTCGTTGAATGACGGCCAAGCGGTTGAATTCGAGGTTACCAAGGGACCAAAGGGCCTGCAGGCCTCCAACGTCCAGCCCCTCTAACCCACTTCGCAAAATCACAATTGACGGCGGCGCGCTTCGGTGCGCCGCTTTTTTTTTGGCCTACCCCTTGATGATGCATTAGTCTCGCCAGCTTACCTGCAAAGCCCGCCACTCTTGATCGATGGCAACGCTTGAACGCAAAGCACCATTGTTATTTGCGCCACATTGGCCTGCGCGGGCTATTGTTCTGCACGAACCCTCACGTGAACATGAAGCGTATAGATGAGTCTATAAGTCCATCTGCAACTTGGGGCAACTGGATATGGCCAAATTCAATCGCGCAGAACTCGATCAGCTCGAACGACGTGAACTTCAGCTTACGATTCTCTCAGCGGTTTTTGTGTTCGTACTGGCCGCTGGATTGGCGACCCTCATGTATCCGCTGGTCTTCGAGCATCCCGAAGCCAACAAGTGGACTTTGCGCGTGGCCTATTTTGGTTTTTGCGGGCTCACGCTCCTGTTCATCGGCTACCTTGTCGACCGGCAGGGTATGGTCCGCAAATTGAAGCAGCAATTGCTTGAAGAACTGGAGCGCAACATCGAGATAACCCACCAGGCCAGCGTGGATGTGCTGCAATCCATGCCGGGCATCAGCCATTTCTGGGACCGCCTGACCATGGAATTTCGTCGCGCGGTGGCTACCCAAAAAACGCTGTCGTTGTTGCTGGTAAAAGCAAAACCCGCAGTGAACGCTGGTGTGCCCGGCGACGAATCCGCGGCTTTTGGCGACGCGGCCAAGGCCATGGCGAAAAAGCTGCGACCCACCGATTCGATCTATCGCCTGGGGACGGATTTGTTTGGAGTAGTCCTCCCGGAGACAGACCCTGCCAATGCCCAGCGCGTGGCGTTCCGGTTACAGGAATCCTTGCAGTTCGTGCGCGCGAAGTTTGGCGGCACCTACGACATCAATTGCCACAACTATCCCGAACAGGTTCAGAGCGCCCACGAAATGGAAGACATTGTAAAATCATTGCTGCCGGACGAGATGGGCTGGGAAGTACCAGTCGCGCAACCTACGAGTTAGGTCGCACTCAACTCTTAGGGATTAGTTTCGCCAAATGGCTGCTCTGCGGAAGTTACTTCAAGGCCTGTTGCAGGTCCGCGATTAAATCTTCGGCATCTTCGACACCAATGGAAACTCGCACGGTGCCGGGACTTACGCCGGCGCGCCGCAATTCTTCCGCGCTCATGTTGTAGTGCGAAGAGTAGAGCGGCAAGGCCACCAGCGATTCCACCCCGCCAAGACTGACCGCTAGAAGAAAGAGCTTCACTGAATCGCCAAAACGCCGCGCCGCCGCAAGACCACCCTTCAAATCGAAAGCCAGCATGGAGCCAAAGCCGCGCATCTGCTTTTTTGCGATGGCGTGATCGGCGTGTGATTTCAATCCCGGGTAGTGGACTGCCGCAACCCTAGGATGTGCCTCGAGGAATTTCGCCACGGCCAGGGCGTTTTCGCACTGGCGCTGCACGCGCAGACCCAGGGTTTTCATTCCACGATTCAGCAGAAACGCGGCCTCGGGATCCATGGAGCCGCCCAGAGAAATCACCATGTGCTGCATGCGCTCCATCCAACGCGCACTACCAGCCACCGCACCGGCGATGATGTCGGAATGGCCGGCCAGCGCTTTGGTGGCGCTGTGCACCACCATGTCGTATCCCATGGCGATAGGATTCTGAAGTATGGGGGTGGCAAAAGTGTTGTCGATAATGGAAATGAGTTTGTGCTTTTTTGCGAATGCCACCGCTTTGTGCAGGTCCACGAGTCGCAGCGTAGGATTGGTCGGCGTCTCGACATACAGCACTTTAGTTTTGGAAGATAATTTTTCTTCCATGCCGGCCAGATCGGTTTCCACGTGGTGAACCGTGATGCCCAGGCCCGGGAAAATGTCGCGCATCAGCCGGTAAGTTCCGCCGTAGAGTTGCGCGGTGGAGATGAGTTCGTCTCCCGCTTTCAGGGTGCCAAGCAACGCAGAGGATATAGCGGCCATGCCCGACGCGGTGACCACGGCAGCTTCCGCGCCTTCGAGCGCGGCAATTTTCCCCTGGGCCACGGTGAGAGTGGGATTGCCGTACCTCGTGTAGATGTACGCTTTGCTCTTGCCTTCGGCCCACAACTTCATTTCTTCCGTGGAAGAAAAGGTGAATGTGGACGTGCGGCAAATGTTCGGGCCGACTGGGCCGCCAACACCGTGCTTGTTCGGTTCGCCGGCATGAACCGCGCGTGTCTGCGGACCCCATTTCTGAGTACTTGAATTTTTCATAGTGCTGGAATTGTTGGCCTTCACGGCATTCCGGGCAAGCACCATATTGGCGCTCAGCAGGCGGGTGTGCAGTTAGCGCCGGATTCCGGGCGCCTGTGGTTAAGATCTGGTGTTAATAAAAAATCCCGCCTGCGGTAACTCTGCAAAATGTTTTTTAGACAATTTGTGACCTCTGGCGTGTCATGTAGGTAAGGAGAGGCGAGGATGAGCATTGGCCGGGCCAAAGCTTAGCGCGGCGGAGATCAGGCAGCTTTACGAGCAGCATGGTGCTGCTTTGCTGCTGTACGCCCGGTCTTTTGCCGTAGATGCCGCTGCCGGCGAGGACTTGGTTCATGAAGTTTTTCTAAGATTGTTACGCGGGGAAACCACGGTACCGGATATTCCTTTGGCTTATTTGTATCGCGCGGTGCGAAATGCCGCTTTGAATGCCCTGCGTGACAGACGTGAGGATGCGTCGAGGGATAACCAAATAACGTGGTTTCAGCATCGGGAGGGAAAGCAAGAGGAGGAGTTGGCACGACAGTCCGCGCTCGGCGAATTACCTGAAGACCAGCGCGCAGCGGTGATTATGCGCATCTGGGGCGGAATGACGCTGGAAGAAGTGGCGGACGCCAACGCAATACCACTGAGCACCGCGGCGTCGCGGTACCGCTACGCTTTGGAAAAATTACGAGAGCGCCTCAAACCGCGGCGCCGGCTTAAGTGAAGGGCAAGAAAATGGATGAAGACGATAACGCTTTCGAGAATTATTTAAGGCAATTTGAGCCCCGGCACCCAGGTGCTCTGGTGCACGCGCAAAGTGAGCCTTTCTTACGAGTACGCCGTTTGGCGGCAGCTGCGGTTCTCGTGATGTTTATTGGCGGATCGATTTGGACGGTTCGGCGAAAGGTGCTGCCCACCGGTGGAGGCGCCGACGCGACGCAGTCCAACACAGAAGCACGGGCGATCTCGGTTCTACCACTGATGCCGCTTACTAAACTTGCGTTGGAAAATCCGACTGGTCTGGACGCCAAGTTGTCTGAAGTCTCACGGAGTATGCTCCCCAATTTTCAAGAAGCGCATAGCACGCTACGGGTGCTGGCCAAGGAATAAGAGTTCGGAGAACACAAAAATGATCAAAGCAAAATTCCGGCTAAGTGCCGCATTCTTCTTAATATCGACGAGCGTCGTCGTTCACGCGCAACAGCCGCCCCAAACCCGAAATGCGGCACTGCGTTACTGGCAAGCGTTCGGCGAATTGCAAGATCCGCCGGGCGATAAAGCCACCGCGGACACGCTGGAAAAAGTTTCCGCTGGAGATGAGCCTTGGAACGATTCGCTTTCTCCGATACTCGACAAAAATCTTTTCGCGATCGAAATCATGCAGCGAGCGACGCGCCTACCGGAATGCGACTGGGGTCTGGAGTATGACCTGGGTCCACGCGCTTCCATTGCGTACGTCCCCAGGGCGCGGGTGCTTGCGCGGTTGAATACGCTTTACGGAGTGCATGCGGAGACGCAAGGCGACACACAAAAAGCGGTCGATACTTGGATTGCCGGCATCCGGTTCTCACAACACCTGTCTCAGGGCGGGACACTGATCTTTTCTCTGATAGCCACTACAGGGCTAATTTCAAACTTTAACGAACTGGCCTCTGCAGCGGTACATGGGCCCGTTCCGGTGAGCGCGGAGCAACGCAAGCAGGTCCTGACGGTGGTCAAACAACTTCCAGAGACCGGTTTCGATTGGAGCCGGGCGCTCGCTTACGAAGAGAGTCCACTTGACATCGCCTTAAAACAGATGAGGGAGGCAAATAATCCTGCGCAATATTTTCAAGGGTTTATGGGCAGACCAGCACCGGCGAATTTCTCAGTGCCTAACTCTGACGACACCGCAGCGTTTCATAAGTTGATGAAAGCCGCCGAAGAAGCGCTGCACGAATCTCCTGACGCGGCCCAACCGCGGCTGCAATCCCTGGAGCGCGCTGTGCAAGGGCTGCATCCTTTTTATCGCGAGACCACGCCATCTTTCACGAGGATCAACGATTCGCGGAAGCAGGTGCTTGAAGCACGGCAGCGTTTGCTGTCTGCATTGAATTCCAGATAAGCCTGGCTGTAGCTCGTCAAATCGCGCGAAGGACTAGCTTTCGTCCTCGGGTTGCTGATCGGCGTGGGGCTTGTGTGTGGCGATTACTTTTTCGGCCAGCTCGTTGGGGACGTAGTCGTAGTGGGAAAATTCCATGGTGTAGGTGGCGCGTCCCTGTGTTTTAGAGATGAGGTCGTTGGCGTAGGTGAGCATTTCGGCGAAGGGGACTTGGGCCTTGATCACCACGTTGTGGCCTCGGAGATCGCTGCCGGCGATGCGGCCGCGACGCGAGCTCAGATCGCCCATTAAGTCGCCGGAGTATTGGTCGGGGGCGTACACCTCGACTTGCATGATGGGCTCAAGCAAAGCGGGCTTGGCGGCTTTCATGGCTTCTTTGAAAGCCAAAGAGCCGGCGATTTTGAAAGCCATGTCGCTCGAATCGACATCGTGGTATTTGCCGTCGTAGAGGCTGACGCGAAAATCGACGACCGGGAATCCCGCGAGATAGCCGCGCGCGGCGGCATCGCGAATGCCCTTTTCTACCGAGGGAATCCAGTTTTTGGGGATCGAGCCGCCAAAAATATCGTCGACAAACTCTATGCCCTTGCCGCGTTCGGCGGGCTCCATCTTGATGCGGCAGACGCCGAACTGACCGTGGCCGCCGGATTGCTTTTTGTGTTTGCCTTCCGCGTCGGCACGACCGCGGATGGTTTCGCGGTAAGCGACCTTAGGCGGCTTCAGCGTCAAGTCCACGTGATAACGCTTGTGCAGCTTGGCGACCACCACTTCTATGTGCTGCTGGCCGGAACCGGAAAGAAGAAATTCCTTGGTCTGCGGGTCGCGCGAGAAATGCAGCGCGGCATCTTCTTCCAGAATTTTGTGAATCGCAACGCCTATCTTGTCTTCATCGGCGCGGGTCTTGGGTTCGATTGCAAAGGTGATGGAAGGTTCGGGGATGGGCGCGCGTTTATAAAAAATCGGAGTGGATTTATCGCCGAGCGTTTCGCCTGTGGCGGTTTCTTTGAGTTTGGCGATCGCGCCGATATCCCCGGCGTGGAGCTCGGGTACCTCGATCAGCTGCTTACCTTGCACGATTTGCATGTGCTGAAAGCGCTCCGGCAAATTGCGGTTGTAATTCAGCAACGTGGCGTCGTTTTTCAGCACGCCGCTCATGACCTTGAAATAGTTGATGCGGCCGGCGAAAGGATCGGCCAGCGTTTTGAAAACAAATGCGGAAAGCGGTTGGGCATCGTCGAATTTGCGCGGGATCGCTTCGCTTTTGCCGGTGGGCTCTTTGTAGGCCACGATAGAGTGCTCGTCGGGATGCGGGAAAACATCGGCGATGAAGGACAGCAGGCTGACGCTGCCAATATTATGCAGCGCCGAGGTCATCAGCACCGGAATGATTTTTTCGCCTACGATGGCGCGGCGCAGTCCGGCGAAAAGATCGGGCAACGGAAGCGTGCCTTCGTTGAAAAATTCTTCCATCAGCGCGTCATCGCCCTCGGCGACCATTTCGACTAATTTCTCGTGGGCTTCCTTGGCATCTTCCGCGAGCGCGGCGGGAATTTCTTCGATGGTGACCTTCCCGTCGCTATCCGGCTGGTAGAAATGAGCCTTCATGGCCACCAGATCGATCACGCCGCGAAAGGCGCGTTCGTGACCGATGGGGAGTTGCAGCGCTACGACATTGCGGCCAAAAACCTGTTCCAGCGATTCCATGGAGCGTTCAAAGCTGGCCAGGTCGCGATCCATTCCGGTAAGTACGAAGGCGCGCGGAATGTCGTACTCCACGCAATAATCCCAGACTTTTTCGGTGGTAACTTGCGTGCCGACGTGCGCGTCGACGGTAATCAGCGCGGCGTCCGCCGCGATCAACGAGGCTTTCGACTCGGTGATGAAGGTGGAGTAGCCGGGTAAATCGATAAAATTAATCTTCACGTTGCTGCCGGGGGCGTGGCTGGTGGGATCCGCAGTAGTGGGCCATTCGGCGTGCGCGATAGCAGTTTGAATGGAAAGTTTGCGCGCGATTTCTTCTTCGTCCCAGTCGGTGGTGGAGCTTCCATCCGCAGCCTTTCCCCAGCGCGGGGTTGCGCCCGCGGTGAAGAGCAACGACGACACCAGCTGCGTCTTACCGGTGCCGCCGTGGCCGACAATGCCAACGTTGCGAATGTCCTTGGTGAGATAGCTTTTCATGTAGACCTCCGTCGCGCGAGGTCCGTGCTCGATGAGAAGGGCGCGGGCCTGCGCCTGAGCGAATTAAATAACCTGAGGAGCGCCCTGGTTTTCGCCAGTCCACCAAAAGTGAGGCGAAAGAGAAATAAATGCTGGTCCGCTCTGCAGTCTCGATTAGCCGCCCCTAGCAGCCAATCGGGCGGATGCTAACACACCGGCTTGTATGGGAGCAATTGCTTGTCGTGCCGAGTGTCGTGCCGAGGCGCTGCCACGCTAGCGTGCGCATTAAGCGTGGGGATGGGACTTGTCGTAGATGTCCATGAGTTGGCGGATGGATGCATGGGTATATTTTTGTGTGGTGGAAAGCGATTGATGCCCTAGCAACTCCTGAATGGCGCGCAGGTCGGCGCCATCGGCCAACAGGTGAGTCGCGAAGGCGTGGCGCATGGAATGCGGGTGCAAATCCCAGTTCATGTTCACCAGGCGCACATATTTTTTGACGATGCGGCCGACGGAGCGCTGCGTAAGGCGGCGGCCGGCGTAATTTAAAAAGACTGCTTCGCTATGCGGAGTCGCGGTACGGCTAGCGTAGCCGCCGGAAGATTGCAGCAGCTGTTCGCGCAGCGGCCAGTATTTATCCAGAGCCTCCTGCGCCTTATGGCCGTAGGGCACGATGCGTTCCTTGTTGCCTTTGCCGGTTACGCGGAGCATGCGTTCTTTCTGCTCAATATCGACGAGATCCAGGCCGGTCAATTCGCTGACGCGCAGGCCGGCGGCGTAGAGAAGTTCCAGCAAAGCGCGATCGCGACGCAGCAATAAACCTTCTTCGCGCAGCTTCGGTTCAGTTGGTAAGGCCCGAGCTTCCGCGGCTGACCGTTCGGTTTTGGATTTATTTTTACCTTTGGGCAGCGATCCACCCATCTCCGCAAGGTGATTTAAGAAAGAATTCATCTCTTCGGCGGAAAGAATGGAAGGTATGCGCTTCGGCAATTTCGGGGTGGGCACCAGGCGCGCGGGACTTTCCTTTAACTTTCCTTCGCGCACACAGTATTTGAAAAACGAACGCAGAGCCGCGAGTTTGCGGGCGATGGAAGTTTTTTTGAGTCCTTGTTCGTGCAGGTGCGCGACAAATTCGCGAATAATCCCATGGTTTATGGCGCTGAGCGAAGGAAGAGACATTCCTGGCGGCGTGAGATAAGCCACAAATTGGCGCAAATCTTTTCCGTAATTCGAGATGGTATGCGACGAGGAATTTTTAACGGAAACAAGATATTCGAGATAACTTTCGATGGCTTGTTTCATGGGCCGGGCTGAACTCCATGCAAAATCATACCTAAACAATAGGATGTGTGTAGGAGTTCAGAACGCTGTATGCCCAGATTGGAACTGATGGGGAACTGGCGGATTTTAGACTTTTGCCGGCTCGGGAACGGCCTCTTCCGCGGCCACTGGCGCCGCCTGCGGATCCGGCGCGAGAACCTCAAAGTCGCAGCCTTCCTTCAAACAGGTGCGCACCGTTCCAATCTTGCTGCGCTTTTCCACGATGAACGGAGCACCACACTTGGGGCAGGGTTCGGCGATGGGCATGTGCGGAGTAGTGAAATCACAATCGGGGTAACGCGAACAACCATAGAAAACGCGGGGCCGGCCGCGTCCGTTTTTTCCGGCACTTCCGCGACGCACGAATTCCCCTTCGTTGCACTTGGGACATTTGATGCCCATGGTGATCGGCCGCGTGTATTTGCATTTCGGATAATTTGAGCAGCCGATAAATTCACCGAAGCGGCCGTGTTTTTTTACCAACCCGGAATCGCACAGCGCGCACTTTTCATCCAGTGGCTCATCTGGTTGGCGCGCGATGCGCGTGCCTTCCACCAGGCGTCGCGTGGTTTTGCAATCGGGGTAGCCGGTGCAGGCCAGGAACACGCCAAAACGTCCGCGCTTGATGGCCATTTCCTTGCCACAGTTATCGCAGTATTCGATTTTATTTTCATCGCCCGGGGGAACTTCCGGCGACAGGTCCTCAATGAATTCGCAGTCCGGATAACGCGAGCAGCCCAGGAAAAATCCATGACGGCTGATGCGCTCCAGCAATTCGCCTTCGCCGCACTTTTCGCACTTTTTCCCGGTAGGGATGCCGGCTTTGTAGGAAAGCATCTCGTCGTCGGCTTTATCCAGGTCGATTACGAATTTGTCCCAGAATTCGCCGACAGCGGTGCGCCAACCAAGCTTACCCTCTTCGATTTCGTCCAGTTCGTCTTCGAGACGCGCGGTAAAAGTAACGTCAAAAATGTCTTCGAAGCTGCGAATCAACAGGACACTGACGCGTTCGCCGAGCATTGTGGGTGTAAAGCGGCCCTGATCTTTCTTCACGTATTCGCGCTCCACCAGAGTGGAAATAATGGACGCATACGTGGACGGGCGGCCGATGCCCTTTTCTTCCAGATCTTTCACCAGTGTGGCGTCGTTGTAACGAGGCGGAGGCTCAGTGAAGTGCTGGTCGGGGCGAATGGTGTCCAGGCGCAGGATTTGTCCCTCGGAGACACGCGGCAAAGCGTTGCCCTCGCCCTCATCGGCCTTTTCGTCATCTTCGCGGTCGGCGATGGCTGCCGGCGTTTGATAAACGCGCAAGTAACCGTCAAATTTCTCTACCGAACCGTTGGCGCGGAAGGTGTAATCGCCGGCCATAATGTCAATCGTGGTTTGATCGAAAATCGCGGGCAACATTTGCGAAGCGACGAAGCGTTGCCAGATCAGTTGATACAATTTGAAAAGATCATCTTCCAGGAATTTGCGCACATCTTCAGGCGCGCGCAGGGCGTCGGTCGGGCGAATCGCTTCGTGAGCTTCCTGCGCGTCTTTTTTGGATTTGTAGTAATTGGGCTTTTCGGGCAGATAATTCGAACCGAACCGTTCAGGAATCATTTCCCGCACTTGCGCGAGCGCATCCGCCGAAACGTTCACGGAATCGGTGCGCATGTAAGTGATCAGCGCCACCGATCCTTCTTCGCCCAGCTCGACTCCTTCGTAAAGCTTCTGCGCCAGCGACATGGTGCGTTTCGCGGTGTATCGCAAGCGGTTGTAAGCGGCCTGCTGCAGCTTGGACGTCGTGAATGGAGGAGGCGGGTTGCGGCGCTTTTCTTTCTGTGTGACGTTGGCAACCTCCCACTTGGCGTCAGTGACGGCGGCAACGATTTTGTCGGCGGTTTCTTGATTGGAAACTTCAACATCCTCGCCTTTGTGTTTGAAAAGCTTCGCTTCAAAGACTGGCGGCTCGCCGGCATCCAGCATCGCGTGGATGCTCCAATATTCCTGCGGCACGAATTCGCGAATCTGAACTTCGCGCTCCACGATCAGGCGCAGCGCCACCGTTTGTACCCGGCCGGCAGAAAGGCCGCGGCGCACCTTGTTCCAAAGGATGGGAGAAATTTTGTAGCCCACCAGGCGGTCGAGAACGCGCCGTGCCTGTTGCGCGTCCACCAGATCGCAGTTCACGTCACCAGCCTTGGCGAAAGCAGCCTTGATGGCCTTGGGCGTAATTTCGTTAAACATCACGCGACGATACTTGGCGCGATCCGATTTCTTGGTGGCCAACGTATCGAGAAGATGCTGCGAGATGGCTTCGCCTTCGCGGTCAGGGTCAGTGGCCAGATAAACGTTGGGAGCGTTTTCGGCGGCCTTGCGCAGGTCCGCGATTACTTTGACCTTGCCGGGAATGACTTCCAGCGTAGGCTCAAAAATGTTCTCCGCCGTGACTACCACCGGTTTTGGCAGCTTCTTCTCTTCGGCGAGCTTCTCGCCTTCTTTCGTTTTTGCCTTGGCCTTGCGCTTTTTCTTTTTCTTTTTTCCGTTTTCGGAATCGGGCAAAAGGATACCCAACGTCTTTTTGGGGAGATCCAAGACGTGACCGAGGGAGGCCTTAACGGTGTATTCCCGTCCCAAATACTTATTAATCGTTTTCGCCTTTGCCGGCGATTCCACAATTACGAGCGAACGAGCCATGTTGCCTTTGTAACTCCGTAATCTTCCGCAGGAAGGGTCGACCGCAGGGGAGTGTGTCCTTCTCGCTACCTTAGCAGATGCGGATATTGCGCATCCGGGTGCTTCTTTCGCGGCGCATGCGCCGGTTTGCTAACCGGATTTCACTCCTAAATCCAGCTACAACATAACTTTACTGAATTGTTTGCCCGGCAACTGCCGGACCACGCCTTTCATCTCCAGATCAAAAAGCGTAGCCAGAACTTCGGAAGAGTTCAAGCCGGAGTTTTCTACGAGTTCGTCAATGTGCCTGGTTTCCTCAACTACCAGTAATTCGCAGAGTTTCTTTTCTGACGCTCCCAAAGCCGCGAAGACCAGCAAATTCCGGTGCTCGGCTTCGGGGCGCTCGGCTTTTACCAGCGCGGCGCGTACCGGGGTAGGTAGTTCTTCGATTACGTCCTCGGCGTTGACGACCAGCTTGGCTCCTAGCTTGATCAGCATATTGGGTGCGTAACTCACTGCTTGAGTGACATTCCCCGGGACGCCGAAGACCTCTCTGCCGAATTCCATGGCCAGGCGCGCTGTTATTAAGGACCCGCTGAATTCCGCCCCCTCGATGACGATCACCCCCAGCGGCATGCCTGCGACGATGCGTTTCCTGATGGGGAAATTCTCGGGCGCGGGATGCGTTCCGAGGGGAAACTCGCTCAGGATGGCGCCCCGCTCTAAGACTTTTTCGTAGAGCTTCTTGTTTTCTTTCGGGTAACAAACGTCGATCCCTGTTCCTAACACGCCGATCGCTCGGCCGTTGGACGCCAAGGCGCCATGATGACCGATGGCATCAATACCGCGTGCCATGCCGCTGAGGATGACCAGGCCGCGCGCTGCCAGGTCCCGCCCCAGGCGCTCCGCCATTTGTGAACCGTACAGTGTGGGACGCCGTGTGCCTACGATGCTGAGGCAGGGCATGTTCAGGATTTGCGGGTCTCCGCGTAGATAGAAGAGCACCGGCGGATCATAAATTTGCAGCAGCGTTTGGGGATAATCCGGCTCGGTCCAGTTCAACAGGCGGCAGCCGGGAATATTGCGGATGCCTGCCAGCTCCTTTTCTGCGCGTTTGAAGGCCTCCTTATTATGGACGGCTTGGGCTACACGCGCGGGCAGGCTGCAAGACTCCAGTTCTGTGAGAGAAGCGTGAAATATGCGGTCGGGCGAGCCAATCTTACGCAGCAAACGGGCGCACAAGCGGCATGCCAGCCCGGGAGTCAGCGCCAGCGCGAGCCAGGAGAGGGAAGCGTCTAGCTCCATCGCGGCTTGAGCGTACGCGCTTGATTACCTACTTGTCAACTACCATTATACTACTTCAGCTATCCTACACGGGCTGCGCGGAATCTTCGGCCAACACGCCTCGAAGAGCTTCCGTGAAAATAGCGGCGTCGCGTTCGGAAACGATCAGCGGCGGGCGGAGCTTGAGGACATTGTCGAACGGGCCATCCGTTCCAGTAAGGATGCCGCATTCGCGAAGGCGATTTACCACGTAGGCGGCTTGCGCCGTTGCCGCAGAGCGCGTGACCGGATCCAAAACCAGATCGACACCCAGGAACAAACCCGAACCGCGCACATCACCGATGAGCGGATATTGCGTTTGAAGCGTGAGCAGCGATTCTTTTAGATGATTGCCCACGCGAAGCGCACGTTGCTGCAAATTTTCTTGTTCCACTACTTTTAGGACTGCCAAACCCGCGGCGCAGGCGACTGGATTGCCACCGAAGGTACTGAAAAATTCCATTCCATTGTCAAAGGATCGCGCGATTTCGGACGTGGTGATTACCGCGGCGAGTGGAAAGCCGTTGCCGATGGGCTTTCCCAGGACAACTATGTCGGGAATTACATTTTGCGTTTCAAAACCCCAGAAGTGCGTTCCCAGGCGGCCGAAACCGACTTGCACTTCGTCCGCAATGCATACCCCTCCGGCGTTTCTAACGCGGGCGTATACCTCTTTTAGATAGTTTGATGGGAAAACAATTTGGCCGCCGACGCTGGGAAGAGTCTCTGCGAGGTACGCGGCTGGCGCATGTCCGTGCTTGCGCATGTCGTCCAGAATTTCGCCCACATGAGCCGCGTATTTTGTCCCGGCTTGCGCATCCTCGCGCCGGTATTTTCCGCGATAGTCATCCGGCATTGAGGCGACGTGAACCCACGGTTTTCGTCCGCTGCCGCCCGGCCCGTCAAATTTATAGGGGCTGATGTCGATTAACGTGGAGGTATTCCCATGGTAAGCGTGTTCCAGAACGATGATGTCCTCGCGGCCGGTGTGCGTGCGCGCTAGCCGGAGCGCGAGCTCATTGGCTTCAGTGCCGGAATTGACGAAGAAACACACCCGCAACGGTTCGGGCAGATGTCGCGTGAGATGCTGCGCATACTGGTTCACGAGATCGTGCACATAACGCGTATTGGTATTGAGCAGCGCGATTTGTTTCTGGACGGCTTGCACAACATGCGGATGACTATGGCCTACCAGCGGGACGTTGTTGTAAAAGTCCAAAAAGGCGCGGCCGGTTTCGTCGTAAAGATGTTGCATCCAGCCGCGCACAATTTTCAGCGGCTTCTTGTAGGAGATGCTTAAGTTTTTGCCCAGCAATTCGCGCCGCGCCGTCAGCGTTTCCTGAGGCGTGGGATCGTGCCGCGGAAAACGATTCTTCGGAATACCCAGTAAAAGATTTGGATCTGGCGAGATGCCGGTCCAAACCGCGCGCTGCGAAGCGTAAGCGACTCCGGGGAAATTCGCATCTACCTCAAGAAGGTCAAGAATGATTTGGAAATGGAGATGGGGCGGCCAGCCGCCGTTTTCTTCGGATGCGCCGATGCGCGCGAATTTTTCTCCGCGAGCGATGCGCTGGCCGATTTTCAGGCGGGCAAGCGATTCTTTATCGAGATGCCCGTACAGAGTAAAGAAGGTGCCGGCGTCACCGGCGTCATGCTGCAGAATTACCAGCGGACCGTAATCAAGAGGCGCGGCGTTGTTCGCCAATGTGTGAATTACGCCGTCGAGTGGAGCATGAATCACGATGCCTGGCTCCGTGAATAAATCCATCCCGAGATGAATGGTTCGGCGCTCCTCCAGCGGGCTGGCATACGCGCCAAACAATGGTGAGCTGTACAACAAACGCGCTTCGTCGTAGCGGCCGAAGGCGATAGACGCTTTTGCTTCTTCCATAAGCGCGGAAATTTTCCTGGTCAATGCAGAGGTTTCAGACGCGCGCGGATCGGCGCCGAGAAATTCGCTGCCGACACTTAAGTCCAGCACGATACTCGGAGCGGTTCGCAAGTTTGCATCGAATAAAGAGGCCGCACCTCGGCCATTTTTTTCGAGCCATCGGTCCATGCTTTCATTTTTCGGAACGGCGCTAAGTCCGCACGCCTGGCGGAAGGTATAGTGCGCGAAACGCCCATTAATTTTGACCAAGCGCTCCAGCGCCTCCCACGCCGGCGCTTCACTGACGGTGACGTAGGCGTCTTCAGGCTTGATCGTTTTGCGATGCGCGGAATTTGTGACGCTGACAGCCAGGCGCATGCCGATCAGGTTGTATAAAGCGGCGACTTCGAGTTCTTGCAGCGGAAAAATCTGGTGATATCCAGCGATGACCGCAGCGGCGGCGCGCAGCACATCTTGTTCTCCCAACATGGCGTAAGCCGCGGCGATGGCCACTTCGGAAACAGTTATCCCGTAATGGATGTCGCCAAAATCGATCACGCTCACGGCTTGGCGAGGCAGCGGCCACGGATCGCTTACCAGCACGTTGTAGTCGTTGGCGTCCCCATAAATTACGCTGCGCCGAAAACGCCCCAGCGCAGGGACAATCTCCGAATCATAAAGTGTCAGGAATTTTTCGATGAGCGGGCGCCGCGACGAATCGGCAATTTCGTTGACATGCTTCTTGATCCATCCGGCGGCGGACAAATCCCATTTCAATTCACGTTGCGCGGCGGGATGAGAAAAATTTTGCAGGCCAGAATCGATCGAGCCTAACAGCCGCCCCAGACTCCTAAGCAGTTCCTCGCTGTGGGGACGAACCCTGGCAAGCACCGTGCCGGGCACGAACGTCAGCAGCCACACCAGGCGTTTTGTGGCGTCGGCTGCCGTGATCTCCGTTTGTAGCTCGCCGCTCTGTGTGGGAATGACACTTGGGAGAATGACGCCTTCCGCGTGCTTCGCCAGATGTTGCAGCGCCCGGCACTGCAAATCGATGAACGAACGCTCGCGCGCCGGATGCATGACCTTCAACACGTACTGCGCGCCAACAACGCTAATTAAGTGGAAATTATGGTCGTATTCGCCCGACAGAGACTTCGCGGAGACATCGAGGCCGTAAAGATCGCGTGCCAGCCGCGCGGCCTCTTCCACGCCAAGTGGACGCGCCACACCTGATTCAAGAAGCATCCGACAAATTTTAGCGGCAACGGCGATGGGCGTCTATGCGCGCCGTCATTTGTTCCATCCGGCGTTCAGGGCCGAGCGCTTATGGTCTTGTGGTCTTGTCTATATTTGTTTGACGGCGATCGGTCCGTTGACGGTGGATAAATGAATGACCGCCGGAGCATTGCCGAATTCAATCCGTCGACGTTCTTCATCCCAGGTCTTGCGCGCATCATTGCAAAAGCTGGCCTGGCAACTCATCGGAGAATGGCCGTCTGATTCCACTAGTAGGCTGGATTGATAATTTTTCGGCACGCGCAGAGTCACTGGGCCATTCTGGGCGTCGGCCTCCAACCCCGAGCCTTTCCATGCATCTCCGCTTAGCGATACAGAGATCGGCCCGTTGTCGGTGTGAAGGCGCAGTTTGCCTGAATTGCCAGTGAGGTCGATGGGGCCATTCACCGCTGAGACGTCCGCATCACCGGAAAAACCCTGCAAGGAAATGGGACCATTGGTGGCGCGAGCGAATAACTTGCCATCGAGGTCGTAAATGGAAAGAGGGCCATTATTGGCGCGGAGCTCGAGGTTTGCCGATTTGGGGGCTCGCACCAACAGAAACACTGTCCAATTGTCGTGGCCGGATGGGCCGCTGACAGAGACTCTGCCGTTTTCAACGGAAAGTTTTACCTGCGAAAAGATTTGCTCGACGTTATTACTGGAAGTATCTGCAGCTTTGCAGGCTGTCACGGAGTAAGTATCTTTGTCCCAACCCTGTACTTGCACGCCGCCATTCACTTCTGACTCGACGCGCAGCGGACCCTCGGGCCTTGCAATGGTTCGCTCTTCTGAACGCATTTCGGCAGCGCGGTCGTTCAGATGAATGTGAAGACCCGCACAGTCAGCAACCGGGCCGTGCTCGCCTCCGGACATGCTTATGGAATGGTGATCGGACGATGCTGGACCCGCGGCGATCGGACCGCTCAAAACGCCGGCAAGGAATAAGCCGGTTACAGAGATTTTTAGACACATATGCATCCCTCCAGCTGTATAGACGAAGGTTCTGCCTGAAAGTTCCGTCGAGTTGAAAGACGATTTATGGCGGTCAGGGCAACGAGGCTGCGCCGCCTATTGCGGTCATTTGCAAGGCCAGCATGAGGTGTACGGCGCGGGAATATTTCTTCATTTTCAAAGCCTCCGATGGTGCCGAACGTTTTACAACAGAAGAGCATCGCAACGGCGTAAATTTTCGCTGTTATACTGAGTCATCGGCGAGCGGCCGCCATTTTGAGAAAACTTCGCATCTCCGTCGTGCAATACGTGAATACCGCTCCATTAGTGCGCGGTTTCACGCACGGTCCTCTCAAGAATAAATACGAGCTTTCGTTTACCGTTCCTTCGCAATGCGCCGATGATCTTCGAGATGGTCGGGCGGATGTAGCCATCATTCCCGCCATCGAGTACCAGCGCATCGACGACCTGGTAGTGTTGCCGGACCTGGCGATCGCGGCAAAAAAACGCGTGCGCAGCCTGCTGATCGTATCGCGCAAGCCCATCGCGGAAGTGCGAAGCATCGCGCTCGATCGCAGCTCCCGCAGTACCCAGGCACTGACGCGAATTTTGTGCGCGGAACACTGGCAGATTAAGCCGGCTTTTTTCGAGGCAACGTTTAACTCTGCCGCTGAGATATTGAAACGAGCCGACGCTGCGCTATTGATCGGAGATCCGGCGCTACGGCTCGCTATCTCGATCGCCGGTAACGCGACGCTGGGCGCTGCCGGCGAATTGATGTGCAGTCCCGATAAAGCCGGTGTCAACGCGGCTGAAACCCTGCGTGTGTATGATGTGGTGCAGGAATGGCGCCACCTGACCGGCCTCCCGGCGGTTTTGGCGGTGTGGGCCGGGCGGCGTGAATCGATAACACCGGAAGTAATTGCCGATTTCGCGGCTTCCAAAGAGTATGGCGTTGCCCGTCTTGCGGAGATCGGTGCGGCTGCGAGTGTAGAACAGGTTTTGCCTGCAGCCGATCTAGTGGCCTATCTGCGAGAGAATATCGATTTCACATTAGATAGCGAAAATCTCGCTGGCCTGGAACTTTATTATTGCCTGGCCGCCAAGCTAGGATTGATAGCGAGAGCCAAAGCCGTCGAATGGGCGAACACTAACACTCCTCGAACTGCGTCGCGACAAACTTTTTGGGAAATACGGAAGACGGATTCGGATTCAGAGAGTGCATTCGATAGAATAAAACGTATGCAAGGAAACACTTGAGCCTGACAAGACAAGAAGCGCTGGACATGCTGGAGTCCGATGACCTGCTGGGCATCGGAATGGCCGCGCATCAAATGCGCCTTAAAAAGAATGACCCTCGTGTAGTCACCTACCAGATCGACCGCAACATCAATTACACAAATTTTTGCACGGAATACTGCTCTTTCTGCGCTTTCTATCGGCCGCTGGGCGCAAAAGACGGTTACCTGCTGTCATTCGAATCGATTTACGAAAAAATCGAGGAGATGCTCGAGCTGGGCGGCACCGGCGTTCTTTTGCAGGGCGGTTTACATCCCGATCTGCAGATCGGCTATTACGAAAATCTACTCCGTTCCCTGAAACAACGTTATCCGCAGGTGCATCTGCATTGCTTTTCAGCTCCGGAGATTCTTTGCATCGCGGAAGTCAGCGAGCTCAGCGTCCGCGAAACGATTCAGAGGCTGATGGACGCCGGTTTGCAATCCATACCAGGCGGCGGCGCGGAAATTCTGGATGATGAAATCAGGTCCAAAATTGCGCGGCTCAAATGCACGAGTGATGAATGGGAAGAAATGCATCGGGTCGCGCATTCGCTGGGCTTGCGCACCACCGCGACGATGATGTTTGGCTGCGGTGAAGAGTTGCGCCACCGGGTAAATCACCTGGAACGTCTGCGCAGGATTCAGGAAGATACTGGCGGTTTCACGGCTTTCATCCCCTGGATGTTTGCGCCGGACAACACCCCACTCGGCAAAAAAATACCGGAAGCCACTGCGGTGGATTATTTGAAGACGCTCGCGGTAAGCCGGCTGTATCTCGATAATTTCGATCACATTCAATCGAGTTGGCTGACACCTGGGATTAAAGTGTGCCAGGTAGGGCTGCAGTTTGGCGCCGACGATGTCGGCAGCATATTGATTGAAGAAAACGTGGTGTTCGCCGCGGGCGTTAAAAACCGCACCAACGAAAGCGAATTGCGCCGCATAATTTCCGATGCCGGTTTCGTGCCCGCCCAGCGCGACACTTTGTACCGATCGTACGCTTTGAAGTAGTCGTGCGATTTAGTTTTTCGGCGCGGGTCGCAGCAGAATTTCAACCTCAGTATTTTCCGGCAAATCCAACGGATCAAGAAGATGCAACACGCCATTACGCACTTGTGCGCGTAGCTTGCGGGGAGCACTCTGCATGTCTTGCGGCAACTTCGGGCGAGCTTCCGTCTTGGTCGCAGCGGATGGTTTTGCCTTGCCCGATGTTTCATCCAGGGCTTCATTCGCGAGCGCGTCGGCCTCGGCGTTCTGCTCGCGATAGACGTGATCGATGCGAAACGATTCGAAGGTCTGCGACATTTTCTTCGCGCGTTCGAACAGCGGACGCAGGTCGAGACTTTTTACTTTGTAGTGCCCGCGCATCTGCCGCACCAGCAGCTCGGAGTCGCTTTCCACGCGCAACGCCCGCACGCCGTGGGATTGCGCGTAGTCGAGCGCGGCAATCAGGCCGTAATATTCGGCGACATTGTTAGTCATGCGCCCGATGTATTTTTTTAGTTTCGCGACGATTTCGCCGCGCTCATTGCGTACCACCACGCCGTAGGAGGCCGGCCCCGGATTCCCGCGAGAGCCTCCGTCGATGTTGGCTTGAAATGCGGCGGCACGCGGTTTTGCTTCCGGCTCGGAACCGGCAAACAAACCGGCTTCACGTGAAGAGGTCGGGCGACGAATCATCAGGAATTTATAGCCGACGGCGTGGAGGTCTTGTCGCTACTAGAGCCTGAGCCGGAATTCGCCACCGGAACGGGATCCAGCGTGTACAAAATTAGGCCACACATTTCGCAGCGATAAACATCTTCGTTGGTTTCCTGGCGCAGCTCTTGAACGATATGCGGGAGCACGCGCATCCCGCATCCGCGGCATTGGTCGTCGCGGACCTGCGCCATAGCGGTTCCGTTGTGGCGCTTGGCGATGCGGTCATAAAGCTCCAGTAAATCTTTGGGCACTGGAGCCGCGACACGCTCGCGCTCCGCTAACGCCGTCTTGAGCAATTTCTGTTTTTCATCGTAAAGCGAATGGATTTCCTTGCGATCGGCGGCCACGCTGGTTTCCGCTTCCTTGAGGTCGGCCTCGGCGTGCCGCACGCGCCGCTCAAACTCTTCGCCCGACATCATCACGTCGAGCTGACGATCTTCAGCCTTGGCGACTTCCGCTTCAGCGTTGGCAATCTCGTGAAGCAAAGCCTTGTAGGCCTCATTGGTTTTGACCGCGCCGCTCTGATCGCGATATTTGCGCGCGCGATCTTTCCATTGATCGACGTCCAGCTCAAATTTTTTACGCTCTTTGACGGCATTGGTGTGGGCCTCTTTGGCTGCAGTAACAGCAGCACGTGCGCCGCTCAGCTTGCTGTCGGCTTCCTGAATCCGTTTGGGATAGCTATCGATTTCGGCGCGCAACGCGCCAATGTTGTGGTCAACCCGCTGCAGCTCGATAAGGTGCGGTATTGCAGGGTGCATTGAGGCCCAATTCTAACACGGCTGCTCTCGTGGACCTCGTTTGCGTACGTGCCGAGCAAAGGCGAAATGCGAAGAGAGATTCCTCGGTTGCGCTCGGAATTACAACGTCTTGGGGCGTTGCATCCGCTGCAGCGGGCAGACGCATATGAACGGCTAGACATGAGACGCTAGCTCGAAGCGCGAGCGTCCCGGCGGATTAGCGTCCAGTCAACAAAAAACCCCAAGCCGAGAACGAAGGGAATGATGCCGAAGACCGTCGCGGTCCAGGCATCGGGCTCCGCAAAGTGGGCGATGGCGCCGGTCGCTGCCATATATCCCAACGCACCAGAAACCAGCAGAATCCCCCAACGGCGCGAGCGCGCTCCTTGAGACAGTTCCGGCTCCATGGGAATTTCGACACCCCGAGCCATGGCCGCCAGACGCTCCTGGCTACGCAGTTTGCGCACGCAGTAGTAGGTGTACATGGCGCCCAGTGGAAATCCTAAAAAGAGAGTGACTGCGACCAGCCCAATCGTATTGTCCATACCTTCTCCTTTTCGGTGAGCGCAATGGTCGGCAGAAGCCCGCTCGCGTTCGTTACTGGAAGTCACTGAATGGTACGGAGGGGTTGCGAGGAATGTTCCACGAATAAAGCGCCGCGATGAACCGCGCCTGGCAGGCGCTAGTTCACTTCGTGGACCTGCATAGTCTGGTCGACAGCCAGATTAGGGTAGCGAATGGGCGAACCGGCAGGCGCGGGTGCGTGCCGCGCAACGGCATTGAATTCCGCGCTGGAGCATTCCACGGAGTAACTGTAGCCGTCGCGCTCGGTCCTGGTCATCGCCAACATATGCGAGGAGATGAGATCCGGTAGCGCGGCGCAGCTCCCGTTGGAGGCCACGTTGGCACGCTCTGCTTGCGCGATTTGCAACAGGTCGCTGCGCACACCGGTGAGGCTGATGGCTTGGGTGGACGCGGTGCCACTGTCAGTAGTGGGCAGCTTCTTCAAATAAAACACATACGCGCCGAACAGCAACGCTGAGAAGACCAGCAACATGGCCAGAACTCGCATGCTGTAAGTTTCACGCGGCAGCAGCGCGGCGGCAAGGTTTGCTTGTATGGGAATTGCGCAGGAAACAACTCAAGTTTTGGTCGCTAGCGCGAACGGCAATTTTGCTAGACTCCATTTACCGTCCGAACCCCCTTCGCGGCGATTCACGTCACAAAACTCTGTATGCTCACCATTTCGCCAGCAGTCGAAGCGCGTACTATTGAGAAGCTCCGCCAGGAGGAGCTTGAAGAAGCGCGCGCGGTCCAAAGCTTGATGCTCCCCGCCGAAGTTCTTTGCGCTGGGCCGGCGATCATAGCTCATGAATTTGAACCGGTGGACATCGTAGGCGGAGACTTTGTCGATTATTTTTTGATGGACAACGGCAAAGTGGGATTTTACGTCGGCGATGTTTCCGGCAAAGGCTTGCCCGCCGCAATGTACGCCGCTTTAGCAGTGGGAATTTTGCGTAGCGTGCACAAAACCGGGCAGTCGCCGAGTGAGATCTTATCAACGCTCAATAAACGGTTAATGAGCCGTGGCGGCCTGCGACGCCACGCCGCGATCCTTTACGGCGTTTTTGATCCACGCACTCTGGAGATGCAGTTGGCCAGCGCGGGAATGCCGGGACCGCTTTACTTATCCGCAAAGAGCTGCCGGGTCCTGGATCTTTCAGCCATCCCTCCGGGATTGTTTGCCGACGCGCAATACGAAACGTTGACGCTAAAATTGGAGCCGGGCGATTCCATCCTCTTTTGCTCAGACGGCATTATCGAAGCGCAGAATGCCCGCTACGATGATTTCGCCGTTGGGCGCTTGATCGGTGTTTGTAATGAGAACTCGACCGCCTCCCCGACAGAACTGTTGGCGCGCATCTTTGCGGCGGTGCACGATTTCACAGACGTAATCCGCCAGCACGATGATATGGCCGCCGTGATTTTCCAACTGGGTAGCTCGGAAACACTGAAATTGCCAGCACCAACCGGCGTTTCGTAGTTGTTTCAGATTACCGTCGGCGGCTCGTCGTCCGCGAGCCGGTTGCGATGGGGACACCAACTTTGCTAACGAGTGCAACGGTCCGAGGCGCTAGCCCATCCAATACGTTGCGGCCCAGCTAGCCAGTTTGTACGGTTCGCGGACGCTCGGTTACACTTAATAGTCGTTGCTCCCGTCTAATCGCTTGTGAGGCTCCCTTTGATCTTATGGATGCGTAACAGATGGATTCATGTTCTTTGTGTATTCTCCGCGCTCTGTAGCGTCAGCCCCGCTGTGTTTGCGGGACCTCCTGACGCACCGGCGAAGCGTTCGCCCGTGTTGGCCGCGTTGCAGGCCGAAATGGAGCGCTCCTTCAAAGCTCTGAAGGCGCAAGACCCGCCGGCCTATTTTCTCGGTTACACCGTCACGGACACGCAGCGCGCGGATGTTTCCGGTTCGAATGGCGCGTTGTTAACCAGCACGGAGGGCCGCAACCGCTGGCTGGAAGTTTCCGTGCGCACCGGCAGTTACACGCTGGATAACTCGCATAAAGTTGGCGAACGCCAGCAAGCCAATGGCGGCCCGGGCACTTCTGTGCCCGTGGATGACGATGCCGAGGTGCTGCGCCGTGCCATCTGGCTCGAAACCAACAAACAGTACGAGGCCTCTTCTCAAGCGCTGATCAAAATCAAAACCGGCAAAGAAGTGAAAGTAGAAACGGCGGAAGGCAAGGCTCCCGATTTTTCTCGGGAAGAGCCGCACACCTTCATCGGTCAACAAGTTTCCATGAATGTGGATCGCAAACCCTGGGAAGAAAAAGTTCGCGACTACACCAAAGCGTTCCGCGATTCCACCGCGGTTATCAATTCCATCGTGACCTTCAGCGGACAGGCCCAGAACGATTACCAGGTAAACAGCGAAGGGACGCAGCTTCAGTTCGGCCAGATTCGTTATCGTCTCGAATTGTTCATCCAGGGTAAAGCTCCCGACGGAATGGACATCAACCGCTATTACAATTTTGACTGGGTAAATCCGTCCGACGCACCCGATGATAAAGCGGTCTATGCGGCGGAAGCCACCATGCGCAAGGAATTGGAAGGCCTGGTCGCGGCGCCCATTAACGATCCCAGTGTCGGACCGGCGTTGCTTACTGGACGGGCCGCCGCGGTTTTCTTCCATGAAGTATTCGGACACCGCGACGAGGGGCATCGCCAGAAGGACGTAACCGAAGGCCAGACCTTTTCGAACAAAGTCGGCCAGCAGATTTTGCCCAGTTTTTTAAGCATCGTGGACGACACCACCAAGAAGCGCCTGGGCTCCCAGGAATTGCTGGGCTTTTATCAGTTTGACGACGAGGGCGTCCCCGCACAGCGCGTCACTTTGGTGGATCACGGCGTGCTGAAGAACTTTGAGATGTCGCGTTCGCCGCTGGCGGACTTTCCGCATTCGAATGGTCACGGCAGGCGCCAATTGGGCGCTACTCCCGTTTCACGTCAGGGCAACCTGATCGTGGAAAGCAACAAGACAGTCAGCAACGCGGAACTGCGCGTCAAGCTGATTGAGCTGATCAAAGCGCAAAACAAATCTTTCGGCTTATTGATTGACGACATCGCCGGCGGCTTCACCTTTACCGGCCGCGGCCAGCCGCAGGCATTTCAAGTGCTGCCGCTGGTGGTCTACAAGGTATTTGCGGACGGCCGGCCCGACGAACTGGTCCGTGGTGTCGACATTGTTGGCACTCCCTTGGCGGCGCTGACCAAGATCGTCGCTACCGGGGACACCACTGAAGTTTTTAATGGCTACTGTGGCGCTGAGTCGGGTTCTGTACCGGTTTCGGCGGCTTCTCCCGCGATTTTGACTTCCGAGCTGGAAGTGCAGAAGAAAGAAAGCTCCACGGACAGGCCTCCGATTCTGCCGGCCCCGGCGCACGACACCGCTGTGGCCAAGACAGGCGGGCAACTATGAAGCTGGCGCGCTTGTTTTTTGCATTATTCTTTTTCGCAACAACCATCGGCTGTGGCACGTGCGCATTCGCCTCCGCTCCGCAAGATCAGAAAGGCCAGGATCCGAAAGACAACGACCATACTTTGCGCGCCATGCGTGACGAAATGGAGCGCTCCAAAACCCGCCTGGAGCTAAAAATTCCAGGAACCGATCAGCCGGTTCGTCCCTACTACGTGGAATATCGGTTGCTGGACCTGGATTTTCGCGAAATCAGCGGAGAGTTCGGCACCTTGCTGAACAGCAATCACTCCCGCAGCCGCTTCATGGATGTGGAGGCGCGTGTCGGGAACTACAAGCTGGACAGCTCCAATTTTATAAGTGAAGACGGTTTCCGCGGCTTCATCGGCTCAACCGGTTCCGTGGGCATTGATCGCGATTACGATTCTCTGCGCCAGGATCTTTGGATCGCCACGGATCAAGCTTTCAAGGAAGCGGTAGAAACTTATTCTCGCAAACAGGCTTATCTCAGCAGCCTCGCCCGTCAATCGGATATTAATGATTTTTCCAAAGCCGAGCCGGTGCACCTGGTTGAGCCGCTGGTCATGGCTGACTGGACCAATCGCAATTGGGAACAGGAAGCCCGCGACACTTCTGCGGCGCTGCGCGCGTTTCCGCAAATTTACGAAAGTCGCGTCACGTATTACCTGGTGTTCGCCACCGAGTACCTGGTTACCAGCGAGGGTACCGAGATTCGCACCAATCGTAGTTTCGCCGCCATCGAGTCGGGCATGAATGCTCTGGCCGACGACGGCATGCCCATCAACCATTTCTATGCCACCTACGCTGTGCGTCCGGTCGATCTGCCCGGCCCGGATGCCGTGCGCAAAAGCCTCAACGTAACTGGCAGCGAATTGATGGCGCTGCGCTCCGCCCCTGCGGCGCCGGACTACACTGGCCCGGTGCTTTTTGAGGCGCGCGCCGCGGCTCCGCTGTTGGCCCAGATTCTCGGCCCAGCCGTAAATGGCGCACGACCTCCCGTCTCGTTCACGCCTGTGGTGGAACAGTTGTTGAGCGGGCTCGGCGGAAAGAGTGACTGGATTACTCGTATCGGGGCGCGCGTTTTGCCGGCTTCGGTGACGGTGGTCGACGACCCCAGCGCCAAAGAATTTCAGGGCACTCCGCTGCTAGGTTCCTACGCCGTCGACGACGAAGGAGTGCGCGCACAAAAAGTGACCCTGGTGGAAAACGGGGCTCTCAAGAACGAACTGATGTCCCGCCGTCCTGGTCCAGATTTCGACCAATCCAATGGACATGGACGTTCTGCTTTTCTGAGCGATGCCAAACCGACCATGAGCAATCTGTTCTTTACGTCCAAAGAGACCATGTCGCCGGCGGACTTGAAAAAGAAATTCCTGGATGAGTGTCGCGATCAAAAGCTGGCGTACTGCCTGATCGTTCGCGAGATGGATAATCCCACCATCAGCTTGCTGCACCAAGATGATTTTCAGACATTGCTAGCAAGCTACGGCGGCGGTGCGGGCACCGGCGACCGCTTGCCTCTAGTGGTTTATCGCGTGTATCCGGAAGACGGTCGCGAAGAGATTATCCGCGGCGCGCGCCTCATCGGTCTAAACTCCCGCGCGATTCGCAATATCGCGGGCATCGGCAACGACAATTACGTTTATAACTACATGCAGAGCCAGATAAACGGATTCGCAGGCACTGCGCTCGGGGCTTTTGGCTCCGCGCAAAACGGTTTGCCGGCATCGATTGTCGCGCCTTCGCTGCTATTTGAAGAAGTGGAAGTCCGCGGAGCGCGCGGCGAGCCCAAGCGTTTGCCGCTTGTGGCGCCGCCGCCGATGACCGCATCGAAGTAAGCTGGGTGGCGATTTCCACTGAAGAGCAAGAGCCGGATTTTTGAGACAGCACCCATGAAAGAATTTACGAGACGCGGTTTCGTGTACGCAGCGGCGACGCTGGGCGGTTACGCCATGCTGATGGGCGTACAACGGCTGTGCTCCTCCGCGTTTGCCGATGACGTTGAACCAAGTACGGCAGCCGGCCCGGTAAAAATCATAAAATTTGCGGATGACGGCGCCTCTCTGGGTGCCTCGACGACCGCAAAAGTACAAAAGAGCGCGGCGCAGTGGAAGTCTCAACTTACCGCTCTGCAATTTGACGTCACCCGCCGTGCCGCCACGGAATGGGCCTTCACCGGAGCGCTGCACGACGAACACCGCGCCGGCCTTTATCGTTGTATTGATTGCGAGAATGCGCTGTTTGATTCACGCTCGAAATTTGACTCTGGCACCGGATGGCCCAGTTTTTTCGAACCTATTGCCAAGGAAAACGTGCGCGAACAAAAAGATGTTTCCTATGGAGTGGTGCGCACGGAGGTAAAGTGCACGCTCTGCGACGCCCATCTTGGCCATGTTTTCACCGATGGACCGCGGCCAACGGGCCTGCGTTATTGTATGAATTCCGCTGCGATGCGATTCATCCCGCGCAAAGGTTAGCGCCTCGATTCTTCGAGTCTCCTTACGTATCGAAAGCACGCTCTGTTCAACCTCCGCCTATAAATCCCTCAAAGTTAGGATAGTCTAGGCGAACCTGATGGCCATTCTGCAAAACCTGGAAGTCCAGGAAAAGAAGCGCGCCGCGCTGTTAAGCGTGGGCTCGGCAGTGGTGTTGCTGTCGCTTAAAACTTTTTTGGTGGCTCGCACCGGCAGCCTTGGCGTGTTATCTGAAGCGCTGCATTCTGGCCTCGATTTTCTGGCCGCGATTATCACTTATCTTTCCGTGCGCATGTCAGATCGACCTGCCGACGAAGGTCATCCTTACGGCCACGCCAAATTTGAGAACTTCTCCGCGTTCGTGGAAACCGCGCTGCTGCTCATTACCGCGGTATTCATCATCTACGAAGGCATCGACCGCTTGTTCTTCCATCATGTTCACATTCAACCCAGCATTATTGCCCTGCTGATACTGCTGGTGGCTCTTTTCATTGATATAACTCGCGCGAAAGCGTTGGGCCATGTGGCACGCAAATACCATAGCGAGGCAATAGAAGCGGACGCTCTACATTTTTCAACGGATGTGTGGAGCACCATCGTCGTCATTGCCGGCATTGGCCTCGTGTGGGCTGGCGACACCTGGCATCTTCCGTGGCTGGTGTACGCCGACTCACTCGCCGGTTTGGCGGTCGCAGGCGTCATTCTGTGGGTTGGATCGCGACTTGGCAGGCGGACCCTTGACGCCCTGGTGGACGCCGCGCCGGAAGGCCTTCGCCAGGAAATTGCTCGCGCGGTGGCCCGCATGGAAGGCGTCCTGGACGTCGATCGCGTGCGCGTGCGCCGCGCCGGGAATCGTCATTTCGTCGATGCCACTGTGAGCGTGGCTCGTACCACCAGCCTGGAACAAGTCCATGCGCTCAGCGACGCCATCGAAAAACGTATCGGCGAAATTGTGCCCGCCGATGTAATGGTGCACGCCGAGCCGCGCGCGCCTCAAGGCGAACATCTATTCGAATCGATCCGCGCGTTGGCGCAGCGCTTGGGACTGGCCATTCACGACGTGACGGCGCTGCAGCAGAGCGGCAAGCTTTTTATCGAATTACACCTGGAGGTCGACGAGAATTTAGCTCTGCGCGAGGCTCACCGGCAGGCCACCAAGCTCGAAGAAGGCATTCGCCATTTACGCGACGCGCCGACGGAAGTAAATATTCACATTGAGCCGTTAGGAACGCACATTGCCACGCCGGATGCCGGTCTCGGTGAAATGAAATTGCTGGCGGGAGCAGTTGAGGAATTTTTGAACTCTCTGCCGTCCGAATACGATGAACTCGTAAATTGCCATGATGTGCGCGTGCGCCAAGTGGAGCACCGCATACTGGTTTCCTGCCACTGCACCATGAGAAGCGATTTGCCTGTTAATAAGATTCACGACGTCACCGGCGCTTTGGTCGACCGTGTGAAAGAAAAATTCCCACAAATACATCGCGTGACTATCCATCCCGAGCCCTTCGAAGAACGTTAGCCCGCTTCCTGGAGACCACCTTCAGCCACCGGCAAAGCCTCTTTTCCAGCATGCTCACCCGCGAACACTTGGGCCGCAAGAGCTAGTAGTGCGGGGAAACATACCAGCATGTAACGGGGTTCGGGTGTTTCCAGCATGGCGAGAAACACTGTGCGCACCAGGATGTAACCCACGATTAGCGCCACCGCAGTTCTCGCCGCTGATTGCCGCCACAACCGCAGCGCTCCCCACGCTCCGAACAAAACGTACAGCGCAATCAGCAATTCGAATCCCGCAGTGACCGTTTGGTCGACCGGATCGTTTTCCCATGCCTCCGCTAAAGGAAATACCTGTCCTGACAATGGCAGCAATTCAATGCGCGGAGAAAACCACAGCATGAAAGCTCGCGCTACGGGCAGCCATAAATACCTTCGCAGCGGGTGGCGCGCCGTCCGCTCCCTGGCCAATTGCGCGAAACCTGCGTCCTCTTCCGGCGTGAGTGTCACCTCATCGTTGTACGGCTCAAGCAGAGCAGCCACGCGTTCTTTTTCTTCCGGCGTATCGAATGCCCGTGCTGGAATATCGTCCAGATTTATCGGCTGATCATTCAGCTTCCAGGCCACCAGGTAAACTTCGCGAACCCGGAATAGCCACGTTTTCTCCCAGGCCATGAAGCCAAAGGGCACCAACTCGCCAGGCAGGTTTGAATTCTCTGGCGCCAGAAATTGCGCTTCATGCAGGGTAATCGCGTTACGTACGGCCCACGGGATAAGCGGAAGTAAACATCCACCAGCCATGAACGCGAATATTCGAATCATTTCACGCCACTGTTTTGACCGTTGGCTCGACCATGGGCCGCCGCGAAGAAAGTGCCACGCCAACACCACGCACGCGGTCATAAGCAGCAAAGGCGTTTCCGGCCGGAAGAGTGTCCCGAGCCCCGCGGAAATTCCGGCGAACACGGCGAACCACTCCTCCTTGAAATACAAATGGACAGTGCGGCTCTCCATCCGAAAAATCGAGGCCCGGAACCGTAAAAATAGGAGGCACAAAAACAGAATGGTCAGCGTGGTAAAAAACGTAGCCACCGGTTCAGTAAGGGGAACCGCCACATAATTTGCGGTGAAGGGGCATAGCGCCGTGAGCCACAACGCCACCAAAAAAACTCGCCCACGGTCTGCCTTCCCGATCGCCAATTCCAGCAGGGTCGCCGCCAGGCGGGCAGCGACCACACACGTCAGCAAATCCACCACAACCTGCGCGGTCATCACCCAGAAACGCGCATCCGGCCCAGTCTTGCCGGTCAACCAGTAAATCATCGCCAAAAATGCCGGATAGCCCGGCACCCGGATATCCACCGGAGTAATGGCGCCGCCCACATTCATGGCGTAAACGTGATACTTCAACCAGTTCGTCGCGATCTGCTCGTAAAGTATCGAGTCCCCGGAGCCGGCCGGATATTTCAGCACGAAGAAAAAACGCAAGCACGCGCCTGCCGCAAGCGCGGCAATAGCACTGGAGAAATTTCGCCGCATCAATGAAACGCATCTTACAATAGAGCAGACGGATTAGAGCATTGCGCTCCAACACCGGAGCGTACAGATCACCCTGCCGTGCCCCTGGGTCGAAAGGTTTCATGAAGGAACGCGGGCCAATTTTTTACGACGCGGAGCGTGTGCGCTGGCGGCGCACCAGGCGCGTCATGGAAGTTTCCGCAGTGCTGCTCACCGTGGCGCTTGCCTATTTCTTTGTCACCGTGGCTGTCAGCGTGGACCTGCCCGCCGGCTTGCTGCCCGACACCAAGCCGAAGTTTTATCCCCTTAAGTTCAAGCCCACAGCCAAATTGCTGCCGGTGCGCGAAGGACGCAAGCGCCGCGTGGCTTCCATCGGGTCTGTGCCCGCCAGTTACGATCCGCTACACGCTGCATTTTTTGTAAGCTGGGATCCCAACAGCATGGCGTCGCTAAAGGGCCATTACAAAGACCTCGACCTGCTCATTCCCGAGCAACTTCATTCTGTAACTCCTGATGGCGCCATTACCATCGTCGATTATGAAAACGGACAGAACACCAGCAAGGCTACTCCCGACCAGGCCATCGCCATTCTCAAAGAAGACAAGCTTCATCAATGGATGAAATCCGTAAACGTGGAAATCCCCATGATGGGCCTGGTCAATAACTACGACGGCGTCAACTGGCACACCAAGGAAATGGCCGAAATGCTGGCCAGCCCGTACGCCCGTCACAATCTTGAGCGCGACATGGTGGAATACGCCACCAAAGCGCACCAGTCCGGAATCGTGGTCGATTTTGAGGAAGTGCCCGACGAAAGCCAGGGGCATTTCAAGAAATTTGCCGCTGAGCTTGCCGCCGCTTTACATGCCGCGAGCCTGAAGTTGATGGTCGCGCTTCCCGCTCGCGACGACGCTTACGATTACGCATTTTTTGGCAAACAATGCGACGCCCTGGTGTTGATGAATTACGATCAGCATTGGCTGACATCGCCGCCGGGACCCATCGCCGGACAAGATTGGTATGTAGAAAATCTCAGGCAAATACTCGAAGTCGTACCAAGACAAAAAGTCATTTCCGCCATCGGCAACTACGCTTACGACTGGTCGCTGGCGCCCAAGAAAAAACAGGAAGTCGCCGAATCCTTAACCATTCAGGAAGCCTTGCTTCGCGCTTCCGAATCCGAAACCGCCGTGGAATTCGATCCCGTGTCGTTGAACCCGCATTATTCCTACAACGACGACCACAATCACGTCCATCAAGTGTGGCTGCTCGATGCCCTGACCGCTTACAACCAGCTCCGCGCCAATGAACGCATGGGTGTTCAGGGCACTGCGTTGTGGCGTCTGGGTTCAGCGGATACTTCCATGTGGCCCATCTGGGATGCTACCCATCCAACCGACGCCATTCGCAACAAGATCACCGATCTTCCGCCGGGGCCAGATCTGATTTTCGAAGGCGATGGTGACATTTGGCACTTCATCGATACGCCGAAACACGGCCGCCGCAGCTTTACCTACGATCCAACGACCGATCTCTTCACCGGGGAAAAATTCGAAACGTATCCGCTCTCCTATCACATCGATCAGCTGGGCGCGGCCAAAAAGAAATTGGCCATCACCTTTGACGATGGCCCGGACACCCGCTGGACTCCCAAGATTCTTGATGTGCTTAAAGCGAAAAGTGTGCCCGCTACATTTTTTATTGTCGGCGTTGCTGGAAGCCAGTGGCCGGAATTGCTCAAGCGTGAATATGCGGAAGGCCACGAGGTTGGGAACCACACTTATACCCATCCGAACTTCGACGATATTTCGCGCACGCAGTTGCGTTGGGAATTGAATTTAACCCAGCGATTGATTGAGAGCACCCTGGGCGTCAAATCCATACTGTTTCGTCCGCCGTACGGCATCGATCACGAACCGGAATACGCTGAAGAAGTCGCGCAACTGCCCATCGCACAGGATATGGGCTATGTCATCGTGGGCCAAAAAATTGATCCGCACGATTGGAAGTCCCCCGGCGGCAAACAAATCGCCGCTTCCGAAATAGTCGACAATGTTCTGACCCAGGCGAGCGAAGGCAACATTATCCTCTTCCATGATGGCGGGGGTGACCGCACCCAAACTCTGGCGGCTTTGCCTCAAATCATCGATCGCCTTCGCGCGCAAGGCTACCAGTTCGTGTCCGTCCCGGATTTGCTGCACAAAACACGCTCGTCGATGATGCTGCCGTTGTCTCCGCAGGAGCGCTTCGAAGCGCGCGCAGATGGATTCATTTTCAGTTTGTACCGCTGGTTCCGGGTGGGTTTCGCCACCATCTTCATTGTCGGAATAATTTTGGTAAGTGGCCGCGCAGTGGTAATCGGCATTCTAGCGCTGATAGAAAAACTTCGGCCCGATCATTACGTGATGCCCGATCCGCCGCCAGATGTGACCGTCTTGATTCCCGCCCACAATGAAGAAAGCGTAATCGTGCAAACCGTTTCTTCGGTCCTGGCTACCAACACAAAAAATCTGCAAATCATTGTGGTCAATGATGGTTCCACCGACCGCACCGGCGAACTGCTCGATGAAAACTTTGGCGAGGATCCGCGCGTACACATCATTCATCAAGTGAACCGCGGCAAGTCCGCGGCGCTCAGCCTGGCCATGTCTCAAGCACAAACGAAAATCGTGGTGACCATAGACGCTGATACGGAGATCGAGCCCGACGCCATCTCCAAATTACTGCGCCATTTCTCGGATCCGCGGGTCGGCGCGGTGGCCGGCAACGTGAAGGTTGGCAATCGCACTCGATGGCTTACGCGCTGGCAGGCTCTGGAGTACATCACCAGTCAGAACATGGAGAAGCGCGCCTTCGATCTACTCAATTGCATCACGGTTGTGCCTGGTGCGCTCGGAGCATGGCGCACCGAGGCTATAGAAGCTGCCGGCGGAGTTACTTCGGATACCGTCGCGGAAGACGCCGACTTGACCATCGCCATTCGGCGGCTCGGCTGGCGTATCAGTTATGACGAAGAAGCGATCGCCTGGACCGAAGCTCCCGAAACCCCCGCGGCGCTGATCCGCCAGCGATTTCGCTGGACCTTCGGCACGCTGCAATCTTTCTGGAAGCACCGCGACACCTTGTTAAGACCCAAATACGGCACGCTGGGCTGGATAGCGCTGCCAAATATTTTCGTGTTTCAACTGGTGCTTCCGCTCATTTCGCCGATCATTGATTTGATGTTTCTCGGCTCGGTCGCGCTATGGGCCGTCGGTCAGTTGCATATCGCGCGATTGCCGCAGCTTTGGACCACCGCCGACGTGCAGCGATCCTTATTTTTCTTCGTTGGATTTGTGCTCATCGATGTACTCACCTGCATGCTGGCCTTCGCGCTGGAACGCAAGGAAGATTGGACCTTACTCATTCCCGTGCTTTTGCAGCGCTTCTACTATCGTCAGTTAATGTATGTGGTGCTTTTCCGCTCGGTGAAGGAAGCGGTCAGCGGCCGCCCGGTGGGTTGGCGTGGTGTTGAGCCGGATTCTCCTCGCGCTCCGCGTACTCCCGAAGCCCAAAGAACAGTTCCGGCATAAGATTTCCACCGGTAAGCTGTGCATGGCTGTTTGCCTCTTGGGGCCTGACACACTCCGATATCCGCATTTGCACAGCTCGCAAGCCAATGTGACAATACTCTTATGCAAAAAACATTAACCTTCGCCTTAAATTTGGTCGCTATCGGTCTTCTTACAATCGGCACCCTGCGTGCCCAAGATACTTCTGCGCCTGCGGCTAAATCTCAAACGACCCCGGCGCCCAAATCTCAAACCACTCCGGCTGCAAAAACTCCGGGGACTACTCCGGCTAAGCCGCGCACCGCGACTGGTGCGAAAACCCCGCTGACGCTTAAAACCGATAAAGATAAGGTCAGCTACGCCATTGGAGTAAACATCGGCAAGAGCATGCGAAAAGACGCCGTGGACATAGACCCCACAATTTTCAGCCGCGGAATGAAAGACGCGCTCGGCGGCGGCAAGTTGCTTTTAACCGATGACGAAATGAAAGTCGCTCTGACCAAGCTTCAGGGCGAGCTGCGCGCCAAGCAGGAGCAAGCCATGCAGAAATCCGGAGAAATCAACAAAAAAGCCGGCGACGACTTCCTGGCGCAAAACAAAACCAAGGAAGGCGTCGTGGCCTTGCCCGATGGTCTGCAATATAAAATCCTGAAGGAAGGGACCGGGCCGAAGCCCGCCGCCACCGATTCCGTCGTTTGCAACTACCGCGGCACGCTGCTTGACGGAACCGAGTTCGACAGCTCCTACAAGCGCGGACAACCCGCCACTTTTCCGGTTAGTGGCGTGATTAAAGGATGGACAGAAGCCGTGCAACTTATGCCGGTCGGCTCAAAATGGCAATTGTTCGTTCCCGCTGAGCTCGCCTATGGGAACCGCGGAGCAGGGTCCGATATCGGTCCTAACTCCACGCTCATATTCGAAGTGGAGCTGCTCTCCATTCAGAATAAAGCCGCGGCCCAAACACCCAACCCTCAAGCGCCACCCCAATAAGTTTTTGGGTTGCGCTTGCATCGTTAAAATTGTTATAGGATACTCCCGCTTCCCAAAGCTGTTTTGTTAGCAGCGGTATTTTTGTATCGGGGGAATCATGGCCATCAGTTTTGTTCTGAACGGCAAGCCGCAGACTGTTGACGTCAGCCCCCAGATGCCGCTGCTGTGGGTATTGCGCGACACGCTAAACATGACCGGCACGAAGTTTGGGTGCGGCATGGCGCTATGTGGAGCGTGCACGGTACATATCGAAGGCGAAGCCGCGCGTTCTTGCGTGACGCCGATATCTAACGTCGCGGGTAAGAAGATCACCACCATCGAGGGGCTTTCCACCGATGGCACTCATCCCGTCCAACAGGCCTGGATGGAAATCAACGTCCCACAGTGTGGATATTGTCAACCTGGACAGATCATGTCCGCTGTGGCGCTGCTTGCTAAAAAGTCATCGCCAAGTGACGCGGAAATTGACGACGCCATGAGCGGCAATATCTGTCGCTGTGGAACGTACCAACGTATTCGCCAGGCCATCCATCGCGCCGCAACTATGCAAAGCCAAAAAGCCTGATCCCAAGAGGCTCGAGGATAGACCGGCGGTGCTGGTACTAATCGCCTAGCCGGGGTTCTGGCGCTTCACACAAATTTTTGCTATTCTGCGCACATCATGGGTACAGGGCTGCATCCTGAGTTAAGGAGCGGCACCGGAGGCCAACATGAGCTTCACTTCGAATACCGGTAACGCAAAGATCACCGTTCCGGACATCCAACAGCGTAAATCCCAAGTTGCAAGCTCCCCGACAAATCACAAGAAGATTGTTTGCCTGACGGCCTACGACTATCCGACCGCCCGCTTGCTCGATGAAGCTGGCGTGGACGTCATCCTTGTCGGCGACTCACTGGGCATGGTTGTGTTGGGATATGACAGCACGCTCCCCGTGACCGTCGACGAAATGCTGCATCACACTCGCGCGGTTCGGCGTGGCGCGCATCGCGCCCTGGTGGTTGCTGATATGCCGTATGGTAGCTACCACACCGACATGGCTGAATCCCTGCGCAATGCCATGCGCTTTATTAAAGATGCCGGCGCCGAGGCCGTAAAAGTGGAAGGTGGCGAGCGCCGTCTGGAATTGATCGCGCGGTTCTCGGAAGCGGAAATTCCCGTGATGGCTCACGTGGGACTGACCCCGCAATCCGTGAACGCCTTGGGCGGCTACCACGTGCAAGGCAAAACGCCGGTCGGCGCCGAACAATTGCTGCGCGATGCCCGCGCAGTGGAGGCTGCTGGAGCGTTCGCAATTGTGCTAGAGGCCATCCCTAGAGAATTGGCGGCCCAGATCACCAAAGAGGTGCGCATCCCCACCATAGGCATCGGCGCGGGTCCCGATTGTGACGGGCAGATCCTGGTACTGAGCGATATGTTGGGCTTAACGTTTGGCACGACGCCAAAATTTTCGCGCCAGTACGCGGGCGTGGGAGAAATAATTTCGGGTGCGGTACGTGAATACTGCGAGGACGTCCGCAACACCACGTTTCCTTCGGATGCCGAGTCTTACCATACGCCGCAAAGCGGCAAGAATCGCAAAACCATTTCCATCACTGGCTAATCGGCCAGCTCACAATCGACGGGAGGAAAAGATGTCGCCGGACGACGTTCGTTTTCTTTACGATTACAACGCCTGGGCTAACCGGCGCTCGCTGGATGCCGCTGCCGCTCTGACCGCGGAGCAATTTACCAAGCCGCTCGGTTCCAGCTTCTCTTCGGTGCGTGACACGCTCGCGCATATTTGGGGCTGTGAGTGGCTCTGGCTAGAACGCTTCCAGGGCCGCTCGCCTGCGTCCTTGCCCGATGTTGGGCAGTTCCATGAGGTTTCCGCGCTCCGGACGCGTTGGCAAGACGACCAGGCGCGTCTTAATAAGTTCGCGGCAAGCGTCACGCAAGACGATTTAAACGGTCCTCACGAATATCGCACGCTGAATTTTGGTCAATACAACAATCCCCTGTGGCTGTCGATGCAACATCTGGTCAATCATGGAACGTATCATCGCGGACAAGTCACTACCATGATTAGGCAATTAGGCGCCAAGCCGCTCTCCACCGATGTAATCCATTTTTATCGCGAGCGTGCCGGCGCCGCAAACGCCTGAGCGCTCTCCCTTCTCGTGGAAATCATACGAACTGTTTCCTGGATGAAAGAATTCGCGCGCCAGCAACGCGACGAAAATCGCATTGTCGGCCTGGTTCCTACCATGGGCGCGTTGCATGCGGGGCATCTTTCGCTCATCAAGCAAGCGCGCCAGCAATGTTCTTCGGTGGTAGCGAGTATTTTCGTGAACCCCGCGCAGTTCGGCCCGTCGGAGGATTTTGCGAAGTATCCGCGCACTCTTCCGGCGGACACCGAAAAACTGGAGAATGCCGGCGGGCAGTGCCTGTTCCTGCCCGATGCGAGGGAAATTTATCCCCAGAACTATTCCACCTACGTAAACGTTGAGGGCTTAAGCGAGCGCCTGGAGGGCCGCATTCGGCCAGGTCATTTCCGCGGTGTCAGCACCGTGGTAATGAAACTTTTGCAAATCGTTCAGCCGCAATTTGCGTATTTTGGAAGAAAAGACGCGCAGCAGGCCGCCATCATTTCGCGCATGGCAAAAGATTTAAATCTCGACAGTGAAATTGTAATCTGCCCCATCGAACGTGAACCCGACGGATTGGCCATGTCGTCGAGGAATGTCTATTTGAATTCCAGTGATCGGCAATCTGCCACGGTGTTGCATCGCGCCTTGCAAGCCGCGCAACTGCTTTTGCAAAATGGCCCGCGGGACGCCGCTTCATTGCAGGCCGCCATGCACCGCGTCCTCAAGGAAGAGCCGAGAGCCAAAGTCGATTACGCAGAAATTGTGGATGCCCAGACATTCGAGCCATTAACGCACATCAACCGCAAGGCCTTCGTCCTGATCGCTGCGAAATTTGGCGAAACGCGCTTGCTGGATAACATGCTCGTCGATTTCAGCGGAAACGACCAGCTGACCACTGAATTGTAGCCTTCCGAAATCTCTCACCGTTTCATCACCGCACCGTCATTCCAGTCATTCCAGGATATGAAAGTAATCATTCTGCTGCGATATTCGCAAAGGAATGCCAAACAGTGCCGACATGCCTTCAGAAGTAAGCACTTCGGCCTTCGAACCGTCCGCCATGATCCGTCCATCGCGAAGCAAAATTACCCGCTCTATCTCCGGAATAATCTCAGAAACGTGATGCGTGACCAGCAGAATGGCGATCCCCGATTGCGCCAGCTCGCGCATCGCCGCGCGCAACTGCAATTGCGCCGCAATATCCAGCGCGTTGCTGGGCTCGTCAAAAAGTAAAGCGCGCGGATCATGCACCAGGGCCCGCGCGATCAACGTGCGCTTGGCTTCGCCCGAAGACATGCGCGCCACCGCACGGCCTGCCAGATGGGCGATTCCCATGCGTTCCAAAGCACGATCGGCCAGCGCCAGTTGCCCCGGATCGGGATGATGATGCGGGAAGATGCGCGTGCTGCTGAAAAATCCGGAGAGCACCACATCCCGGCCGGTCGCGTCGGTCGTGCAGGCCCCCAGCAGGTCGGGCGACACGATGCCCAGCAGCGACCGCAACTCAAAAATATTCCAGCGCCCCCGCCCCAGGATGGAAATGGACGACCCCTCTCGCGCAACCGGATAGCATTCGCGAGTAATGGTCTTGATTAATGTCGATTTCCCGCAACCATTAGGGCCCAGGATGCACACGTGCTCGCCAGCCTCGATACGCAGCGAAATATCATCGAGCGCAGGACGCGTCACTTCAGGGCTTAGCGAATCTTGGGCGATCTGGTCCTCTGCGGTCCCACGAAAAACAGTTACATGTGCAAGGTTGAGAAGCGGCGGCGAGGAACTCATCAGCGCGAATTGGGCTCCGTGACAACTGCGGATTTCATTCTAGCCGACCAACGCCGGAGTGCACGTCACAAACCAGCTGGATGACAAACGGAGAAATTAGTGGGGTTACAGGGATTAAAACCCGCCTCGCGACAAAAAAAAATAGGAGGTGAAAGCAACAGTTTCACCTCCCGGGGTGGGGTGATGCATGACAAGCGTCTGGAGGGATGCAGTAGCTTCACCCTGCCAGGCAAGACTACAGCCTCATTCGCTTACTGCGGTAACCAGTGCGTCAGGAGGCCCACCGCCCAAAGGCTTGTCGTTGCTGCGTTTTTAACATCTGCAATCGGCTATGTCAACGCCTAAGGGCCCACCAATCCCGGGTTCTGTTTCCTGCCATACAGACCAGAACAAAGAAAATTATCATGCTAGCCGTCCCTAGGGGCCCCTAAATCTTCGATTCGAACGCCACCCTAAAGTGGCTAGCGTACGTTACACGCCAAAAATTTCATTGATCTTTCCGGCCAGTTTGAAATCCAACTCGCTGATCCCGCCGACACTATGGGTATTTAGATCGATTACGACTTTGTTCCACACATTAAACCATTCCGGGTGATGGTTCATCGCTTCCGCCACCAGCGCCACGCGCGTCATACTCCCAAAGGCCGCGACGAAATCCTTGCATTCAAACGCGCGATGCAGCTTGCCACCTTGTAACGTCCAGCCTTTAGCCTCGCTCAGGCGCTCTTTGACTTCCGCTTCAGTAAGTTTTTTTGCAGCCATTGAGATTCTCCGATGTGGGAAGTATGCGGCGATCAAACACTGGCGGCAAGCCTCCCGAGC
>Ga0307479_10000272_pt1 | contig 49226 bp, 42 predicted proteins | sample atmos_gasesECM4C_FD_203743 | JGI IMG/M metagenome (GOLD analysis project Ga0307479, IMG submission 203743) | Hardwood forest soil microbial communities from Morgan-Monroe State Forest, Indiana, United States - atmos_gasesECM4C_515 | ecosystem: Environmental > Terrestrial > Soil > Temperate...
CTTCCTGTTTATGAACAAGCAAACGTAGAAACGACAAGTAGAGATCGGTTCTTCGTGGTAGCGCTTGGTCAAACATTTGATTCGCATCTCCCGTTGCACGCCAGCAGATCTGAAGCGTCGAGTCAACCGCATCCGGATCATTTGCCAGGACCGTACGGAAACAGGGAAGTGCCTTGCCCAGATTCCCCTGGATCAAGAAGAAGTTGGCTGCCGCCCACGCGACATTTGGTGTTGTGGGGTCCGCTTCCACCGCCTGTTCCACGCTTTGTGCCTGCTCGTAGATGTGTCCTGCTACGTGATAGGCGCTTGCCAAGTCCAACCAGTATTGCGATTCGTACGGGTTCAGCTGCACGGCTATGCGAAAATCCGAAATAGCCTCGTCTAGACTCGCACCGGATAGCGCAAGATACCGGCCAAGAAGTGCGCGATATTCCGCGTTCGATGGTTCCAGCCGGATAGCTCTTTGGATATCCGGCAAGTCGGTTTTTTTGGCGAGATGGGCTGCGAGGTACGCTCGCCCGGCGAACAGCAGGTAGAATCCGATGACAATCAAGCACGCCCCCGCAAGACCAAACCTTCGAAGTGGGGACTGGAGTTCAATCTGCATCTGAATCTGTACCAGTAGAGGCGATGATATCTTGGCGAACTCCCGACTCGGCCCGTGCAACTGTCAGGGAGTCACGTCAAGAGACCTTGCTGACTGTATCTGTTGGTTGATCTTCCCTGGACTCATCATGGTAGTAGTGTTTGGAGTAACGACCGCCGTAGTAGTAGTAGGACTCGGCCGAATCCAAATTGAGTGCGTTTAGGACAATACCCATAACCCTGGCGTTGACCTGCAACAGCAGTTCACAAGCGCGCCGAAGAGCGAGTTTTGTGGTCTTTCCCGCCCTCGCGACCAAGATGACTCGGTCTGCCTCAGGAGACAAGATCACCGCGTCGGTCACCGATAAGCATGGAGGCGTGTCAATGATGACGTGGTCAAACTCAGTCCGCCAGTGCGCGATGTGATCCTTCATGACCGTCGAACCAAGCAACTCGGCAGGCTGTGGTGGAATTGGGCCCGCCGGCAAAATCCACAAGTTTGGCACGTCAGTAAACGGAATTATCACGTCTTCGACTCTGTCGCCTCCGCTGATGAGAGTGCTTAGACCTCCGCGAGACCGAAAACCAAACAGTCTATCAATCCCGGGGCGACGGAGGTCCGCATCGATCAGCAATACGCGACCTCCACGCTGCGCCAAGACCAGCGCCGAATTTGCACTAATCGTAGTCTTCCCCTCCTGCGGCAAAGCACTGGTGACGAGGATCACTTTGGGTGGAGCACCATACGAAGAGAGAAGAATCGAAGTGCGAAGGGATCGAAATGCCTCGGCTGCTTCCGACTTTGGACGTGCATACGTGATGAGAGTGGGTGATTCAGACGTTTCGGACTGGATCGACGCGGGCTTCAGCCGTTTACGCAAGGAGCCGTTACTGGAAGTCTGGAGTGGTATCGTCCCCAGCGCTGGCAGGCTCGAAATCGCGCTAATCTCTTCCAGAGTCCTTATGCTGGTATCCAGACTCTCCAGCACAAATGCGAGTCCAATACCGCAGGCCAAGCCAAGCAAAAGGCCGAGTTCGATGTTCCGCGGCACGTTCGGTTTGATGGGACTTGTCGGAGTCCGCGCGACGTCTACAACACGGATGTTGCTCGATCTCAGGCCGGCACTAACCCCCGCTTCCTTGAGACGCTGAAGAAGATCTTGGTATAGCTGTCGGTTTGCCTCAGCGTCGCGTTTAAGAACAGAGTACTCAATCGCACTTTCGTTGAGCTGGTTAGCCTCCTGCTTCTGCTGGTTGAATGCGGTTATGAGCAGATTCTCCCGTTGAAGTGCGGCCAGGTACTCATCGCGGATCCCCTGTTGCATTCTCGCTTCTTCGGCTGCGATTTCTGCTCTTACCTGTTTGATCTGATTGCTGAATTCGGCGACCTTAGGGTACCCGGTCCCGAACTGGGTCGTAACCTGCGCGCGCTGGGTATTGAGATCAGCTTCCCTTTCTCGCAACCTATCCAGCATGCTGGTCGCGCCTTCACGGGACGGCTTCGAGACTACCTCTGGGTTCCCATCCACAGCGAGTCTGTAATTGGACTCCTTCTGAATGCGATCCGTTTGTGCCGCTGTAAGTTCCCTGTTTAGTTCGTCCAGTTTGGCCGTTACAATATTTTGCTTCTCATCGACTCCCAGAATGCTGTGATCCTTCTGGTAGCGGACAAGCTTTTCCTCGGACGTCTGGACTTTCATCTGCAGATCAGCAAGCTCCGTCGAAAGCCAATCTGAGGTTTGGGTGACAGCCTCGTATTTTGTCTTGAAGTTTTCCTCGGTGAACGTTCTTACCAATGTATTGACGATTTCGGTGGCTAGTCGAGGGTCTGGGTCCGTGTAGCTGATTTGTACGAGCCGGGAGTTGGGGATCAATTGGACGCTCAATCCGCCACGAAATCTGCCGAGCAAGGCCACCGCTGCCGCCGGATTGGGCTGCATGCTCGAAACTTGAAGTGAGTCTCCAGTTTGCTGGGGTGTTACAGTTGTAAACTTGGGGTTCTGGTCCAGGCGCATAGCCTCGATCACCTTCATGGCCAGAGCATCGCTGCGAAGAATCGCGGCTTGGGTCTCCAGAGCCACATCGTATTGGTAGTCAGGCGAACTGTCCTCTAGGCCCTTGAATCCCAAGGCATTCGGATTTTCTGGAAAGATCGCCACTTTCGAAGTTGCCTGATACAGCGGAGTCGTCCTGAGCGTGGCAATTACGGAGAGGGCAAAAATGATGCTGGCCGCAGCTAGGACTGTCCATCGCCGCTTCTTGAGAATCCTCCAGTAGTGCAGCAGAGGATTTTGTTCTTCAGGAAAAAAAGGGTGTGGAAGGTTGTGGCTTTTTTCAAAGACAGGAAGTTCGATCGCTTCTAACGCTTCAGGCTCCCCGGAGCCGTTGCGTTTTGGCTGCAAGTCCATCAATTAAACCCCAGGAATCCCGCTAGTGGCATTATCGCGCCTCTGCGAACCGACGTCGTCTTAAGAATAGGCGAATTTTAACACTTTTCCCTCCACTTTCTTGGCGCAACTTTAAACACCTTGCTAGCAAGCTCGTTATGTTCTTCATCCGTGAATCGTGCCCCGGCGGTGCGAGTCCTCGCGACCTCGGAGCGGCGGAAGGCGGCGGAGAACGACACCAGGTTCGCCGAATTCGACGAATTTCTCTTGACGAGAGGCGTTTCCCGGACAGCGACGGATAGCTTATGGCTTAAGCCATATCAAGCCATGATTTACTGGGGATTGAGCCATCAATGATGCTGTATGACTCGACGGCTTCGGTTCGAGACCTCAGCACCCAATCATTGCTTGTCATTTTAGGCCCAGCCATCCTCTCTTCTCCGGTGGAAAGGACTCTTCCGCCTCCCTGAGGGCCTGCTGGAGCAAATCACGCACGGCTGCAGGATCAATGGGTCCAGCCTCTCTGCTCTCGGATGGCACCGGCTCTTCCCCTTTCGAGACGCGCTGCTCCGATTCCTTTTCTAAACCACGCGCCGCAACATTATTAGTGGGTCTATCCTCTTCGCTCCCCACTGGCAGTGGCTCTTCCACCCTCGCGCGGCGCTGCTCGGATTCCCTTTCTGAATCATGCGCCGCTGTATTATTGGTGGGGGCAGTTCCTCTGCTCTCCGCTGGCAGTCGCTCCTCTATTTTTGTGGGGCGCGGCTCGGATTCTTTACCAGATTCGTGCGCAGTTCCATGATTCGTGGGTCCACCCTCTCGGCTCTGAGTTGGCAATGGCTCTTCCACTTTTGTGAGTCGCAGCTTGGACTCTTTTTTTGAAGCACACGCCGCTCCATTATTAGTCGGTCCACCGACTCTGTTCACCGCTGGCAGCGGCTCTTCCACCTTCGCGAGGCGGTGCTCGGATTGTTTTTCTGGAGCAGGCGCTGCAGGTGCGCTAACGGGCCCCAGGCCGGCTGCGAATTGCGTTCGAGACGGACTCTGATTGGTCTTCGAGTTCTCCGCGCGCTTCGCCGTCAGCCGCTCGAGTTTCGCGATCCGCTGCTCCACGTCCGTCGCATCCAAGGCACGCAGCTGCAACTGCAGAAGAGGCGCAAGACCGCCGGCGATCCTGGGATGGAGCTTGCCAGCGTAGACGTCGGCGATCAGTCGATCCACCGCGTCCTGCACCGCAACCATGCTACTCAACGAGGGGAGGGGCTCAGAGTTGTTCGCCAGGAGCTTGCCCATACTTCGGCCCCCAATACGGCCCAACTCAGAAGCTTTGTTGGGATTCGCGTGAAAGAAGCACAAGCCGCCCGCGGTCGCTGCGGCGCGACACGGCTGCCCTTTTTTTGTTAGGGCCTTGCAGCGGGTCTCAGGGTTCCACCTAGTCATATTCCTGTTCCTCCTCAGCTTCTTCCGCTTGCGCGAGACGGCAGTTGTATTGTTGCACCAACTTCTTGAGGCCTAGGTATCCCTCCTCGATTTTTCCGGCGTCCTTTCCCGCGGTGTGAACTATCTGCACAAGTGTGATTATCCCGAGGCGCCGAAATCCATGGACCGGGCAGGTCTTGTTCATTTCGCTCTCGAACTTTTCTCTTGAGCCGACAAACAGACGCTCGAGGCAGATGCAATTGACGAGTGCCTCCTGCCTGATAAGATCGGCTAGCTTCTGCTCAAGTTTCTCCAGCCGTCTCCGCCGATTTCCAGACATGATTTCGCTCTAGATGAGCACCCGAATCAGGTTGGCATGCTCATGGTTACGATAGATGATTGGAGCTAAATTGTTGACGTCACTGCGGTAACAAGCACTGTGATGAAGATCACTGCAGAGTGCGACGGGAACTGGTTCACACGTTCCCATCATTCGGGTGGCCGGAGGCAAGCACGAGCGCTGCGTGCCTTGGAAGGAACACACTCTTTATGGGCGAATACAATGCGAATACACGTTGGGCGGCGAGGTCAGCCGAAAGAGTATGACCCCGCTCAATTACCTTCAAACGGGGCACTTTGAAAGGGTAGGAATCGATCCTATCGGGCATCGGCCTTACGTCCGCCAGCCTTCACCGCCTTGCGGTGAACTAGGGACTCTTGCTGTTCCCACAATTCCGTGAGTGTTACCTCAAGATAGTTGGTGACCGAACGCTTTTCCTTCGCCGCTTCTTCAGCCAGGCGACGTTTGAAGTCAGCGGAAACGCGAAGGTTTAAGGTCTCGGTCTTTGCCATGAAGTTGGCTTAACCCTACTCTCACCACGTGTGAATGCTAATCAAGGTCAACAGCGGGGTCAACCCAAGTTTGACGTGTAACGCTATATGCGTTACAATAGCGGTACGCACGAGAGGTGAACATGGCAATTTCGGCAAATAGGACGATCAGGCTGATTTCATCAAACATTCGGCTGGCGAGGGCAAAATGGGGCAACTTGAACCGCTGCGCTCAACCGTCGATATGCCTTTAAGGTTACGGTCTACAAATCTAAAACATCTCCGGGCTTCGTCGGATACGGTGACGCCGACCCATCCAATGTTTCCTTTCTGGTCCACGGTGCCGAGATGCGCGTAGCGGAAACCAGAGCAGTGAACCGAGCTCTGCGCAAAGCCTACGGGATCGGCATCTGCTCGATCGAGGAGATCGGGTCCGTCGCAGAACCGTCTCCACGAGTTCCCGATTCAAAGAAGCTTCCGCCACAACCTGCTAACGGGAACGGAACGGGCCGTATCGTCCGCGATCGACTCTGCCCAAGTCATCCGCCAGCATCAACTCGATCCCAACCTGGTCAAGGCCTATGCCACCGATTTCTGTGCGGTAAAAGCCCTTCGCGATGCCACGCGTGAACAGGTAGAAGCCTTCGTCGCGCACTTGGCGGACTGGGCCGAAAAGGACCGCAACGCCTTGCTCTGCCAGCTCAATAGCTTTCTCGGTCAGAAAGAAGGTACCGCATGAAGCGCCAGATCACTGGCTTGCACGCCGCCGATCGCTGTGCCAACGACCAGATTCCCGAGGGGGTGTTCCTGGTTCGTCTGCAACGGGTCCAGTTTCGTCGGCAGGCCCCAAAGCCCTACTACACGCTGGCCCTGGCAATTCTTGAGCCCAGTCGATTTTCTGGCCGTACCCTCTCGAGCCGGCTCTATTGCAACCCGAAAGCCCTGTGGAAGCTGAACTGGTTTCTGCGTGACTTTGGCTACGACACTGAACTGCTCGGACGCGACGAGGTGGACGAAACGCAGCTCGTAGGTCTGAAGGGTGTAGTCAAGATCAGTCATATCGTTTTCAACGGCGCTTCCTTGCTCCGGTTCGACGGCTTCGCTCCCGCCGCCAGATGGGAAGAACTCTCACCGGGTAATCTGGACAGCCCACAGGTGGCCTGATGACCTACAGCTACACCCAGATCAGCCAATACTTGACCTGTCCGAGACGTTATCGGCATCGCTATCTCGATGGCTGGAAGCAGAAGGATACCCGCGCGGCGATGCTCTTCGGCCGCGCGTTCGAACTGGCTTTGGGCGCCTACTTTCGCCGGGAGGATCCAGGGGCCGTCCTGTTTCGCGAATGGTCCGCTTGCAAAGATCGGGATCTACAGTTTTCGACCAGTGATACTTGGGACCGGATGCTCGAACGAGGGATTATGCTCCTCATCCGCTTCTGCCAGGACAATCGCATTCAGATTCACCAACCGCAGTGCAACCTCCAGATCAAGTTCACACGGCCGGTCGGAAGAAACGAATTCGTCGCTCACATTGACGGCATTGGGACACTCGACGGCATTCGCTGCCTGCTGGAATGGATCCTCAAGCTGTTATCCAGAGGAGCCAGAGGGGTTGCTGGCTCTCGATCCGCAGCTGGTCTGCTATTCCTGGATGACCGGAATCTCAGAAGTCGCTCAGGTGGTGTTCGTTCGCAAGCGGCAGGTTGAGGTTCAATACCTCCACACCACGATTAGCGACGCGCAGCGCGAGGAATACGGTCGATTGGTGGAGGACACGATTCGAAGAATCGAGTCCGCACAGTTCCTTCCCCACAGTGGAATTCGTTTCCCGCAGAACCCGTGCAGCAGGTGTCCCTATGTGGGACTCTGTTTGGGAAAGCAAGAAATGGCTGACGCAAACCTAGTGCGACGCCCGGGAGCAAAAGATTTTGGTTGCCTTGACGAGCTTAATTACTAAGAATCCGCCCATGTTGCCCAAGCTCAATCGCCGGCGAGCCATGTTGGTGCTCACGAAGATTGACGAGATTTTGGCATGGGAGGGGCGCAAAGAGGCAGAGCGGGATACCCGGTGGGTCGAACTCGGGCGCTACCTGTGTGAGGTGCGGGCGGGACAGTATTGGCGGCTGGAGAAGCTAAAGTGTTTCGACGAATTTCTGGAGAGGCGTTTCCCGGAATCGCGGAGGAAGGCGTACTACTTGATGTCGATCCACGAACACCTGCCACCGCAAGCGAGAAAGGAGCTGAAGGAAGTGGGCTGGGCGAAGGGGCTGGAACTGGCCAAACTGGCGAGGAGGGACGGGCTGTACTTCGATTGTGCAACCTGGTTGCACAAAGCCCGTCTGATGCCGAAGGAGGACTTCAAGAAGGAGGTTGAGAAGGAACTGACGGGGCGCGAGACGGAACCCTGGGAGATTATCTACTTCAAACTGTACCAGAGCCAGATGCCGGTCGTTGAGCGGGCAATTGAAACAGCCGCTCTCATGCTCGGAACAGACAAGTCTCGTGGGTACTGCCTAGAAATGATCTGCGCGGACTTTCTGGCGGGCGCCAACCTGGACAATGGAGATCCTGACACGCTGCTCTTTTCCATGACGAGATTCTTCAAATTCCTTTCCGGAGATCAGCGACATGCATTTCTCGGAAGTTTGAGCGAGCGTGCATCATGAGCACAGTGGACCCCAACTCTCTTCGCTTGCGGTTGGATCCGGCATCATATGAGGACCTGCGGCAGCGAGTCCTCCGCCGCGACAGCTGGCGGTGTCAATGTTGCGGAACGATGTCGAACCTGGAAGTCCATCATAAACAATTTCGGAGCCGCTCTGGAGACGATTCAGAAGAAAACCTGATTACACTATGTGCCTGTTGCCACGGAGAGATGCACATTTCACGAGGGCGACCGGCCTCTATTGTCACCAGTAGAAGGAGCGGTTGACGCGGGACAAACATAGTCGCGATACACTGTAGCGATGCCGGACCCAGTGGGGAAATCCGCTCTCGTCGGATGCGACAACCCTAATCGTGACTGGTGGGAATCGCACCCGATGACCTACGACTGGGAGAAAACACTTCAAATCGAGCCATATTCGCGGGAATGGTACGACGAGATCGACCGCCGTTTCTTTGAATCTGCGTATTACGCTCAAGACAAGGGCCAGGCTCCATTTTCCAGATTCATGCCGGAATCTGCTATCCGTGGGATGCGTGTGCTGGAGATCGGGTGCGGTATGGGTAGCCACGCAGAATTGCTGACACGACGCGGCGCTAACCTCACAGCAATCGATCAGACAAGTTTTGCGGCGCGCGCCACAATGGAACGCATGAAGATTAGGGGACTTCCGATCGATATTCGCGAACTAGACGCCGAACAGCTTCCGCTAACGGAAAACGAATTCGATCTGGTTTGGGCTTGGGGTGTGATTCATCACAGTCGCTCCGCGGAGACAATCGTCAAGAACGTTGCGCGCGTCCTCAAGCCGGGGGGATCATTTCTCTTTATGGTGTATTACCGTCCTTCCCTTGTTTACTGGCTTCATTGTGCGCTCATTCGAGGTGTGCTTGCCGGACACTTACTTAAAAAAAGCCTGAATCAGATCTACGTGGATTCGTCGGACGGCTTTTTCGCTCGGACCTTCACGAAAAGCGAACTCGACGCGTTGCTAGATCCGCATTTTCGCGACATCAAATACACGGTTCTGGGACTGAAGGCCGAGTTATTCCCGATTCCCCGTGGCCGATTCAAGTTGGCCATCGAAAGGGCAACTCCAGACTGGCTCGCGCAATCCCTTCTGAGCCGTTGGGGATCAATGATCTTCGTGCAAGCCAAAAGTAGCGAGCTCGCGAATGTGCCCAAGGAGCAGATCAGCGGTCGTTGAGAGGGCAATCGAGACGGCGGCTCTCATGCCCGGAAGCGACGATTCGCGCGGCTGTTGTGTGGAGATGATGCGTTGATTTCTTGGCCGTCGCTAATCTGGACAACGGTGATCCTGAGATACTGCTGTTGCAATGACGAGGTTCTGAAATTTCAGAGCCTGATACTGTGCACTGCGTGCCTTGAAGAATCGCTACTCGATGAGCCACTCCGACCAGCATTTGCGGAGATGGGACTCTTTTTCAGTCGGAACAAATAGCCAGTTCAAGCAAATACCGTTGCGAATACAGGGCATAAGCCTCGCGCCAAGAGCTCCGTTTCGAGGATCATCGTTAATGTCCCAGTAATGGTAGTTCCAGCGCGACATGATTTCAGCTAACTCCTCCGCGACCTTGTCATTCAGAACCTCCACTAGAATCACGGGACGCGATGAGGCCAAGTAATCCTCCATTCCCTTAATAACGCCAGGCTCAGCGCCTTCAACGTCGATCTTAACCAGGTCAATGGACGAGAGACCTAACTCTCTCAATAAGGAGTCCACGGAACGTGTTTTTACGACGCAAGTCGAAGTTCTCCCTACTGTTCCGCTGCTCAAAAGTGAGGCTTCGGTGGAGTTCGCATTCCCATCCGAGTAGAACGCCGCTGATCCATCAGAATCTGAACACGCTGCTTCGAAGGTATAGATGGGCTTCTTGTTTAGCGAAACATTGGCCTCTAATCGTTTGAATGCTTCTGGAAACGGTTCTACCGCTACCACATTGGAGTCGGGTGCTAATGCGCTCGCCACAAGAGCGTAGATTCCCTCGCAAGCACCGATATCCATAATTGTGGGAGTTGCGCCAATCGCTTGTGAGCGACAGAGATTCATCCAGATTTGGATGCTTGCTGCTTCCCAACCGGCAATGCCTCGCCAAAACCACTCCGTTTCGAGGGAGTACTCGTCCATATTCTGAAGTAAGATAAAAGTTTCTCTTGTCAACCGTACAGGGAAGCTGCCATCAAATCTCAGCGATCTGTAAAATGGGGGCACTCCGAATGAACGGATCGCGGAGAATATCAATCGTTTTCCAGGCAGGCGCGTCAAAGCCGACTTGATGAGTTTCCTCAGAAACATAGCTCGAAGTGGGAAGAAGACGATGATTGAAACGAATGCGCCGTCGCATAGAAGTCTACCAGCTCTCAGGCGGGTGTAAAAAGGAGGATGGACAAATCTCACTTCACTCCGACAGAAGGGCTACGAACGCAGGGAAGCGTCACTCGGAGAATAGAGAATCTCTGCTTTTAAAGAAGAACTACTGTTCGAATGCATTCGAGGAACAATCAACGAGGAGTTCCAATCACCGGAGGACCGGGTAAAACCTCATAAGCAAGCGGATGCAAAATTCTTGAAACAGACGTCAGCGTCCTGTTATCGTTGTAGTCGCAGAGAACAATTGGCCGATACTTTGATAGGGTCTTACGCGAACCCCGAAGGACATTCTCTTCTTCACCTTCCACGTCAATCTTGATTACATCTGGAATAGGCAGATCGACAGAAACCAGGCTATCCAAAGTCCTCATCTCTACCTTCGATTTTCCCGTTGCGGCGAGCCGCGACTGACTGCCTTGAGTCGCATCAAAGTCGGCGAGTCCCACGGCATCGCTCAACGCATAAGGGACAACCTCAATGCGCAACCTTGAATTGAGGCGGATCTGCCTTTCAAGAGATCCTCTCGAGACTGGATTGGGTTCAAAAGCAACCACCTGTCCTGTAGGCCCAACTAAAAGACCACAGAACATGGAATGAAATCCAACATGCGCTCCAATATCGAAAACGATACTCCCTGGAGATACATATCTGAGAAATGCCTCCTGCATGTATGGTTCGTAAGTTCCACGCAAGAATTGCTGTGACGTAAGCGCGTCAATTCGCCAGTGCAATTTCCCAATCGAGGTTTCCACTATGGTATCGGATTGTCCCAGCCCCATCGCCGTCATGTAGATTGGCTTCAGCTTGCCCAATCTGTACTTAATAGAGCTAGGCAACTTTGCAGCAATCCCGGCAAGCGCCCTCGCAAACATTCCGGTATGTTACACCAACGATGAAGACAGCATTCCTTCTTATTCCGAACGGCTGGATATCGATGGCGGACGCCCAAAGGCTGACGGCGAGTTGAAACAGCTCGGCCGCAAGGCGGCTATCACCGCATCGTAGTTATCGGTAGCGCCCGTCCAATAAGGACTACTTGCCCTCCGGCCACTGGAGGGTAACCGCATAGTTAAAGTCCGGTGCGGATCGGAGAAGTCAACGACGACAAAGTGCGGAGCGGCTGTTGAAAAAACAGGCCGTCTGGGAGGCTGTTGTGCCATTGATCGCTACTATCTCCAATCTGAAAGCCGATAGTCGCCAATTTTGTGGCCAAGCCGGGGGCGATTCGGAAGGAAATCCTTTACGCTATATGTCGCTTGCCACATAAAGACGCATGCCCCGACGCTCGACGTTCTGTTGTGGCTGCCGACGAGCCAGGAGTCTTGGCGGAGGCCTGATTCTGCATCCGGACTTTGACGGTGCGAAGAACTCCGATTATATTCTTTGTAACGAATCTGGTCTTCCGACTGTGCCGAACGCCTTGGGTTGCATTCAACCAACTAAAGTTCACTCTCAGGGATTGCGTGGGCGCACCGGTTCCCGAACGCAGGTTTTGTATAGGGACGAAAGTAGTGTGCTGCCCTTGTAGAATGCTCGCTAGGGCGGTCGGAACATGATGTGAGCCGGTCCAGGATTCAGTAGCGGGTCTAGGAGGTAATTGTGGAAGTGTGGTCGGAGAGCGCCAGTGCTCCTGTCGATTTGGCTGTGGCCCTTCATCGCTCTGCAGCTGAACCTGATCTCCGTTCCGATCGTTGGTATGCCTTATACGTGCGATCACGCCATGAGAAAGTGGTCGAAAACAGCCTACGAGGGAAGGGTTACAGCGTTTTTTCGCCCTCATATCGAACCAAGCGGAAACGTGTAGATCGAATCGCTCAAATCGAAGTGGCGCTGTTTCCGGGCTACGTTTTTTGCCAGTTTGATCCCAGTAAGCGCTTGCCGATCCTAATGACGCCGGGAGTGGTAGCCGTGGTGGGCCGAGGGAATCGGCCAGATCCGGTGGATAACACTGAAATCGCGTCGATACGAACAGTTGCGCTTGCCGGAGGTTCGGTTCAACCGTGGCCTTTCTTGAACGTCGGGCAGCGGATCCGAGTGCAATCAGGTCCGTTGACGGGCGCAAAAGGGATTTTCTTGCGGATTCAGGATGACTTCCGCCTGATCGTTTCTGTTACTTTGCTGCAGCGTGCCATCGCGGTCATTATCGAAAAAGACGCCGCAATGCCACTGTTCTAGGGTGAGAGTCACGCAGGGTTGTTCTAGAGTTCTATCTGCCCAATAAAAAGGGCAATGGGAACTAACGTTCAAAACCGCGATTGTGCGCGAGAGGGCGGTAGCCTGCCCTCTGGCAGAAGCTTTCTGTGCACTGGCTTGCTGAAAAGCTTGATGGAAATGTCGGAACCATTTCGAGATGCAAAAACTGATCATTGAGCCCGGGCGCGCCGAGAAAAACTACTGGCGCGATTTGTGGCGATACCGCGAGTTGTTTTACTTTCTCGCGTGGCGTGACATTCTGGTGCGTTACAAACAGACGGTCGTGGGCGTAGCGTGGGCGCTAATACAGCCTTTTCTAACGACCGTGGTGTTCACCATTATTTTCAGCCGCCTTGCCAAACTGCCGCACCCCATTGGTGTCCCTTATGCATTGCTCGTTATGGCCGCCCAACTGCCCTGGCAATTTTTTTCTAGTTCCCTGAGCGGATCGAGCAACAGTCTTATCGGAAATTCCAATTTGATCTCAAAGGTGTATTTTCCACGCCTCGTTGTTCCCGCTGGCTCAGTCATCACCAGTTTTGTGGACTTTCTTATCACACTGGGGCTGATGGCTCTGATGATGGTGTGGTATCGATTCGCACCGGACTGGCGGGTTCTGACCTTGCCTTTGTTCGTGGGGTTGTCATTCGCCGCGTCGTTCGGAGCTGGGCTCTGGCTGAGCGCACTGAACGTGGAATACCGCGATTTTCGATACATCATTCCATTCGTTGTTCAACTAGGACTCTACGTTTCCCCGGTTGGTTTCAGCAGCTCCATCGTGCCGCCAAAATGGCGGCTGCTCTATTCGCTGAATCCCATGGTGGGAGTTATTGATGGCTTCCGCTGGGCATTGCTTCGGGGCCAATCGCCGCTTTGGTGGCCGTGCATTCTGACCTGCATCGTCGTGACTTCTGGTCTCTGCCTGGGTGGTGTCCGGTATTTTCGCAGGATGGAACGGACATTTGCAGACGTGATTTAGTATGAGCGACGTTGTCATTAGTGTCGAAGGTCTTGGGAAGAAATACCGAATCAGGCATCAGGGTGCCCCTAAGTATGTCGCCTTGCGCGATGTCGTCGCAAATAAATTCACGACGCCTATCCGCTGGGTTCGAGACAAACGGAGGTCAGGAAACGGAAGTCAGTCTCCTGGGTTTTTGCCTCAGAGCCCTACTCCTGCTTCGCGGGAAGATTTTTGGGCGCTCAGAGACGTTTCCTTTGAAGTCAAGCAGGGCGAAGTTGTGGGCATCATCGGACGCAATGGCGCCGGCAAAAGCACGCTGCTGAAAATATTGAGCCGGATCACTGAGCCGACTGTGGGCCGAGTGCAGCTCGAGGGCCGGGTATCCAGCTTGCTTGAGGTGGGGACAGGCTTTCATCCCGAACTTACGGGACGCGAGAACGTTTTTTTGAATGGCGCAATTCTAGGAATGACGCGGGCGGAGATCAAGAGGAAATTCGACGAGATTGTGGCTTTTGCGGAAGTGGAAAGATTTCTCGATACTCCAGTGAAATGGTACTCATCCGGGATGTACGTGCGACTCGCCTTCGCCGTTGCCGCGCATCTGGAACCCGAGATTCTGATTGTCGATGAAGTGCTGGCGGTCGGAGATGCCGCTTTCCAAAAGAAATGTCTAGGGAAAATGAGCGATGTAGCCAAGCAAGGGCGCACAGTGCTTCTCGTTAGCCACAACATGGGCGTTGTCGGCACGCTTACGCAGCGGTGCATTTATCTATGCAACGGGAGAATCGCTGAGTCAGGAAGTTCGCGCGAAATCGTTCAGGCTTATTTGATGAAGTCAAGCGAGATGCAGTTGGATCAGACGGAGAGCGTTCAAAATTACCGGCGCGATAATAGCGAACATTCGCCCGTGAAGATCACGGAAATCAATGTAAACGGGTTCCCGCGAGACTCCGCTGGTCCGCCAACTATTCAACTCGGCGCTGACTTCAGAATTGAGGTTCATCTCGACGTATCGAAGACTCTGCATGGGGCGAACATGGACTTGGTTCTAAAAAACTCTTTTGGACAAACGGCGACGGTTCTCTTTTCTTGGGATCGCGATTTCGCCCTTTCGCTTGAACCAGGCAGACACAAAGTGATCGCGCAAGTAAAGAGACTGCCTCTCGCACCGGGCCCATATTTCTTGGACATGGGCGTCAATCAGTCCTCCGCATCGCGAGCATATGATGTAATTTTGGATTTCCCGCTCTTTCGTGTTGTGAACAATGGTCAAGTTATTCACTGGTTGGATAGACCTTGGGGTGTGCTTCACTGCGCGGATGTCGAGTGGCAAGCGTCTTCGGAAACGTAAGTTCCGAAACTTTAGAATTAATTGAACCCCGATCTGCAACGGTTCTGGACTGAACGACAACAGGCTCATGGTCATACAGGCTGGACCGACCCTGTTGTTTACGCCTACGACCAACTGGAAAGGTTGGCACTGATTCGGGCTGCCATTTCTAATAAGGTAGTCAAGAACGGGTTGGCCCTAGATTTCGGCTGCGGGACCGGGGATTTCTCAAGACTACTGCTTGAAACAGGATTCACGGTTTGCGGTTACGACCCATTCGTAAGACCGAAGATTCGATCCGGTAAATTCATCTACGCAAACACTTATGAAAAGATCCCTTTTGCACAACAAGCGGTGGATGTGGTGTTAGCGGTTACCACTTTGACCCACATCATAGAAGAGGCCGATCTTCTTGACGCTCTGGCTGTGATCCGCAAGTTTATAAAACCGAAGGGCGATGTTTTCATGCTGGAATACGCCCTTGACTCTTCGGCCGAGCGCGACAAACACAGTCTGAGAAGCGATTACCAAACCTTTAGGACCGTCGCTGAGTGGTCTCATTTACTAGGCGTGAGTGCATTACCCCTACTCAGTATTACGCCTTTCCCGCAACCCTTCATCAGTCCGTCGACGGGATTCCTTGAATATAGGCGGACCCCTCTAGCTCGTATCGGACGACTGTGTTCCCGCTCGCGCACGTTGAAATTGTTTTATGCCCCCCTCCTTCGCTGGCACGCCGCTAAGTATGTCGGAACAAAGGCATCAATTGCGAATCCTGAGGCACCATCGCCGTTAAAGCTCATTCACTGTTTACTCGGCTAAATCTGAACCCGCTATGAGATTCGAAGTGATTAAGGAGGCTGTAAAAGGAGTTCCTTATATCAGCGTCCAGAATGCACGCTACCTTTATGACCTCATAATAAGTGAACGCCTTACGCGCATTCTTGAACTTGGGATCGCACACGGAACAGCTACTTGCTACATGGCGGCGGCTCTTGAAGAAATCGGTGGTGGTGCGATTACGTCGGTTGATCTGCTTCAAACAGAATTGGAGTTCCAGCCGACTCCAGAAGAGCAGCTAGCGAGGGCAAACCTGAGCCAATTCGTCAGGATCGTGCGAATGCAGACGGGGTACACGTGGTTCTTGCATGACGAAATCAAAAGATTGAGCGAAAATGACTCATGCTCTGCAGAATACGATCTCTGCATCATTGATGGTCCAAAAAATTGGACCATCGACGGATTTGCTTTCTTTCTCGTCGACAAGCTGTTGAAGGAGAACGGGGTGATAATCTTTGACGATTACCATTGGACCTATTCTGAGGCAAGCAACAGACGCGAGGAAACAGATGGGATCACACACCGGTCGCTTTCTGAAGCGGAACGTGTAACTCCCCACGTAAGAGAGATTTTTGAGCTCCTTGTCAAACAACATCCGAATTATTCACAGTTTTATCGAATTGATGACTGGGCTGTAGCGCAAAAAATTCCGTCGCCAGAAAAAGTGTACACAATTGTGCAGAAAGAGACCTTTCCAAGCATGCTCGCCAACCTAGTGGTCCACCTTAAACGTCGAGCGAAGAAACTAATTGGCACGTGAGAATGCGAAATAGTTATCTTGTCTTCGGTCAGCCGCTAATTGAAGAGGCTGAAATCGAAGAGGTGGTCAAGAGTCTGCGAGCAGCGTGGCTGGGAACCGGTCCGAAGGTTGCGACTTTTGAAAAATTGGTGGCTGAATATAAGCGCGTGAAGCATGCGGTCGCTGTTAACTCGTGCACAGCTGGTTTGCACCTAAGCTGCGTCGTCCTTGGCCTGCAGCCCGGCGACGAAGTCATTGTTCCCGCGATGACTTTTTGCGCCACGATCAATGCGGTTATTCACGCTGGTGCAACGCCCGTATTGGTAGACGTCGAGCGGGATACGTTTAATGTCGATCCCGAAGAGGTGCGACGCAAGATTTCTCCACGAACCAAAGCAATCATGCCAGTGCATTTTGCCGGTCGTGCCTGCAATATGGGGGTGCTGAAGTCGCTCGCACGCGAACACGACCTGAGAATAATTGAGGATTGTGCCCATGCCATCGAAACGGAATATTGCGGGCAGAAGGCTGGCGCGATGGGGGATTGTGGCGTCCTTAGTTTCTATTCGACAAAGAACATTGTCACCGGCGAAGGTGGCATGTTGCTGACGAATGACGAGGGAGTCGCGGCACGCGCCAAGACACTGGCGCTGCACGGTATGTCGCAGGATGCCTGGAAGCGATTTTCCGACGATGGCTACAAACATTACGATGTAGTTGAGGTAGGATTCAAATACAACATGATGGATTTGCAGGCAGCCATCGGCATACATCAAATCAAGCGCGTAGAACGCTACTGGGAAAGGCGTCTAGAAATATGGAATTGCTATAATCACGCATTTGTCGGTCTTCCAGTGGGGCTTCCGACGCCATTTGATCCTAATTCGCGCCACGCGCTACATCTCTATACGTTATTGGTTGACGAAAAGCGATCGCGGGTGACCCGAGATAGGTTCATCAGGGAGTTGCATGCCCGCAATATTGGATCTGGGGTCCATTACCGAGCGATCCCAGTTCATCCCGTTTACCAACGACTGTTTGGCTGGAAGCCAGAAAAATTCCCGAATGCTGTTGCGATTGGGCAGAGAACTCTATCTTTACCCTTGTCAGCCAAATTGACTGACGAAGATGTCGACGATGTGATTATCGCTGTGAAGGATGTGTTGAACGCTACAAGTTGACATAGAAAACGACCATGCGAGTACTGCACGCACTCGATATTTGTTTACCCGTTTCCCAGAATTGGATTTATCCGCAAATCAAGGAAGTCGATGGAGTCCAACCTGGAGTGCTGTGCGGCCAGCGTAGAAACCCCGATCTGTTCCCGCTGGATTCAGTCCCGATTTTTTATGATTCTTCCCCTAGAACCGCTAGGTTCAGTCCGCGCAGACTAATTGACTCGCTAACGTTTCACATAGGCCGCCCCCCTTTTTTATTGCCGCTTGGCTTCAGTTCACGGAAGTGGAACCCAGATCTCATCCACGCCCACTTTGGCACGAAAGGGTGGGGAATGCTTTCTATTCGGAAGCGGCTTCACATTCCGCTTGTTACTTCGTTTTATGGAACTGATGCTTGGCGACTCCCTCAGTCGAATCCAAAATGGCGCGAAAGATACAAGGGGCTATTCTCGGAGGGCGCATGCTTCCTAGTGGAGGGTCCAGCGATGCGCAACCGGCTGATCGATCTGGGCTGCTTCGGCGACAAAATCAAAATCGTTCGCCTCGGGGTCAATCTCGCGACTGCACCCTTTGAAGAACGAGAGTTTATCCCTCCGCTGCGGATTCTAATGATCGCGCGTTTTGTTGAAAAAAAGGGATTTGTGGATGGTTTAGAGGCGTGTGGCCTGGCACGGCAGTCAGGGATAGACCTGAAGGTCCGGATTGTTGGCGATGCAGATGCCGAAGATTCTGATGGACAGGAAATCAAGGCTCGCCTTACCGAGATTGCCGGACGGCCAGACCTGCGCGGTTGTGTGTCCTTTGATGGCTTCGTGCCTCCCGAACGAGTGGCAACCATCATGAAGGAGTGCAATGTGTTCCTCTGCCCTAGCAAGCACAGCAAAGACGGAGATGCTGAAGGGGGTTCGCCCGTTGTGTTGACACAAGCCATGGCCGTAGGTCTGTTATGTGTGGGCACGCGTCATTGCGACATTCCAGAAGTAATTATTGATGGCCAGACGGGCTACCTCTGCGAGTCGGGCGATGTTGTGGGTATAGCTTCTCGGCTGGCCTGTGTGGCGAATGAGCCTTTGCGAGCTCGGGCGCTCACGCTGCGTGGCCGAAAGCACGTCGAGACGTCGTTTTCTACGGAAAGGGAAGTCTCTGAGCTTAAAAGGATTTACGCCTGTATGTTTGAGCGGGCTCCGTAAAAGTGAATGCAAAACGCCGGCTTCACCTACCTCACCTCAATGGACGTCCGCGTTAGCTTGCTCGTTAATCGAATTCATCGCCCGTGCATCGGTTGACAATGCGGCAAGAGTCTATGATTTGCCTATGACTTACCGTCGTGACATTGATGGCTTAAGAGGCGTCGCGGTACTGTCTGTGATCTTTTTCCATGCCGGTTTTTCTTGGTTTCAGGGCGGTTTCGTAGGAGTCGACGTCTTTTTCGTGATTTCCGGCTATCTGATCACCTCAATCGTACAAAAGGAAATGGACGGAGGGCTTTTCACGCTTGCGAATTTCTACGAGCGGCGGGTACGAAGAATCATGCCCGCGCTGTTCGTTACGATTGTCGTCACATGGATTGCTGCTTGGATGCTGTACATGCCACCGGAATTTAGGTCGTATTCGGCTAGCGTTACGACAACGGCCACATTCGTGTCGAATATCCTATTCTGGCGTCAAGGGGGATACTTTGCTGGCCCGGCCGAAATTAAACCGCTGTTGAACCTCTGGTCGCTCGCGGTGGAAGAACAATTTTATCTTCTGTTTCCCGTGACGATGCTCTTTCTTGCGCGCTTTAGCCAAAAGACACGGCTCTTCGTGATTAGTTTTGTTTTACTGACTTCCCTTGCTATGAGTGTATGGAGCACGTCCCATGCGCCGGGGGCGGCTTTTTTCTTAACGCCCAGTCGCGCGTGGGAGTTGATGCTGGGAGCATTATTGGCATTCGATTTCTTAAAGGCAACACAGAGTCGTTGGATCGCTGAAACCGCTGCTATCACTGGCCTAAGCATGATCCTTTGGTCGGTGTTCTCCTTTTCGTCTAAAACGCAATTTCCTGGAGCCAGCGCTGCAACACCGTGCCTAGGAGCAGCGTTCCTAATTTATTCCGGTTTGACCGTGAAAACTGCCATAGGACAGGTACTTGGTTCGCAACCGCTCGTGTTCATCGGCCTGATTTCCTATTCTTTGTATTTGTTTCATTGGCCTGTTTTTGCATTTGTTCGATATTACTGGATCCTGCCTCTTCCCGTTTATGCGAGCACCGCGGTATTGATCTTTTCCATTGTTGCTGCCCTACTGTCTTGGAAATATATCGAGAAGCCCTTTCGCTCAGTTCACGGCCGGATTTCACGGCGCAAACTTTGTCTGAGCGCAGCCGTCGCGTCAGGTGTCTTTCTTGTCATCGGACTTGTCGGTTACGTGAACGAAGGATTTCCCGGCCGGTATCCTGGCTACGTCCATCTCCAGTACCGCGATCGGCTTACGGAATACAACGAAAGAAGTTGTTTCCTGATGTCTGATCAAGAACCTTCGGATTGGAAAGGCGATCAATGCCTGCTCTCAAAACAGGGATTCCCCACGGCGCTTCTCTGGGGTGATTCCTTCGCAGCGCATCTTGCACCGGGAATCAAAGCGAACGCATCGCTGATGGACTACGATGTATTGCAATACTCAGTTGCGAGTTGCGCGCCGATTCTGGATCGCGAAAGCTCATGGCGCAGCGGCTGCCGCGCGGCGGCTGAAGAAGCATTGAAAATCGTGAAAAATTATTCTGTAGTCAGGGTAATCCTTGCTGTCCGGTGGGATAAGGAATGCCGTTATTATGACGACTTCTTCGCTAGCATCAGAAACACTATCGCAGCGCTTCATTCGCTCGGGGTCGACGTTCTGATCATCGGGCAGAGTCCGGCATTTACATTCTGGGATAGTTTGGACGTGCAGTATCGGCTGAAAATCAGCCACCGGTCGGGTTCAGATTTTTACCCATTTTTGTCCTTTGGTAACGAGTTCATCTCGAATATCAAAAAAGAGCTTGCTGGGATTCCTTTAGTCGATCCCATGGAGGTTCTTTGCCGGCCGCGGGCTTGCCAGATTCTTGCAAATGGGGAGCCACTTTACATAGACGGAGCGCATTTCTCGGTTCTCGGGAGCACGATCCTGATCCGTGCGATTGCAGAGGAGCTAAACGCGCCGCTCGGTGGAAAGACATAAACTGCCCTTTATCTGTGAACGAAGCAGGTTCACCACGACATGCAGGTAATAGCTTCGCGGCTCGCACGGGGTACCAAGCGCCTCTGCAAGTTCGGGCGCTGACGCGTCGCGGTCGTAAGCACGTCGAGACCTCGTTTTTGACGGAATGGGAAGCCTCTGAACTCAAAAGGATGCATACCTGTATGGTTGCGATTGCGCAATAGTCTGGGTGAAGTTAGTTGATGGAAAACGCCGTCTTCACCATCGCCGTGGGCAAGCCTCTTTACTTCAGAATGGCTTGCGCGCTAGCGCGCTCGTTCAGACTGTGGCACTGTGGTAGTGACATCGACTTTTTCTTGGCTACGGATGCCGATCGGGCGTCATTGCCGGCAGACTTGTCGGATCTCAACATCATCCCCTTAGAGCCAGGGCAATACGGCGGTGGGTTCTCACCCAAAATTCATCTCGATAAAATTGCGCCTGCGGACCAATCACTCTTCGTTGATGCCGATTGCCTTTGCGCTGGTTCTTTGGCGCAAGCGTTTTCGGCTTTTCGGGGACATGCTGTTTCAGTTATCGGTCGCGAGGTAACCGATGGGGAGTGGTTTGGAGACGTAGCGGCCGTTTGCCGACAATTCAAGATACCGGCGATGCCCCGCTTTAACGGTGGGGTGTATTATCTCGAACGCGGCAGGATTTGCGAGCAGATATACGAAACCGCGCGGGAGCTTGAACGCCGTTATGACGAAATCGGTTTTGTGAGGCTGCGAGGTCATCCGAATGACGAAGTGCTGGTTTCACTGGCCATGGCCCTGCATGGACAGGAACCTATTCCGGAACAGGGAGACATCATGAACAGCCTGCTCGCGGGACCAGGAGGGTTAGAATTGGATGTCTTCAGCGGGCGCGTCTTGCTCCGCAATCCCAAGGGACATCCCAAGCATAATCCTTGGTACGACCTTGAAGAGATGAGGCCGAGGCTGCTGCACTTTCTGGGGAGTGACATCGGTGAATACCCATATCGCCAGGAGGAAATACGCCTGGAACTCGTTTGCAGCAAGGGTTGGCCGCGCTGGTTGGCCACGTTCTGGGCTAAACTTTTCTTTTCTATTCCCTGGTTGATGTGGAACAAATGCAGAAATCTTTTCCGGCCTGCGTATCGCGTCCTCTTTGGGCTTCGTCCTGTTCGGAGCAGCCGTCTGTTCTAAGTCTGCGGCCAAAAAGAGAAACCGTTTCCAATTTGCGAAAGAAAACCTTTGCATCCAAGAATGAATTGTGACAGATGAACTAAACGAAGTAGGATTCCTGCCCTCAATATCTTTGGGATTGTGAATGAAGACCTGGCTCATCTTTTTTGCTCTTTCCCTAGCTACCCTGGCTCAGAGAAATTTCGGCGAAGTCTCGGTCAGCTCTAATGACGGTGCCTCTTTAAATGCCGATCTCAACAAAAGATCAGTCGTTAACGTGTCTTACGTTCCAGCAGTGGATTGCACAGGGACAAGAGACAGCTCTGCAGCTCTAAATCACCTCTTCGACGCGCGCCTGGGTGGAAACATTAACGGCAAGTACGTCATCATTCCTTCCTTATGCCAGCTTCGCGCGGATCATCAAGTGACAGTGTTTGGTCAATCGCATTTTGTAATGGACGGACAAGGACGCCCCGGGGGAAGCATCTTTGGCTGCAATGGTTCCACTGGTGCTTTGCTTTTAATCAGCCGTTCTGGACATGCTGAGATTCGCGGCTTGGAGGTATACACAAAGGGAGTAGCTTGTAGGTCCAGCTTTACTCACTCCATTCTCGTCAGCAATGGGGGCGCAGGTGGCGTAACCACCACCGATCTCAAATTTGTGAACATGAGTATTCATCCGAGTTCCGGCGGAATAGCCGTCACTAACTACGTCGGGATTGGATTTGGAATTAATGGCGAGCAGAACGCAGAAGACATGCGGATCAGCGATTCCACTATAGCGTGCAGCAACAGCCCAAATAGCTATGGTGTAGATATAGAAGGCGGTAATTCCGATGACGATGAGATATATCACAACATCATAACGGGCTGCTTTCAGAACGTACGCGTGCTTGCCGGTGGAGCACGCATAGTAAATAACAAATTCAGCGGCGGGGGTAATTTTGAGCGCTTCGGAGCTGGCGGCAGCACCATCTGGGTGCGCGGCTGTGCACCGCCGCTGCTCATTCTTGGCAACGAAGCTGCGGAAGGCTCAGGTCAGTTCATCAACTCGAACAACGATCGAGGTGGCTTCGGGTGTCAAATGCTCATCTTGGGTAATCAGTGGACCTTGGCCGGAGGTGGAAGCATCGATCCAAATGTCTACCCGGTCAATCTCAACTCTGGCGGCGCGGACAATCAAGTAGTAATCGGGAATAGTTTCAACGCGGGTGGGGCTACCTCGAAACCCATCATCGGCAGTGATCGCCGCGCGCCGTCAGGGCCCTTGGGCAGCCTTGTAGAGTTTGGCAATGAAGTATTACATGACACGGGAGGAATACTCAACGCACACACTCCACCGTTTGCTCAGGGTACGCTAAGTTTTGGTAAGTCTGTGGAAGGCGCGAGTTCGATCCAGACCTTGTTCTCCCTGCAAACACCCAGCTCGTCATCCACCAGTTGTACTGCCGGACAGATCTGGGCCGACGCAAACTTTGTATACGTGTGCACGAAGTCGAATACGATAAAACGGGCAGCCCTGTCCAGCTTCTAGCACGATGAGAAGATCGGAAAATCGAGGCACGTCATCTCTACCGACATTCCGGCCGCATGCGTGCACGTTCTAGAAATACGTCCTATTAGCTAGAATTCCGAATCCCAGCGAAGACTGTGTTGGTGGAAATATTAAAATTCTCTTGAAAGAATCGATTTCGCCGGGGCACCGGCGGCCTATCGGGAGAGCACTCGCGAAGATTCGTTGGCTTGGGTCGCGGCGCTACTGCCCTGTGTGTGAGAGCAACGTACGGAGATTTCTCCCAGGGGGCGTTATCCCACGCTTAGGCTGACTCACATTTCGTTCGACAGAATAACTCAGGCATGCACCCGGACATCACTGTAATCATTCCATCCCATAACCGCCTTTGGTCCTTGCCGAAGGCTGTTGAGTCCTGTCGCAGCTCTGCCCTCCGAATACAGATCATCGTGATTGACGATGGCAGCACGGATAGCACGGAGGCATGGCTAAGAACTCAGCAAGACTTGGAAGTAGTACAAGGTGAGCGGTGGGGCAAACCGTGGGGAGTCAATAAGGCGCTCGGATTAGCTAACGGAACCTATTTACGTTACCTGGATTCTGATGATTGGCTGAATCCCGGAACCAATGAGCGACAATTCGAAATCGCCGAGCGGGAGCAAGCGGATGTCGTCGTTGCCGGTCTCGACATCTATCAGGACAATGTACTTGTGAAAACTGATTCCTGGTTTGAGACCGACGATTTTATAGCCCAACAACTCGGCGAGACACCAGGTTCGCATTATTCGGCTTTTCTTTTCCGAAGAAGTTTCGTTGAGGACATTCCGCATCGAACCCTTTTTCCGGCGTCAGACTTTGCCTCAAGAGATGATCGTTGTTTCATGCTGGAGGTCGCGCTGCGCAATCCCCGAACCGCGGTTTGTTCGATGCCTACCCTCTGTCACCGACGGCATACGAAGGACCGACTTCAGTTTCCTACCGGACTGCGAGCAGTCGGCACGAACATTCAGCAGTTGTACATCTACCGCCAAATCCTGAATCTGCTAGATCACCGCCGCGAATTAACTCCTCGCAGACGAAAGGCAGCTTGCAAAATTCTCTGGCCGCTGGCCCATATGGTTGCGTATTCTCACCTTAATGAGGCCTGCGAGATAGCTGAATGGGTTTTCAACCTTGATCCAGAATTTAACGTGCCTGAGAAGGGCCTCCTCGGAGCGCTTTACCGCCTTATGGGTTTCCAAGAGACCGAACTCCTCCTGCGTTTGCGCCGAGCTTTCTTAACGCTCTTCAGGCCTAAGCCAAACCCGCAGAGCCTGAAACTCAAGTAGATTGTGCAAACGCTCAACCTCTTTTACGAAGAACCTGACTTCGATCGCTGGCTGCCGCTTGATCGCTATCCTCGCAGGCTGATTCGACGGATAGTCCACGGCAGGCCCCGAGTCGGAGGGCAGACACGGGTTTTTCTCAACCTGTGTGCAGGGTTGGATATATTAGGTTTCCCTTACCGCGTCAACGAGTACCGCTATACCGAGCGGCACCCCGACGAATTGGCCTGCATCATCGGGAAGCCCCACGTGTTAAACAAAACCCGGTGGCGCAATCCCATCCTGTTTGGCGCCGCTGTGTATTCCCATCCCTTAATCGACCCCGACTTGCTGAAGCGCCTCAGCGTGCGGAAAGTCCTCGTTCCGGGAGAGTGGATGCGGCAGATGTGTGAACCGTACTACGGAGATAAAGGGGTTGCTTGGCCAGTAGGAATTGATACAGATTCGTGGAACCGGGATACCGACATCCACGAGACCTTTGACTTTCTCATATACGATAAGGTGCGTTGGGAGCACCAAGACTATGAACTCACACTGATTGAACCGATCCGGCAGGAGTTGCGCCACCGCGGGTTTACGTTTTCTGAAATTCGTTATGGCTACTATAAGGAAGAGGCGTTCCGCGAAATGCTCAGGAGATGCAGGGCTATGATATTTTTGTGCGAACATGAAACGCAAGGCATTGCATATCAACAAGCCCTTGCTTGCGGCATTCCTGTTCTCGCGTGGGATCGGGGCGGGTACTGGCAAGATCCGGAGTTTTATCCGCATCGAGTAAAATTTGAACCCGTAACTTCTGTCCCATACTGGGACGAACGGTGCGGAAAGACGTTTGCGGACGCCGCTGAATTTCCAGAAAGGCTTAGCCAGTTCTGCGCGGATCTGGTGCACTATTCCCCCCGCGACTATATACTTCAAAACTTGACCCTGGAGATTTGCGCCCAAAAATATCTCGAACACGTTCAGAAAATAAATGGTGGTTAAGAGGCACCGATAATCCGGGTTGGGTTTGCGTTCGCGAGTGATCCCTAGAGCAGGTTGTCGTTTGCCGCGAACGATACATGGTTCGAGTCAAAATTCCGAAATAGCACTTTGGCGAGAGGAAGCAGAAATTGAGTGCCGGGCACAGGACCATGTCTGTCAGGTCCAAAATCAAGTATCGGTTGAATGAGTGGCTCGCCTATATAAACTTGCGGATCGAAACTCGAACCGCCGACCGCGCTGAGATGGTCCGACTGCTTAATTTGGAGCAAAAGGGGCATTTCGATCGCCAGATCGTTCCGATTCTCCCGCAGATCGCCCGGTGCGACCCGAATCCTTTGTTTGGGGCGCTCAACAAGTATCGAGAGCAGACCAGTCGATTCACGCGACCCAGAGATGATGGCAAGTATTCCTTTTCGAACGATTACTTTACGTCCCCGGATGCGGAGATCGCCTACGTGCTCATTCGTCTGTTACAACCGAAGTACATCGTCGAGGTGGGCTCAGGGAATAGCACCTACCTTTTTCGAGAAGCTATTACAGACGGAAGCTTAGACACAAAGTTGGTGTCCATTGATCCCTCTCCACGCAGAGATGTACAGTCAGTTGCTGATCAGGTCATTCGTGGGAGGTTGGAAGACGCTCCCTCCTCCGAATTGCAAGACGTATTGCACGCTAACGACATCCTATTCATCGATTCGAGCCACGAGATTCGTTCAGGAAACGACGTAGTCAACTTATTTCTAAACGTTTTGCCAAACCTCCGCAGTGGCGTTGTGGTCCACATTCACGACATATTCTTGCCTTTCGAGTATCCTCGGAAATGGGTCATTGAGAACACCTTGAATGTAAATTGGACGGAACAGTATCTCGTGCAAGCTATGCTCCAGGGATCCGATCAATTCGAAGTGTTGTGGCCGGGCCACTTCCTCCAGAGAATTTTGCCGGACTTCGCCGACCACTTTGGCGGCAAGCTTGTAGGAACTGCCACGTCCCTGTGGGTGCGAAAGCTATCCTGAGAGTCATGAACCACTCCAGCGGCGACCGATCGAACGGATGAAAGGAATCATGACGCTCCTGTTGGGGCGAGAAGGCAACTGGTATCTCTAGCGTGACCGGCTTCCAATCAACGCGAAGATGGAGTTTTCGTGTAAGCGAAGCGCCTTTGAGCCTCCGAGATTGTTGAAGGATTGTGGCGTAATCTATGCAACGAGGAACTAACAGAGCCATAGGCAATGTTCTTGCTTCATTTTTCGCGGATGCAGAAAATAGCGAAGTACCTTCGATCACGATTTATGAGACTGGTAGACCGGTTCTAGTTGTTCGACCACCTAGCCAGTAAGAGGCCTTAGCAGTTACGATCAGGAAGAGAGCGATGTGTCCCCACCTTCGACGCCACAGTTCAATCCATTTTACTAAGGCACCGAAGGAGTCGCAAAGTCCTTGTGCTCCGGCAAAAGTGCTTGATAGCCGACACGATTCCTCCAAAAGATGGATACTAATATCGTCATTTTGACCGGCAATCACTTGTGCAACAATCCCCGAGTGATCAAAGAAGGGACGACGCTTGCAAACGCAGGCTACACTGTGACAGCCATTGGGGCCTGGTTCGATAGAGATCTGAAAGTGCGCGACTTGGAAATGCAGAGGTCGCTTCCGTTCACTTTCAAACCCGCCATTGACGGTACTGAAAATGGGTTGCGCTGGCTGAGGTTACGCGTGAGTGCCAAGATGGGATCGATCGCGCACCGAGTTGCGCGTTTCGAAAACCGAAGCCAACTCGGGTGTGCCTATAACGCTCTTCGCGCTGCTTCCCGTCACCCAGCAAATCTGTATATCGCCCACTCCGAGTCGGCAATGGCGGTAGCCATGGATCTATTGCACCGCGGTCGTCTGGTAGGGGTTGATGTGGAAGATTGGTTTTCGGAAGACTTACCGGTGGAAGCAAGGAAACATAGGCCCGTGGGCTTGTTACGCAACCTTGAGCGTAAGCTGCTGACGTTGGGCCGGTACTCGGCCTGTCCATCACGCGCCATGAGTGCAGCCCTGGCTACGGAATTCGGATGCCCACAGCCGACAGTCATCTACAATGCGTTTCCGTGGTCCGATCGAAAGTCCATGGACCGTTCATTTAAAGATCGAAGGGACCGTCGTCTACCATCTATCCATTGGTTCTCTCAGACACTCGGCCACGGCCGCGGGCTGGAAGATCTTATCGCCGCCCTGCCTTTACTCAAGCATGAAGCTGAAGTCCACCTACGCGGGAAACCGGCAAGCGGGTTCGAGAACTGGCTCGCTCATCGAGTGCCCGAACATTGGCGGGAGCGAATCAAGGTTCATGGTCCTGTGTCGAACGCGCAACTCTTATCACGGATTACAGAGCACGATATCGGTTTCGCCGGCGAGTCCCCAGTTATTCGCAGCCGGGACCTGACCATCACAAACAAGATTCTGTACTATCTGCTTGCTGGATTGGCTGTTGTGGCGAGCGAAACTGCTGGGCAGCGGGAAGTAGCGCGGCAAGCGCCAGGCGCGGTGCTGCTTTATCCATCCGGCGATGCTCCTGCTTTGGCGGCGAGCCTTGACGCTCTTCTTGGGTCCGCCGACGCCCTGAGGCGGGCCAAGGGCGCCGCTCTTGCCGCCGCGGAGGAAACTTTCTCCTGGGAGCGTCAGGAAAAATCACTGTTGGATTCCATCAATCGCGCTTTGGACTCCCCAGCTACCTGATCGTTCAGGACGCAAGAGCGCGATTCGAGGGATTGGGCGGAGATTAGCGGTTGCACCGTTTTCTTGTCAATGCTGGCCCGCTGAGTTGCCGTCTTGTTGGACAAATCAAAATGTTTACTTCCGTTCGTTACCGGATTCGGGACATTCTCTATCCCGGGCTGGACCTACACACCCGTAATCGTGCCTCGCTGACCCGTTTCTGGCGGACTGGACCCCGAGACGTACTGGATGCTGGTAGCGGCAACGGGTATTTCTCCTGGCTGGCCTATCAAACCGGCGCGCGTGTTGTGGCTATGAATTACGAGCAAGAACAGGTGGAGAAAGCAAGGAACTTCTTGATTATGCACAAGGGGGCAAATCCGTCGCGCTTGCAGTTCGAACGCCGCAATCTTTACGATCTGACCCGCGAGACTCGGACATTCGATGAAGTCATCTGCTTCGAAGTGATGGAGCATTTGCTCCGCGATCGGGATGTGGCCACCGAGTTCTATCGTATTTTGCGTCCGGGCGGTGCCTTGCACCTTTGTTGTCCACATCGACTTCACCCGCGGCACCGAGCAGAGGTGCTGGACACTAAAGAATCGGGGGGGCATGTGCGAACTGGCTACACCGAGGAAGACTATCGGAAGCTGCTTGAGCCCTTAGGATTCCAGATTGAATCTGTGGTTGGAATCGGCACGCCGGCCGTCTATCATGCCGACAGGGTACTTCGCGCGATTCGCAGTCGTTTCGGCGACTGGGCCGCTTTGCCTCTGCTGCCGATTGCGCTTCCGGCCGTGTGGTTCGCCACCCTGAATCCGCGGATGCCCTTTAGCCTGTGCGTCAAAGCCATCAAGCCCCCAGGTAACCCTTGATGCGTCGGGTCCTCATCGTCACAAGCTCCTATGCTCCCACCATGATCGCTGACATGCAGCGGGTGAGGCAGTTGGCTTGGGAGTTGCCAAAGCTGGGCTGGGAAGTGGAGATCTTGAGCCCGTCCACCGAATATCAACCTGCAACATGCGTAGACAACGATAGCGCCGAATTTTTCTCGGCTTGTTCGGAAGTACATTACGTTCCCGAACTGTTGCCCGGCGTGTTCAAAATTGCAGGAGTCGGCAACATTGGTTGGCGCGCCCTATTGCCGCTTAGGTCAGCTGGCAGGCGTCTATTGCGGCAAAAGCACTTCGATTTGATCTATATCTCGACAGCTCACTTTCCCTTGTTTTTGCTTGGGCGCATGTGGCAACGACAATTTGGCCTGCCGTATGTTTTCGATCTTCACGATCCGTTGTACAGGGAGAATTCGCGCCATCCAGTGTGGGCACGGCCTCATATTAAACACCGCATCAGCAACGCGCTGGCCAAGTATCTGGAAGCCCACGTGGCCAAGACGGCGCAGGGACTAATTGCTGTATCGCCCAGCTACATCGATACGCTGTGCCAGCGTCACCAAGCAAAAAAGCCAGCTTGGCTCCGCCCGGGACGTTACGCCGCGATCCCATTTTCGGCCCTGCCGCGGGATCATTGTGAAGTGGCTGCTGGCTTGGCGCCGCACCCTGAAAGGAATGGGCCGCCCTATCGGATTGTCTACATTGGGGTCGGCGGGCGCGTAATGGCGAGGTCGTTTACTCTGTTCAGCCGAGCTCTTTCGCAGTTGCGAATCCGATCCGGTAACCTGTGCGAGGGAATTCGCGTAGAACTGTCCGGTACGATGCTAGGCTGGCGGCCTGGGGAAGCGCGGAGCCTGGAGGAAATTGCTGCAAAGTGGGGGATCGACGATCTGGTTCAGGAAGAGCCGCGCCGATTGTCTTACCGGCGCTCTCTTGAACTACTGCTCGAGAGCGATGGTTCGCTCATTTTCGGGGTTGAGGACGCTGGGTATATGCCATCGAAGTTGTTCAGTTGTGCGCTTTCGGGCAAGCCGCTGCTGGCCATCCTGCACCGCGATGGGCCCGCTTTTTCGATGTTTCAGAGGATTCCGGATCTGGGGCATACTCTTTGGATCGGACAGGACAATGACATGCCTCTTGAGGAGGCAACGAAAGTATTGGAGACCTTCCTTCGCGAGGTCGTCGCGCGAAAGATCTTTGACCGTGCCACTAGTATCAGGCCCTATTTGGCTCCGGCGATGGCACGCCATCACGCGGAGCTGTTCGAAGCGTGTCTTTAAAGTGGAGGACTATGATCTGCAGGGAAGATTCGTCAGTGCCATCGGTGGCATAGTGAGCGTTCTATTCGGCCATCCGACCGGCAACCCGAATTCGCACAATGCTGCACTTGCACATCTTGAGGCTCATCAGTTGGAGGCATTTTGTGTACCCTGGATGCCATCTTTGCTGACCCTGCGACTCGTTGAGAGAATTGCTCCGCTGCGACCGATGGCGACGCGGTTCAGGCGTCGGCACTTTTCCGCACTCGCAAATGCTCCCAAGATTCAGGGCCGGCTGGGGGAAATGCGCCGCCTGATCACGCGCGGATTCGGAGGTGGCGACGAGGCGCTCTCGTACCAAGCCAACGACTGGCTTATGCGCACGATGCGCAGGGAATGCCGACGCGCTAGCGTTCGTGCGGTTCACGCCTACGAAGATTGTTCGCTCTGGCAATTTCAAGAGGCCAAGCGTCTGGGAAAGGCATGTATCTATGACATGCCGATCGGCTACTATCCCGCTTGGGAAAACACGCAGGCAGAGCTCGCGAAAAAGTTTGTAGACTGGCTGCCCGCCGGTGGACTGCTGTCCAGCCGGTACGTGCGTCCACAGCAAAAACGGGAGGAAATGGAACTCGCTGATCTGGTGTTAGCGCCAAGCAGTTTCGTCGCAGATACCGTTCGGAATTTCCATCCGAAGAAGGCGCTTGCCTTGGCGCCTTACGGCGTCGACCTGGAGTTCTGGAGGCCAGATGGATGCAAAGAAAGATCAGAAGTGCTGCGCTTCATTTATGCCGGACAGATCTCGCTACGCAAAGGCATTCCAAGCTTGCTGCAAGCGTGGGAGAAGGCTGCCCTGCGGTCTGCGGAACTACTGCTCGTGGGTTCCTGGCGCTTAAGCAAGAGCAAGAAGCATTCTCTACCACCCGGTGTCGCTCATGTGCGGGCCTGTTCTTCGGAAGCGCTCCGTGATCATTATCGTTGGGCCGACGTGTTCGTGTTTCCCTCCTTCTTTGAGGGATTTGCGCTGGTGCTGCTGGAAGCAATGGCATGCGGACTACCCGCAATCGCCTCTGCAGCTACAGGTGGTGCTGATGTGCTGACAGAGGCTTCCGGACGAGTGTTTCCGGTCGGGGATCTGGACGCTCTAGTGGACGCTTTACGGTGGTTCGAGCTGAATCGAAACCGCCTGCCTGCGATGAGCCGAGCGGCACGCCAACAGGCGGAATTGTGTACTTGGGGACGCTACCGTCGGACCGTCACAAAAGCGACAGCAGGTTTTCTGTAGGCTAGTGCGTTCGGAAGATGTCATTTGGTCCAACTTTTGTTTTCGTAAGATTCTCCCACGGAAATGCGTACCTATAGAGGCTTCTCACCGAACCTATCCGATGAAGCAGCGGAGGTTTGTCTAACCGTGGGATGGTGGTATGCAGATTCACAGCGTAGTGATGGATCCCGCACGCTGTCCTGAAAAAAGCTCCCAGGTTTTTGATAAGCTATCGGGCTGTTGATACCATGTGAAGCTGTGTCTCCAAAGAGAACGAAATTGGCAGTCATCAGCACCCACCCCATCCAATATCACTCTGCATGGTTTCGGGCGTTGGCTGCGTGTTCGGGCTTGGACATTCACGTTTATTACTGCCACCAGGCCACGCCTCGGGAACAGGCCGGTGCCGGGTTCGGCGTGGAATTCGATTGGGATGTGCCCCTGCTTGAGGGATATCCTCATAGCTTCCTGAAGAACGTTGCCGATTCGCCAGGTCACGGGAGATTTGGCGGGTTCGATACACCTGAAATAAAGGAAATTATTCGACGGCGCGAATACGATGCCGTGTTGGTGAATGGTTGGCATTACAAGAGCGCGTGGCAAGCGATCTGGGCTTGCTGGACATCCAAAGTGAAGGTCATGGTGAGGGGTGACTCGCACTTGCACACTCCGCGAGGTATCGCGAAGCGAGCTGTCAAGTCTTTCACGTATCGACGTTTCATTCCGAGGTTTGATGCCTGCCTGGCGGCTGGCCAGTGGTCTAGGGACTACTTCCTGCATTATGGTGCCCCGCCGGAGCGCATTTTTTTGGTGCCACACGCCATAGATAGTAGAAGATTCCAGATCGAGGCACACTGTCTTGAACCGCAGCGCGCCGAACTGCGGAGGGGAAAAGATCTGGACGAGAATGCAATCGTATTCATGTTCTCCGGAAAGCTCATTCCCAAGAAGCGGCCGACAGATTTCGTATACGCGATTAAGAATGCCATGCAAAGCAATCCCCGCATTGAGGGTCTGATGGTGGGGGATGGTCCACTGCGTGTTCAGTGCGAAGTCCTTGCGCGAGAACGGAAAATTCCAATTCGGTTTACTGGGTTTTTGAACCAATCACAAATCACAGAGGCGTACGTCGCTTCAGATGCCCTTGTGCTTCCCTCAGATGGAGGAGAAACTTGGGGTTTGGTCGTTAACGAGGCAATGGCTTGTGGCCGACCCTGTATAGTGAGCGACAGTGTCGGATGCGGCCCCGATCTGGTGATTCCTGAGAAGACTGGGTCCGTATTTCGGCTAGGAGATGTTCAGGCATTAGCGAATTGTATGCTTAAGTTCGCGGGAAACCCCGGGCGCATGATTTCCATGGGTGTTGAGGCACGGAACAGGTTGAAAAATTATTCTGTCGAGACGGCTGTAAGTGGCGTCATTGAATCGCTAGCGGCCACGTTGGAAACCCACTTCTCGCATGCGAGCTCTTAAGAGAGCGAATGAAGCGAATACGCCTGTGCTGCTCTACGCTGGCGGCCCGATAGTCATACAAGAAGCCAATCTACACCCTCGAAGGTGCGTATTCAGACTCAATGAATCAGCGCCGTTCTACTCGGATGGATGTGCAAATCCTCCGAAGCCTTACTTTTGAGCAGCGGAAGACTACGGAAAACTTCGACTTGCGTCGTGAAAACTCGTACCGTGGATTCCTTGCCAAGAGAATTAAGTCTCTCGTCCGTTGACTTGGTTAAGATCGACGTTGAAGGCGCTGAGCCTGGCGTTATCAAGGGAATGGAAGATTTCTTGGCGTCGTCTCGTCCGATTATGCTTGTGAAGGTTCTAAACGACAACGTCGCGGAGGAGGCAGCTGAAATCATCTAGCGCTGGAACTACCGCTTCTGGGAATTAGCGATGACACCCAGAAACGGGGCTCTTGGGGTAAGGCCTATGCCCTTTATTCGCAACGGTATTTGCGTGAACTGGCTGTTCGTTCCGGTTGAAAAAGAGGCCCTTCTCTGCGCATGCTGATCGTAGTGGCTGCTCGAGTAATTGATCCGACCTGCAAGTCTTATGTTGACGCCGGTTCTGAGACCGTGGCTACGAGCATCAATCACAAGTCTCTTTCGACTTTTGCTCTAGCAATGGTACCAGCGGTCGCGTGTCTACCTCAGGTGGTCGTGAATCTCTAATGCGCCTTCTCCACGGCCTGAAAAATATCGTAGTTCGCTCAGGCCACGCACCTCACCGCGTCGTCACCGGAGCGTTTGCTGGGCTGAACCTGTGTCTGGACCTCCAATCGCAGGCGCAAACCTGGCTCGGCTTGTACGAGCGAGAACTGTACGCGCCGCTGCGCGGCTTCTCGCGCGGAATCCAGACCGGCATTGATCTAGGCTGCGCTCAAGGGGAGTTTACTGTGTATTTTCTCAAACGCACTGATGCTGTTCGAGTGTTTGCCATTGACGGCAACGGACAATATCTGGAGACTCTGCGCCACAACGTGGCGTTGAACCAGTGTGAATGTTCTCGCCTCGCGATCCACCACAAATACATTGAATCGCTTGATCCGTTGACGGGCGAAATTAAACTGCCGTGCCTTGTAAAAATGGATGTTGATGGCGGCGAGGCGAACGTTCTGAGCAATTCTCCAAAGTTCTTGGCGCTGCCGCAGGTACGCTGGATCATCGAAGTTCATTCGGCCGAACTAGAGCAGGACTGTCTGCGCATTCTCCGACTAAGTAATTACAAAACCACCGTGGTCAAGAACGCCTGGTGGCGTAGCCTCCTCGGAGAGCAGCGCCCTATCGATCTTAACCGTTGGGTCATTGCCGAGCAAAAGGATTAACTCCCCTCCTCTCCGATCTCGAAGGGAACCAGAGTTCCAATTTTCTTTTCACCTAAGATATCTGTCCAAACACTCTCAGCACACTCAGGACGCGAACACTTAGGACAACTTGACCTTTGGTGAACATGACGGAGAAAGCCCATTGGAGGCTCGAACGCTCGATCTTTCCTATCGCGGTCTTCCTGCCTGGCAATTCTGCTCGTCGTGAGAGTCCGCGCGCTGAGACACGTCTCGGCTCTTAGAAATGCTGAAGTGGGTGAGCGCTACATTATGGTGGAGAAAATCTTACGCTGAAGCAGGGTATCGACAAGCAAGGAAAGGTATTCGGGTGATGAGCGAGACGCGGTCTCGCACTCGTCGCGATCGGTGCATTTCGTCGAACATCCAGGGGGCGCGACGGGTGGTTCGCACAGAGGGGATCGATACCGGCTGAATCTGGGACCCTATTAAAAGCGTGGAGATGGCTTGGTACGGCGGGGGAGCCGGTGTGGGTTGAATTGCCGGGCCAACGCCATGATCTTCGGGCGTACCAATTTCCGGGACGTATACGTACGGGCCGGCGGGACAGGACGGCGGGACCTCGATTGGCGCGGTGCTCTATATGCGGAAGAGCCGAAGTTTCCCTGTGCTTTCAAATGCGCCACGTTTGTTACAGTCCCGAGTATACGGATGCTGATCCGTCGCGACCTAGTCGTCCGTGGCGGAAGTTTTTGGCAATCCGCCGCGAACTAGAATGGTGACGGGCACGACGGGTAAGGGACTGAGCGTTTGCAGCAATGAGCTTTGCTGTGCAATGCTCGCGAGGATCACGATCCAGAACTGCAGCCCCAGCAGCAGGGTGTCAGGCCGTTCGACGCGATCCACCCTCAATCCTTGGATGTGTACTAGGACCTATGTCGACTCCGATGCGCTGGTGCTTCCCTCAGACGGGGGAGAAACATGGGGTTTGGTCCTAAATGAAAGCCATGGCATGGTGCCCGACCTTGTATAGTGAGCGATAGGGTCGGGTGCCGCCCCGATCTGGTGACTCAGCCCAGAAGACTGGGTCCATATTTCCTGTCGGGGATGTGGAGGCACTGTCGAATTCGACTCCTGAGTTGGCACGAAATCCAGCGCATGATTTCAATGGATATGGATGCACGCAGCAGATTGATAAACTATTCTGTCGAAACGGCAGTTAATGGCATCATCGAGTCGCTGGCGGCCACGCAGCAACTCCGAGTCTTACATGCAAGCGCTTAAAGTCGCGAATCACGCGAAAATCTCGCCTGTGCTTCTCTTTACGGGCGTCCCGTTACTCATCACTGCAGCTTTGTGGGCAACTAGTATTAATGAAATAACCCCGCTGCAGAACATCGCTGCGTTCGTGCTGTGTTGGATTCCGTGGGCCGCCTACAAGGAGTGGAGCCGCGGAACGCGACAGACGATACCGCTCTTCTTTCTGGTTGGCGCCATGTTCTGGCTTGCCTACGCGGTGCCACTGTTTTGGCTGAGACACGACGTTCACCTAGCTACGGGAGGGCATCAACTATCCGAGGAAGCAATCACGCGGGCGCTTTACCTGGCCGTCTTGGGTGTGGCGACCCTCGGTGTAGGCATCAGTATTGGTGGGCGCTTGCCCTTCATGGAATCCTGGAGGCCGGACATTCATCGGAGTCCGGGGCGCTGGAATTACTTGAGACTTTCATTGTTGGCCGCAACGTTTCTGAGAATTGCCGTGCCAATCGGTACTCTTGGCGGGGGAGGGCGACAGTTTCTAGCCATTATCGAGACTGTTGTGCCGTCGGTAATGTTTGTAGTTCTCTTTCGCTATTACCTACGGAGAACCGCAATTCCTATTGACAAGATCTTGCTGGCCGGATACGCCGGTGTAGCGCTGCTCGCAGGCATCTCTTCCGGTTGGCTCGCAAGTTTCGTCGGTCTAGCAATTATGATCACGGGAGTCTACATCTACGAAAGACGCAAACTCCCGCTCGTTGCGATCATGGTGGCGATTCCCATTGTTCTTTTCCTCCAGCCCGGCAAAGAGAGGTTTCGCCAAGAGTATTGGCGTGCAGGTGCCTCGGATAGCTATGTCGAGAGATTCAACTTTTGGATAGATAGCTCCTTGAGTGAATGGGGAAGAGCCTTGTCGAGTTCAGACCAGGCCACATCGAAGAATTTAGCTGATCAGACGTTGGGGCGGCTTTCATTGCTGCAGCAGACGGCCAATGTGATGGAAGCGACACCGGAACGTGTTCCATACCAGTACGGGCGGCTCTATTCGTATATGCTGTTCACATTTGTCCCCCGGGTATTCTGGCCTGATAAACCTTCCGTCAATGATGCGAACCGATGGTACCAAGTCGCATACCGACTGACGGATCCCCGAAACTTGCAGGGAGTGTCGATTGCGACTGGATACCTGACTGAGAGTTACATTAACTTTGGTTGGTTTGGACCGCCATTGGTACTGTTCTGCTTGGGAATACTTCTGGGTCTGTTCGATAAGATCTTTCTGCGTCCTAGTTCGGGGTTGCTGCTGAACAGCATAGGTGTGGTTCTATTGCCGCAGCTTCTGCAAGTGGAAGCACAACTAGCTCAGTACACAGCAGGTTTCGGGCAGCAAATTGCGGTCGCCTTGATTACGATGGCTCCCATGTTTGATCTTCACCGTAAAGGGGCGTATCGAGGAGCGCGATCTTTCTTTGCCACCCCCGCCAATCACAAAGAGGCGCGACCGATGTTGAGCGGAAATCCCGCAAGCAGAGTTTATAGATCGGCGTTGACTTCAAGACCTGACCGTGGATCTTCGATCTGACCTTTACAGGTATTCTTGCTGCATTAAGCTCACAGTTGGCCACTGCTCGTGCTTTTCCACATTTATATAGTCGGCTCTATGTATACGAGTTTGTCGGCCCGCCGGTAAAGACTCGCCTCGCACTCCGCCATCACACCACGAAGAGATATGTCGCACTTGGGAAATGGCCTGAGTCCTCATCCATCGTGTGCAGCCCGTAGTGCATAGCAACGGGTCGGTAGTTTGTAAGCACCGATTGCATTCGCTGAGGGCAGGCATGGTGCAACATGCTGAGCGAAACCGCGATGGAGTATCGACGATTATCAATTAGAAATGCGTGTAGTAAGGTGCTCTCCCCGGCGAAGAAGAGGGTGGTCAGAATCCTCGACTGGTAGTCGTAAGGGAAATAGATATCATGAAAATGCACGAAGGAACCGGACGGCAGGCGCGGAAGTACTTCCAAGATGATTCGGTTAACTTCGCTACCCGGGCGCATGGTGTGACTGGAGTCGACGAATAGCAAGTCGCCGGCATCGAGACTGGTTAATACTTCAAGGTCGACCTCCTGAGCGGGTTTCGAGATCAGCTGAATTAGGTTTTGTTCTGCCGTGCGAGTCAGGTACGAAGTTGGAAACGGGTCGACACAGATGATTTCAGGTCTGTAGTTTGCCTCCTTCGCTGCCAGCAGTATCACAGCAGTCGAAACTCCGCATCCAACTTGCACAATTCTGTTTGGTCGTTTGGTCGTAATAAAGCAGTATAAGAAATCAGCTTCGACCGGACCGTATCCCGGTTGGCCATTCGCCTCACAGGCATACTCGTGAATACCCCCCTGCGTTAACCGTTTCGGCAGCGGGGGCGGTAAACAGCATGCTCGGAGAAAGGACATTTGCGATTCGATGTCAGCACCGGCAACGCCGGTCATGCTGCACGGTCGCTTCCACGACTCGCCACGCAGCAATTCGCCGATATCGGGAATCGCCGAATAGAAGTGTCTGGGGAGGACGTCCCATCCGAGCCTCTGCCCGAAAACGAAAAGACCGTGGAGACTGGATTTCATTTGCTCACGCAGTTTTCGACGTACGCGCATTAGAGCTCCGCCACCAGAATACACTTATCTTTATTAGACAACGGTGTGGTTCTGAAGTGCCCCGTCGAGTATCAGGTATGCTCTCACGTTGTAAAATCCGTTGCCATCGCCGTCACAGTCGTTATTCCGACGCGAAATGCACGTGCGATCCTCTTCGATGCATCGAAGCACTCCGACGCTTTTCGGAAGCCTATGTAGTGGATTCGCAGAGCACGGATTCGACGGTCGAAGTGGCGGGCGGTTTGGTGCAAAGCTGAGGCAGTTTCAGCACCATGGAGGCTGGCCGAAGAAGCGGCAATGGGGCAAGCAGATGGATCCGCAAAGATTTCTCTTGAGATTCGAGACAAAGGAAGCGTCGAAGCTCTAGCAGTAGGATTATACAGCCTCTAAACTTAACGCAAAGTTTTCAGAGGCAAGAGGAAGGGAGAGACCCTTGCTGCACCAACGCTACAAAGACATTTTGTTCTTGTTGATATCCAAGGCCACGTTGCCCGGTTATTGGTTTCACAGGTTTGTCATGCATCCGAAGTCCAGGAACGGCTCGGGACTACATTTGCACTTGGGCTGTGGTCCGAAGTACCTGCAAGGTTTCGTAAACATCGATGCTAATCCACTTCGAAAAATTGACCTGTGGTTGGACGTTAGGAATGGGCTTCCCTTCGGCTCTGATAGCGTCGATTCCATCTATTCTACGCACGTGTTGGAGCATCTGTATCCCGACGAACTTAGGAGAGTGCTCTGCGAGTCTGCTCGAGTTCTGAAAAGAGGTTGTGGAACGCGCATCGTCGTGCCTAGCTTGTCGAATGCGATTCTTGCTTATAATCACAAGAACATCGCCTGGTTTAGTCAGTTCCCGCGTCCCTACGAATCTCTGGGAGGTAGATTTTCCAATTTCATTTTTTGCGATGGCCAACACAGGACCGCATTCGATTGTGACTATATGCGCGAAATGCTCAGTTCAGCGGGTTTTTCGGAAGTCGTGGAGGTTCGGGAGGGCGAGAGTAAGCTTTACGGTGCAAACGTGCCTCGCTACGAGTTGGAAGATGGCTCCAATTCGCCTCATTCTCTATACATCGAAGCATTTAAGTAGAGCAAGCTTCCCCGCAGCCCGGCATTTTGGGCGGACAAGGCTGCACCTTCCAAGCAGCATAGCCTCCACCTTCCGCTCAGAACGAAAGAGCGCAAGATTTTGACTTAGCGGTCTGATCCAGCGCAGCCTTCACCGTTACGAAGGCCCCACCGGGGAATGGTGACTTTTCTTAGAAACCACATCAGCAGTGACGGACGCATTTCTTTTTCGCAGATCTGCGCGAGGGATCTCCTTGGCCACTGCCCCGCATACAGACAGCTGCGGCGACAACGCTCGATGTAGGCGGCTAGCGAAGTGCTCTTTTAGAAAGACTGCATTTACCCGGGCCGCCGCGGCCCTTCCTAGTGCTTGCGCGTGCTGAGCGCTCCCCAAAAGAGGAATGGCGGCTTCCGCGATGCTCACCCTCGAAAGGTCCTTAGCGACCACGGCGCCTGTGCCGGGTGGAAAGAGCTCTTCTGTGACAGTGCCAGCTAGTCCCAGTACAGGTATACCAAAACTGGCTGCCTCTACTCCCGCCAGTCCGTATCCTTCCTGCTTCGATGGATAAAAGAGCATTCGACAGCTTCGATACATTTGATCGCGCTGTGCATCATCGATCCAACCGCAAAATTCGACTCCTGTCAAGTGCTCCGCTCTTACTCTCTTCTCTAAGCGGTGCTTATCGTTACCAGTTCCCACGATCATCAGCTTCGCATCGGGAACGGAAGATTTTATGAGTGGCCAGGCATCCATGACAGAATCATGGCCCTTGAGGCGCTCCGAGTCGGCCATTCTACCGACAATGAGCCCGATCGGAGGATTAGAGCCGACGTTCGTGATTTCATTCTGCCGCTCGACGCCAAGCCATGTGACTTCCACTTTCGGTAACCACGGATTGAAAACGCGGGTTTCGTTTTCCGTCGTAGCCGAGTTCACGAGAAGTAGGCTCGCTCCTAAGAGCGCTTCTCGACGCCGACCGACGATAGGCCTCCAAACCTCTATACCATGCAAGAACACAGCGTAAGGAATGGGCCTCAGACGAGGTATGATAGCGTGCAAAATAGCGAGATCGACGTGGTCATATAGAACAAAATCGGGATTCTTCAGACTGCCCCAGAATGTCCTTCCCACAGCCGCGGGGATGCGAGCCAATCGGGGCCAGAACGCGTGGTGTTCCCAGACCGATACATCGGAATCCTTTTCTAGTGCTGAGAGGATCATATCGGCAACCACGCCGATGCCGCCGTGTGTGGTACCGAGTCCGGACGTAACTAGAGCGATTTTAGGACGCACTGTGGCTCTGCCGACCTTCGGAAGCATTAGTATCATCTTCTAGCGACAAATTGAAAGAGCTTTTGTAAGGTTTTTGGACTTCCACTCGCCTTTATGAAAGTCTTGCATGTGGTGCCGTCTTTCCACCCTGCCTATTCTTATGGCGGTCCGATTCGCTCCACATTTGAGCTGTGTCGGAATGTAGTGGAATTAGGCTGTGAGGTCCGCGTTCTGACCACGGACGCGGACGGCTTAGACCGCGTTCTGAATGTGGACAAAACCAAGGAAGTCGAACTCCCAGAGGGGTTTCGGGTTCGCTATTGTCCCCGCCGGCAACGGCATTCAATTTCGCCGACCCTGATGCACTTGCTGCCCGCGTATATGCGGTGGGCTGATGTCGTCCACCTCACGGGAGTTTACAACTTCCCGACTTTCCCAACTATCTTTTGGGGCCGTTTGTTGCACAAGCCGCTGATCTGGTCACCGCGAGGAGCTCTTCAGCGTTGGGAGGGCTCTTCACGAATCGGCCTAAAGGGGATTTGGGATTTTCTTTGGTATCACACGGCAGATCGCGTTGAATTGACGATGCACGTTACATCAGAACAGGAAAGCCGCGAGACTCTGGCTCGTTTCCCGAAGTTGCGCATGGCCACCATTCCCAACGGAGTGGATGTCCCAGACGACCTCAATCGAATCGACAGAAATGGCGAGCTTCGATTGCTTTTCATCGGACGATTGGATCCGAAGAAGGGAATTGAGGCTTTGCTGAAGGCTTGCCGTCTCGCCGATTTATCACCACCGTGGCGTCTTGCGATCGCGGGGTGGGGGGCACCGGAGTACGTTTCGCAACTCAAAGAACAGATCCACGCGCTAGGATTGAGCGGACATGTGGAGATGTTGGGGGCAGTTTTATCGAACGAAAAGAAGGGGCTGTTCGAACGTTCTGATGTCGCTCTGGTGCCGTCGTACACCGAAAATTTCGCTATAGTTGTAGCGGAGGCGCTCGCTCATGGAGTTCCGGTGATTGCTAGCAAGGGGACGCCCTGGAGTCGTTTGGAAGAGATGCGGTGTGGCTTGTGGGTCAAGAATGATCCTGAAAGTCTGGCCGATGCGATTCGTAACGTTAGCACCATGCCGCTGAAGGATATGGGGCGGAGAGGACGAGAATGGATGCAGCGAGAGTTTTCCTGGCGTTCTGTAACTAACCAGATGCTGGCCTTGTATCGGGAGTGTGCTCGGCGCTATCGTAGCAGATGAATTCATTGATCGAATATCGGTAACGTCGAGGAATGATCGAATGTGCGGAATTGCAGGGATTATAGGTGCACTATCACATGAGCGAGTGGATAGGCCTCTGCAATCAATGCTCGACGCGCAATTGCACCGTGGTCCCGATGACGGCGGTTTAAGGTTGATACCTGTTCGCGGCGGAACCGTTGGGTTGGGAAACCGGCGCCTAGCCATCCAAGATCTATCTCCCCTGGGCCACCAACCGATGGTTAACGAAGCCACCGGCGACGTACTTGTTTACAACGGTGAGATCTATAACGCTCCCGCGCTACGTGACCTCCTGACGACGGACGGTTTTCGATTCCAAGGCCATAGTGACACAGAGGTCCTCATGCGTGCTTATGAGCGCTGGGGAACCGAATGTCTGACACGCCTTCGAGGAATGTTTGCCTTCGCTCTGTGGGATGCTCGTCGCTCACGCCTGGTGATTGCGCGTGATCCCATGGGAATCAAACCGCTGTACTATGCGGCAAAAAAGGATAGTTGGTTTGTCTTTGCTTCCGAAGTGCGAGCGCTACTCCAAAGCGGTCTGCTAGATTCTCGCATTGACCGACGTTCGCTGGCTGGATATTTGGCATATGGCGCCGTTCAGGAACCGCTCACGATCTATGATGGCATATTTTCCCTGCCTCGCGGTTCCTGGCAGGAACGGGATGATCGTGGGAATCTCGTGGCGGGAGGAAGGTACTGGCAATTTCCATTGCCAGATGAGTCGCAGCGCGGGCGTCGTCTTACAGATCTCGTAGAAGAGGGTCGCGGAATATTGCAGGAATCGGTGCGTCGGCATCTACTCAGCGATGTGCAGGTCGGTCTCTTCCTGAGTTCAGGGCTGGATTCGACCGCGTTGCTGGGGCTCACTCCCGAAAAAGACAAGCTCGACGCGTTTACGGTGTCGTTCCCGGACCATCCTGAGTATAACGAGGTTCGGGCGGCTCAAGTCGCGGCGAAACGTTTCGGCGTCCGTCATCACGAATGTCCAGTTAGTGACAGTACCGCCTTGAATTGGATTCACAAAGCCTTGGAATGTATGGATCAGCCCTCGATGGATGGCTTCAATTCCTACATCGTGTCCACCGCGGTCCGTGAACATGGGATCGTGGTGGCCCTTTCCGGGCTGGGTGGCGACGAAGTTTTCGGAGGTTACGAACTCTTTCACCGTGTTCCTCGACTCTATAACGCTCTGTCTTGGCTCATTCCCTTTCCGGAATCAGTGCGTACTGGTGCTGCTTGGCTTGCTACGGCGTTCACCAACGATACCGTAAGGCAAAAAGCCCATGAGATCGCTAAAGTCAATCCAGGATTGATTGGGCTGTACTTCCGGCAGCGTCGCCTGATCGGCGACTCCGCGTTGGAAGCATTTGGCCTTCAGGCCGAAACGCTCAGTCTGTCAGAAGACTTTCAGGTTCCGGAAATGCAGTACGAGGGTTGTTACACACCCGCTGATTTGCTGTCTTCCGTGGCCCGACTGGATGCTGCATTTTACTTAAAGAATATTCTGCTGCGGGACAGCGACGTCTTCGGGATGGCAAACTCGTTGGAAATTCGCGTTCCATTTCTCGACCATGACCTTATTGAGTGGGCATTTCGATTGCCCGGAGACGTCTTGTTGCCCAAGGGAGCTCCGTTGAAGTACCTGTTGCGAAAGATCTGTGCTGAGATCTACGGAGAACTGCCTGTCGCGTCTTCCAAACGGGGCTTCGTGGTTCCGATCTCTGCTTGGCTGCGGGGACCCTTGCGTGACGTCATGGAGGAGAGTCTTTGCAACCTGCGCGACTCGGGATTGCTTGACACAACTGGAATCGACGACGTGGAGGAAATCTTCCGTCGCGAGCCAGACAGCCCGGCGTGGTCACGATTGTGGGCCCTAGTTACTCTCGGGTTCTGGCTTGGGAGCCAGCATGCAGCGGCACCAGGTATGAAGCCAGTGGCTCATTCCAGCGCAGAGTTGATTTCCGAAGCACAAAAGTGCATACCAAGATTGGACATGCAAGGAACTGGCCAGGCTATCCCGCTCTGAAGGCCCGTCCTCGCGTTGGCAGTCATCGGCTCTCCGTACACGGCATAAATTTCAGCACTCCAGGTGCTGCCTTGACGACCTCGGTGCCTGTCCTATAATAAGCGCAGGTCACGTCCCGCTCGTGCGGAAATAGATTTTAAGTCTAGCCGACGTCGGTCTTGGTCCCTGAATAAAACTCAACATGGAAAACCTGGCGGACACTCGGACAGCACCCTCGTGCAGCGTAAACTCCGATTGCATTGCTGTCACTGTCGTGGTTCCGACACGAAATGAGGGGCGCCACCTTGCGCGTTGTCTGGAGGCGGTGCGACGCTTCTCCGAAGTCTATGTAGTGGATTCGCACAGCACGGATTCAACTGTTGAAATAGCCCGTGCTTTTGGTGCCGAAGTGGTGCAGTTTGACTACCATGGAGGCTGGCCGAAGAAGCGGCAATGGGCGCTCGATTCGCTTTCGTTCGAGAACGATTGGGTCTTGCTGTTGGATGCTGACGAGGTTTTAACGGCGGATTTGTGTAATGAGATTGGAGAGGCCATTCGCGATCCCAATCTCAGCGGGTACCAAGTTTTCCTTCGGATCAATTTTCTGGGGAGGGAACTTCGGTTTGGAGGAAACGGTTTCTGGAAGCTGTCTCTTTTTCGGCGCGTCAAAGGACACTTCGAGTGCCGCTTGAGAGACCAAGATCACTCGATGAGTGATATCGAGGTTCATGAGCATGTCGTTGTGGACGGTCCTGTCGGCAAACTGCGGCATGCTCTGCCCCACCACAATGTTGAATCTCTTGACCGATATATGACGAAACACAATGAATATTCAAACTGGGAAGCGAGGGTTCTTTCGCAGACGGCGGAGCAAGCTGACGAATTGCCTCCCGCATTGTTTGGGAATCAGGCGCAGCGCAGAAGGTGGCTAAAGAAACGCTATTTTGGGCTGCCGGGCTCACCGATCTTTTTCTTCTTGTACAAATATATATTACGTTTGGGTTTCTTGGACGGAGTGCCAGGTTTGATCTATTGTGCTCTCCAGTCGACACATTTTTTCCACATCAAAGCGAAAATCTATGAAATAAAATGCACCGCGAGATCTGTAAGGTAGAGGAATAGGCAACCGTTTCACCATATCCACACAAGTCCAATCAGCAGGCGCAAGCTAACAGTTGTTCGCTTGAACATCATAGAAATAAATATGTATTAGGGTGATGCCGCTGCCGCTTCAACCGCAGAGAGCATTGAAAGCAGAAATGAAAATTCTCGGACTTAACGCGTTCCACGGCGATGCTTCAGCTGCGTTGCTGCGCGACGGACAGCTTGTAGTCGCGTTGGAGGAGGAAAGGCTGAATCGCATCAAGCACTGGGCGGGACTGCCCGTTGGTGCGGCGAAAGCATGTCTCGAAGGTGCGCAACCAGACTATATCGCGATTTCGCGCGATCCCAAGGCTCACTTGAAGGACAAATTGATGCGGGCGGCGTTGCGACCACATCGCTGGTTGAACTTCAGTTCCCGTGCCGTGAACAGTGTACACATCGCGCAGGTAGGCGAGTTGCTCGCCGCAGCAGGGATTGTCGCACAGGAGACGCGACGGGTGCACTTTGTCGAGCATCACCGGGCGCACTTGGCCAGTGCATTTTTCGCGTCGCCTTTTGAGGAGGCCGCTGTCGTTTCCATTGATGGCTTCGGTGATTTTAGTAGCGTGATGTGGGGCGTGGGCAAGGCGGATCAGATAGACGTACGAGGCTCCGTCTCCTTTCCGCATTCGCTGGGCATTTTTTATACCGCGTTCACCCAATTCCTCGGCTTCGCCAAGTTCGGAGACGAGTACAAGATGATGGGGCTGTCCGCCTATGGGGAGCCTCGGTTTGCCGAACAGGTGAGGCGCGTGGTCCGCACGGAGGGAGATCAGTGCCGGCTGAATCTAGACTACTTCACCCACCATAGTAAAGGCGTAGAGATGACTTGGTATGGCGGGGAACCGGTGCTGGGCGCTGTGTTTTCGTCTAGGATGGTGGAGGAGTTTGGCGATCCGCGGACCCCGCGGTCCGAGATCCACCAGAGGGACATGGACCTGGCAGCTTCCGTGCAGCTCGTGCTGGAGGAGAACTACTTCACCCTGTTGAATTTTGTCCAGAAGCAGACGGGTAAGGCCGCGGTTTGCTTGGCAGGTGGCGTGGCGTTGAATTGCGTGGCCAACGGCATGATCTTCGAGCGTACGAACTTCCGGGACGTGTATGTGCAGCCGGCGGCGCACGACGCGGGGACCTCGATTGGCGCAGCGCTGTATGTTCAGCATCAAGAGCTGAAGGTGCCTCGGTGCTTTGAGATGCGCCATGTGTACTATGGTCCCGAGTATACGGACAGCGAGATCCTCCGCGATTTGGAGGCCGTCGGATGCACGTACCACAAGGTCCCGGAGGAGGATCTGATTGGCAACACGGTGGAGGCAGTTGCCGGGGGGAAGATCGTGGGTTGGTTCCAGGGCCGCATGGAGTTTGGGCCGCGTGCATTAGGGAACAGAAGTATCCTTGCGGACCCGCGCCGCAAGGATATGAAAGAGATTCTCAACAGCCGCATCAAATACCGTGAGCCATTCCGCCCGTTTTGCCCGTCGATTTTGGCGGAAAGGGTAGGTGAGTATTTCGAGACGGACTACCCATCGCCATTCATGGTGATGGCATACAAGATCAAGCCAAAGCAACGCGACAGGATTCCAGCGGTGACGCACGGGGACGGGACGGGGAGGCTCCAGACTGTGGAACGTGAAGTGAATCCGCTGTATTGGAGGCTGCTTCACAAATTCGAGGATGTGACAGGAGTGCCAGTGCTGCTGAACACGTCCTTTAATGAGAATGAGCCCATTGTCCAAACACCGGCCCAAGCGATCGACTGCTTCCTGCGAACGCGGATGGACGTGCTGTCGATCGGTGAGTTTGTATTGTACAAGGAAGAAAACATTAATCTCAGCGAGAATCGAGCAGCATTTGCAGAGGTGCAAAGAGGTTGAGTCCATATTCCGACTGCGCCCTGGTGAAGACTTTGCTCAAGAGGCTTTATACAAGTGTTACGCTTCGTAAACACTGCGATGCTGATTGAAGTATTAGCTAAGCGTCCGACCAATCATGAACATCTTGCTTCTGAACCAGGCTTTTTATCCGGATGTTGTCTCGACCGCTCAGCATGCGGCTGACTTGGCAATAGGCTTGACGCAGGCTGGACACAAGGTCACGGTCGTGTGTAGTTCCCGAGGCTACGACGATCCGCATATTCGGTTTCCCAAGCGCGAGACTTGGAACGATGTCAATATCATCCGCATACGATCGACTGGATTCGGCAAGGCCTCGAAATGGCGCCGCGCAACCGACTTCGGCACATTCATGGCAAACTGCGCCCTTCGTTTGTGGTTGCTGCCGCGCTTCGATGTTGTAGTGGCAATGACGTCTCCGCCCCTCATTTCTTTCCTTTCGAGCTTAGCCGTGCCTAGCAGAGCGACCCGCCTCGTATTCTGGTCCATGGATCTCAATCCGGATGAGGCTATTGCTGCCGGGTGGCTATCGGAAAAATCACTGGGTGCAGGTGTATTGTCACGCATGATGTTGTACAGCTTGAAACGGGCTGCCGTCATTGTTGCACTCGATCGGTTCATGAAAGACCGCATTCAGGCGAAGGGTATCCCCGCCGAAAAGATTCTGGTTGTACCGCCTTGGTCACACGATGACCGCGTCAGGTTCGATCCAGCAGGCAGGGAGGAGTTCCGTGCCAACTACAAGCTCTCGGATAAATTCGTCGTTATGTATTCGGGGAACCATAGCCCGTGCCACCCGTTAGAGACCCTAGTGCAAGCGGCTGAGCGACTGGCGAAGAATGAGGACGTTGCTTTCTGTTTTGTGGGGGGCGGCAGCGAATTGGTCAAGGTGAAGGAGCGTGCGCGGGAGCGCGGTTTGCGCAACGTGGTGTGCATTCCTTACCAGCCGATGGAGAAGTTGTCGGGATCGCTGTCGGCGGCTGATCTCCACGTGGTCGTGATGGGGGAGCCGTATGTAGGCATTGTCCACCCGTGCAAAATCTACAACGTGCTCGCCGTGAAAAAGACGTTCCTCTACATCGGGCCCAGTGAAAGTCACGTGACAGACATCATCGGACAATCCGATGGTTATGTTTCGGCTCATGGTGATGTCGAAGGAGTCGTCGCAAATATCCTGCGCGCAGTGAAGAACACCGCCCGTGATTTGCCGCGCGGACTTGAAGTGCAGAAATTGTTTTCAAAAGATCGGCTCGTTCCCCAGATGATTAGCGCCATTGAACAGGGTGACTGGCATGCAAAGTCAACTGGCTGCTGCGCAGCGTGATGAGGTTCTGTTCAGAATTATTCTTCCTTAATAAACATGGTATATAGCGGCGGTCGCAGCGGAAGTAGCAACCACTGTAGTCATAGCGACGGCGGTCTTCAAACGGCTACTCGGGACAAAGAGTATGTCGTCGGCAGAGAGGGGCATATCCGCAGTCTTCCCGCGCAGGATGGCCTTCAGTGGTACCGGTAATTCCCGCAACCCGCTCGGGGTCCGTCGCACCATTTTCGTGCCACCCACGGACGCAGCGTGTGTCGGTCCTCCCGCTGCTGCCACCACCCGCAACACTGTCATGGCATTGGCAGAGTTTAGGATATATCCACCTGGTTTGTTCACTTCTCCTAAGACGTAAACCATCGGTGCTTTGGCGGCGAACACGGTGTCACCGGGAAGCAATTCAATGTTGCTTTGTACCACTTCCGCCGGGTCTTGCGAAATCTCGACTCTAACAGGGTTTTCTGCGTCGCTTTTGTGCGAGATGGTAACTGAACCCGAGGCTCTTTCTGAAAGCCCACCAGCGGCCTGCAGCACGTCAAACAACCTGTGCGGACCGAGAGCGGAATAGAACCCTGGCTTGGCAACCTCGCCTGCCACCGAAATCCCGCTGCTGGTGAATTCCTTAGCGTATACGGAGACCTGCGGCTCGTTAAGAATAAGATGCTGGCGCAGCTGGGCCTCGATTTCGGCTTCCGCTTCACTGCTACTGAGACCGCCCAC